>VFSW01007657.1_pt1 | contig 15638 bp, 14 predicted proteins | sample 5358111 | NCBI WGS metagenome assembly VFSW01 (sample SAMN11554181, study PRJNA540505) | mine drainage metagenome | isolation source: sediment from site ElyBrook_90M | place: USA: Ely Copper Mine, Vershire, VT | collected 2017
CCGTTCTTGTCGGTGTGGCCAAGATAGCCTCCGGTCGGGGTGTAGTAGTTGTCCCTACCGACGTCGTGGTGTATCTCTGCGATCTTTTTTCCTTTGCCGTCATAGACGTTTTCGAACTTTGCCATATTAATCTCCTAAGTTTCTGTACACGTTGAGTCGGTTTCGGCAAGCTGCAGAGCCAGCGTGCGAATTTGCAGTTGATTCACTAACATCTCTGTCCAGCGATCTGGAATTGCGCCGTATCCGTAGTAAGCACCGGCCATTGCTCCCGTCACGGCGGACACGGTATCAGCGTCATCGCCCAGCGATGCAGCCGTAACGACTGCCTCTTCAAAAGAAGACGATCTCAGCAAAGACCAGAACGCGGCTTCGACAGTCGGCACGGTGTAACCCGACGATGAAATATCCTCTTCTGGAATTGTTGCGATATTCTCCAGCCGCGCCCAGACTGCAGTTTCAATCGAGGTGAGGTGTGGGCGCCCCGCTTGCAACGCGCCAGCTAAATCACCGCCATGCAAGAAGTGATCAATGGCACAGTTGACCAGCACACATGAGGACTGGGCTTTAGGATCTCCGTGGGTCACGCGGGCGCTACGGCGCGAATCGGCGAGCAGCATCGATAGAGAATCGTGATGAAACAGTGCGATTGGAGCGCATCTCATCACTGCGCCATTGCCGGCCGCATCGCTGGGATGCTGCCGGTAGTCGATCCGTGCCCGGCTTTCCGGCTGCTCGCAGTAGCCTGGCATCTGGATCACCCTAGAGATCTGGACTCCCACATCTTTTGCCGTGGTCGCCCAGCTGCAGAATCGTTGAGCAACATCTGCTGGATCGAAGGAGTGACGTGCCGTCAAAGACTCCGCCAGTAATAGCGCCATCTGCGTATCGTCTGTGTACTCGCCTTTCGCCCAACTCGGCGAAGATCTCATCTCTTTGACACCACCTGGGTATGCAGCCTTTACCCTGGTGCGAGGCCAGAACTCGACTGCGGCCCCAAGTGCGTCACCTACCGCCATTCCCACAAGGACACCTGCAGCCTTGTCAGCCGACAGTTGGCGCATTGCCTTTGCCGGCAGAAGGCGCTGAAGCAAAGCACCAATTTTGCAGTTCCGAAATTCGATAGCCTCGACGAAAGGCATCGACAAACATCGGGCTACACCGGCGTCAGCCTGGAGATCATCTCCGACAACAAAACCTCCCTGTAGTGTGCCTCCAGCAAGAGCGCTGAGCACATCAAGGGCAAGCCCCGGAGCTGGTTTCTTGCAATCACAGTACCGCCCATCTGCCTGAAAGTGATGCGGGCAGAAGGTCACGAAGTCGAAAGCCGCCTTGCCAAGAAGCTCCTGAGTCCTCGCGACGGCAGCTCGGACCTCGTCCTCGGTGATTACCCCGGTTGCAATGCCTCCCTGGTTGGTAATGCCCGCGAGCAGAAATCCACGCTGGCGAAGATCCATCAGACGTTCGATTATTCCCGGGTAGAGGGTAACTTGATGTGCTCTCGGGTAGACGAACTGGCGTGTCGCCCGAACGGTACCGTCGAGGTCGAAAAGTACAATGGGTTTGCGGTTCATGCTGCCTCCGCCTGCTTAAGTTCCTGCATGAGCTTCTGTTCTTCTTCGTCACGTTCTTTGGCCCTGATCATCACACCGTGCGGATCATAATCCGTAAGAGCGATCTGGCAGATGGCAACGATGTACCGACGCATTGCCGCCGAGCAGACGCCAAACGTCAGCCGGGCGTGTTCGTCGGTGATTGGGCCAACTAACGGCAAGGAATAGTGGAACCTTACCTGCCCGTCGGCAAAATCCATCTCGAAAGCACCGAATGATGACTGCCAGTTTGCCCAGGCCAAGGCTTGTGCGACATCACCCTGCCGCTGTATGGGAATGTAAACCGGCGAGTAAATGAACAAAGAGACGGCAAGTTCTCTGCGGACCACATAGCATTCACATGCTACGGAGCCGAACACCATCCTGACCCTGAGTTCGTCAGCCTGGTCAGCAAAGGCAGTCCCCGTCTCATTGAAAAACCGGCGGAAGGCGTTTAGTGGATCTGCCGGACGAGGAGTGGATTCTGTTTCTTTGGTCGGAGCCGCCATAAGTTTCGCCTCCTCTTGTAGTGCTTCACCGAATGTCATCGAGGCCATTGGAAGGCATTCCTGTCCATGCATGCGACCCAACTGCATGGCCCACTGTCTAGTTGCATCAATTAAGCAATCAGCAAGTGACCCCATGGAAGGTTTGTACCGGAGTGCGATTTGCCCCAAAGCCCGAACGGGTGCTATCGATCCGATGATGTCGATGGCCGTTGGACAATCAACGACTTCCGTAGCTACTTGTTTTGCGTATTCGGCCAGCTTCAGTTCTTCGGCAACTGCGAGGAATTGAGTTTCAGAGGCTGACTCCAGTCCGGAGTTTTCGAACAGTTCGACGGTCGGGAATGGGCTTGTAGTCATGCCCTAGGTAAGGCAATTCGCAATCCAAATCTAAAAGCTTGTAAAACAGCAACTTAGAATCTTTCTCACAACATTGAGACGTAAATATATTTACTTTCTTATTAAAGCAGCTTACTTTCATCGTTATGAACGGTGCGACGTTACTCAGCTGGATAGGAAAGCACGACCTTAAGGCACCCAGCGCAGCCGACCCTGTGCGTGCAAGTTCTATCGTCACCGCGCTTCAGTCGCGCCAATTCAGTCGTGTAGTCCTCTTCGATAATCATGATTCGAAGGCATTCATATCGTGGCTGCGAAGTTCAGTGCTGGAGCAATCACAAATTCTTGAGGTGATTCCCTCGCGCCCGGAAGATGATTCGGACCTTGCAATCATCTATGGACTGGTCTCAGGCAAGATACAGGAATTGCTGGCGACGAACCCGAAGCCCACTCTTTACTTTCACCTGAGTCCGGGCTCGTCCATCATGACCGCTGCCTGGACATTGGCCGCCGGTGTGTACGACGCAAATCTCCTAAGGTCCACCGAGGTGGATGGACTTCTCGATGTGAGTCTTCCACGCGAAGTCGCAATCACGATCGATCAGACGAAACGCTCTGATCTGAACCTAGCGCGCTACACAGCGGACTTACCCGATGACCTCAGCAGCTTCTCCTCAATCGTTCACACCAGCACCAAAATGAAAGCCGCCGTCGAGATGGCGGCGCGAGCCGCCATGTTTGAGGATGTTCCGGTGCTCCTATTGGGCGAGCCCGGCACCGGAAAGGATCTGTTTGCGCGGGCCATTCACAGCCACAGTAAACGAAGGGGTGGGTATCAGGCTCTTAACTGCGGAGCCTATCCCGCGGATCTCCTGGCTGGCGAGCTTTTCGGCGCAAAAGAAGGCGCATTTACCGGGGCGGTTGCGCGACAGGGCGCGATACGGGCAGCCAGGAATGGCACTCTTTTCCTCGACGAGATCGGAGAACTGCCGCTCGCAGTCCAACCCACGCTACTGCGTTTCTTGCAACTTGGGGAGGCGCCACGGCTCGGATCGGAACAGGTCGAGATAATCCCCACGCGAGTCATCGCCGCTACGAACAAGAACTTGTTCGAAATGTGTAGAGCGGGAACCTTCCGCGAAGATCTTTTGTTCCGACTGGACATAATTCGAGTCAACATTCCCCCGCTCAGGGAATATAGCGAAGACATTGCTATCATCGCGGATCACCTGTTGAAGGGAATGATCAGGAAACATGGCAAGAAAATGAAGATTGCGCCAGACGCATACGAAAAGCTGCGCCATTATGACTGGCCCGGGAACGTCCGCGAACTTAATGCTGTGCTGATGAGATGCTATGTGTGTGAACGGGGCAACACGATCACCGCAGCTGCGGTGCGACAAGCGATCCTGCCGTCCACAAACATGAGCACCGGCGAATCTCCGGGGCAAAACCTTGAGGATGCTATCGCAAAACTTGGAAAAACCATGATAGACAATGCGCTGGCGTTAACTGGTGGCAAGAAGGCGGAGGCAGCACGATTGCTGGGTCTTAATAGTCCACAGACGATGAATAACCGCTATGGCATGTACCTGCGGCAGCTCACCTCCCGCAGCAATGCCGCTATGAGCAAAGGCTGACACTCACGCCGACCGCGCACAATCACTTGGTTTGCCGCAATGTTCGGCGTTGTCAAACCAGTGAATGGCTCGGGCCTGTCCCGCGAGTCCGATTTTTCCGTTCACTAGTCTCATCTCTTCCCTGCCCGTCATTTGCCGACACTCTATCTCGCTTAGACGCTGGCGAACACGTGTCGGAAGGTTCCCTCCGCCTCGCCGAAAACGCCTTCTGTTAATGGCCAACTATGTTCCGCTACAATCAACACGGAGAAACTTAATAAACATCACCATGCCGAAATCCGATCACAAAGCCGCCCTGCTCGCCATTGAAAAGGTTCTCGCGCTCCTTCGCTCGGTCCAGACGCTGGAAGGCACGGACAAGGATGGTGTCGAACATCTCCTGGAAATGGCGGTCGAGAACCTTAAGAACTGATTTCGGCGAGCCGGTGAGTTAGTTTCGATCTTTTTGGTATGGCGAACATGAAGACGTCGGACTCAAATCGTGAGCGAGAGCACGCAGAGCGTATGCTCAAGCGGGCCCAGCGACAACAAACGAGAGCTGCAAAGCTCGTAGATAAGTGGCTGACGAGGATTGCGAACTTAGACCGGGCGGGGGTTGCTGCAATTCAGCCGCGCCTGTGGTCGGACGAATCGGACACAATCATCTCGCCAGCGCCGCTGCGCTCCGATCCCTGATCGGAATTCACGCAGGAACACGGATCGCCTTCCCTCCAGAATAGGATTCAGGTATGTTCTTTAGATTTTCCGGCCCCACGGACTTGGAGTCATGGGCGCGGGACTATCGTCTGGAGGTGGCCGCAACCGACGACGGACCTGTGGTCACGGGGATCAGTTGGCACATTTGTCAACACACGGGCGACCTGCTGCCGGTGACAATAACCGGCCGTTGGGTTGCGTCCCGACACAAACTGATAACTGCGGGCTGTGTGGTGATTCAAGACGGAGACGACGAGGGTACGGTTTCGTTTGATCCCAATGATACCGAGGCGAGCCTGGCTGTCCTGCGAATCGTTCATTTGAAGTGATCTTCAAGCACACCGAGACACGGAGATAATCGTGAAAATCGCCAGCTGGAACGTCAATTCGATCCGTGCGCGGCTTGACCATGTCACCGCGTGGCTGAAGGCGCGCGAGCCGGATGTGCTGCTGCTGCAGGAGTTGAAGGGGACGGAGTTTCCGGCTACGGTGTTTGAAGATCTGGGCTATGAAAGCGTGGCGGTAACGCAGAAGTCGTATAACGGCGTCGCAATTCTATCGCGCCATCCGATTGAGACGATCAGCACGGCGCTCGCCGGCGACGAGGCGGACAGTCATGCGCGGTATTTGGAAACGACGATCATGGGCATCCGTGTCGTCAATATCTATCTTCCGAACGGCAATCCGGTAGGGAGCGATAAATTCGCCTACAAGCTGGCCTGGATGGATCGACTGAATAAGAAATTGAGCGACTGGCGAAGAGAAGATGTGCCAGCGCTGATCGGCGGCGACTTCAACGTCATTCCGGAGGACATTGACTGTCACAAGCCTTCATCGTGGGTTCATGACGCTCTGTTCCAGCCGGAACCGCGAGCGCGGTATCGTGCACTGCTCAGTCTTGGCTACACGGATGCCTTCCGTTCGTTGCATCCAGGGGAGGGCGGGCAATTCACCTTCTGGGATTATTTTCGGCAGGCGTTCGAGCATAATCGCGGCATTCGCATCGACCATTTCCTGCTGTCTCCGAGGTTGGCCGAGCGGTTAAAAAGCTGCGAGATCGATCTGGAACCGCGGGCACAGGAGAAGCCGTCGGATCATGCGCCGATCATCGTCGAATTGCAGTAGGTAAGTCGTGGTGTGCGCCGCCGGACGATCCTCATCGCGGATGCTGTGCGCGCCTCGGGAAACGATCCAGATTGGGCTGTCGCGAGGCGCACGCAATGGGAATATGGCAGGATCTCGTCGACCGTTGAGGTTTGCGGGCTACCAAGCGTGAAGCGTTTCGTGCGCAAACTGCGCGGGGTGCGATCGCCGGAAGCGCGGGTGATCACGCTTTGGTATTATTCGCGTGTACTGACAGTTGATCGCAAAATATTTGACCGGCGTTCTCTCGGCTAAATTATTGTGTTCGGGTGCAGTGGTGTGCAATACGTTCAAGCATTGTGCACGCGTTACCCAAAGAAGCGGCAGCAGTCGTGTTGTAGCTGTGCTCAGCAGTCCGCAGGCGCGGAGCGGCAAAAGATACCAGGAGGAGAGACATGACGTTCGACGAAACACTTTACGGTCGTGGCAGTGATGATGGGGATGACCTCAGCGATAGCGAATCTTTTGAAGACGTAGTTGACGACGAAGAAGAAGAGCTGGAGAACGAAGAGCAGGAAGACGAAGAGGAGGAAGCGGAAGAACAGGAACTGGGCTACGCTGAAGAGCAGGGGGTAGCTACTTCCCCCAGTCGCGCGCAGGGCGACGAGGAGGCCAGCGAAGCGCAGGCCAAGTCGGCTCCTCCGGCAAAGAAACCCACTAAGAAAGTAGTCAAAACAACTGCGGCCAAGAAGGCCGCTGCTAAGGCGCCCACTAAGACGGCCGCGAAAAAGGCTGCTGTTAAGAGCATCGTGACGAAGGCTGCAAAAAAGGCTGTCGTGAAGAAGGCTGCTGCTAAGACGCCCGCAAAGAAGGCAGCAAAAAAGGCGACCGTGAAGAGCGTCGTGGCGAAGAAGGCTGCGAAAAAGGCTGTCGTGAAGAGCGTAGCGAAGAAGGCTGCCAAGAAGGCGGTCGCAAAGACGGCGACCAAGAAGGCTGCAAGCAAAGGAGCCAAAACCGCCAAGAAAGCAACGAAGAAAGCGGTCAAGAAGCCGCCGAAGGCAGTTAAGAAAAACAAGAATCTCACAAAGAAGTCCGATATGAAGGCAAGGGGCAGAAAGTAGCAGTTAGCCCGGAATTCTGTTCAAGGCTGCGGAGACAATCCGCGGCCCTTGCTTTGTAATCCGTGTGTGTTGGGGTTTGGGAGCCTTCGATTCTCTGGGGTAGAGTTTGGGAAGTGGGCGTCGAGCCTGGGTAAACTTGCGTGGTTCAGTCCTCAAGCCAGCGAGTCGACCCCCGAGGCGGCCTGACCCCACAGAATCTCAAATACGAAATGACTCCTTCAACCACCGTTTTCGCGCAATACGCGACAAATATTTGTTCCGTACTTCGCCACGGTGTTGGACCCGATACCCGGGACGGCGAGCAGCTCCTCAGTCGTTACAGGATGGCTGGTGGCCAGAGCCCTCAGTGTGCGGTCGCTTAAGATTCGGAACGCTGGCACGCCACGCCGCCGGGCCTCGACCATACGCCAGTCGCGTAGCGCCGCTTCAAGGCGGATATCCATCTCGGCTTCAGCCCCTTTCGCCTTTGCCTTTGGTCGCTGTCCCCCTCCGGTTTCAGCCTTCGATGTCCGCTTTCGACCGATAGGAACAGTGGGCGTCTTCTTCCTTTTGCGCTTGCCAGACGGGGGCGCCGTGTCCTTCATGACGAACTTGACCGGTGTCCTTTCGTCCACGGTCTGGCCGGTGCGCGTGAGGCTGGCTTTGCGGTACGGGATCTGTTTGCCATCTTTCTGGAAGGCCTCGTCCGAGAGTTGCAAGAGTCCCGCCCGTGCCGTGGCACCGAGCACTTCTTCAAATGCGTCGCGGCTCATCTCCTTATTCGGACACAGTTCGCCGTATAGCTTGCCGGTTGATTTCGCGCCACCCGAGCGTAACGCGGCTACCACACCCAAGAGCGTTTTGTGCTCCGCCTCCGTGGCGGTACGAAACCGTTGCGCGGCGCACTGCCCCGGAGCGCAGAAATCGCATATCCCGCACGGCTTCTCTCCGTCAGCAAGATCGCCGAAGTGGCGTACCAGGGTGGCCATGCGGCAATGATTGCTCTCCGCGTAACGCATCATCTGGTCGATCTGCGCCCGCTTCTGCTCACCCTGGGCGACATAAGATTCGCGCCACTGGTCGTGGCCCCGGCTCACGTTCTCAGCGGAGTCCACCACGGCGCCGCCATGGATCCAGAGCTTCTCGAGGGCTTTGTCGAACACCTCTTCATCCATCCGGAGCTTCGGCATTAGGGACGCCTTTTCATGTGGCTCGGCCCGGAGCCGAGTAAAGATCGCCTCCAGCACAGTCACATCCGGATAATCGCGCTCGAAAAAGAATTTGTGGGTGTAGCGATCGGCGTAGGAGTGCATCAGGATCGCGCGGCTGGGCGCACCGTCACGCCCGGCGCGGCCGATTTCCTGGTAGTACGCTTCCAGGCTGCCCGGCAGGGCGGTGTAGATCACGGTTCTCACATAATCATTAAATAAAAACATGCCAAAGGCAATCGTCGCCACCATCACCTGGATCCGGCCCTCTTGGAATTTCTCTTGGACTTGCTGACGGCGCGCAGCATCGATCCCAGCGTGATATGCAGCGGCGGGAAAGTTGGCGGCAAGTTCGGATGCCAGGCTTTCGGCCTGCTTGCGCGTGGGTGTGTAGACGATTGCCGGCCTGCGCTCCGCCGCCCGCAACAGTTCGCCGGCGAGCTCGGCCCGCTGGGAAGGCGCGATTTCGACAACCTCGATTGCGAGGTTGTCGCGGCGAAAGCCGTGAACGAAGCGGTTCGTCTGCGCCAGCCCCAACTGCTCGACGATGTCATTTTGAACGACCGGTGTTGCGGTAGCGGTCAGCGCTATCACCGGCGCCGGACGAAAGCGCGGCAGGTACTGGCCCAACATGCGGTAATCCGGCCGGAAATCGTGTCCCCATTGCGAGATGCAGTGCGCCTCGTCAATGGCGATCAAGGACAGCGGTCGTTTAGCCAGCATGTCCGGGAAGCCGGCCACCCGTAACCGCTCCGGCGCGATGAAAAGGAACTGCGTCTTACCGCTGAGGTAATCCACACAAGCCTGCCGCGACTCGGCACGCGGACGGCCTGAGTGAATGCGGTCGACGGCATAACCTTGCGCCTTTAGCTTGCCAACCTGATCCTCCATCAAGGCAATCAGCGGGCTGATCACCAGCGTCGTACCGCCGCGGGCGATACCCGGCAATTGATAGCACAGCGACTTGCCGGAGCCGGTCGGCATGACCAGCAACACGTCATGACCTTCGATAGCCGCCCGGCAAACGGCTTCCTGGTTCGGCCGGAAAGAGGAGAAACCGAACGCTTTGTGCAGGAGACCGTTCAGGTCGCCCACTGGCAGCGAATCGCCATTGGATGTATTCAATGAGACGTGAACGTTTTGTGGATTTGGGGCCACAACTTCCACCGGTGCCTTGGCGGCGGACGGCACCTGCCCAACCTTGCCCACCACGCCCGTTACATAATCCTCAATGCCTTTCAGGAACAGCCCGAGCTGAGCCTCCCCGCGCTGGATCCGCTTCAGATACGCTTCCCACTGACCTGTCATGGCGGGGCTCTTCACCTCAGGGTGGACCACCTCGATCAGCCGGATGCCTTTGTCTGTGGCCTCGAGAGCCTTTCCCTGCCGCACGATGTAATCCCGCTTGAGGAGAACCTCGATCATGGCTGCACGAGTCGCCGGCGTCCCCAGACCGGTTTCCTTCATGGCATTCGCCAGTTCCTCTTCATCGAGGGTCTTCCCCGCCGTCTCCATGGCCGTGAGCAGGGTTCCATCCGTGTACCGTTTAGGTGCCCGGGTCTTCTTCGTCAAGGCCTTAACGTCGATGACCTCTTGTGGCTGGTCCTTGGCCAAACCTGGCGGCAGGACCTGTTCCCCGCGCTCTTCCTCTCCGCTTCCCTGCCCCCGCTTTGCCTTCTTCTCAACGACGATATCCAATACCTTCCAACCCGCCTGTTGCACAGCGGTTCCAGACGCATGATAGCGGTCGATGATGTCGCCGTTTGTAATCGCGGTGATCACGGTTGTAACCGACCAGATGTGGTCATCCTGCCAAGCGCTGAGCAGGCGCCGGCAGATCAGATCGTAGATCTTGCGCTCGTCGTCCGACAGGCGGGCCTTCCCGACAGAAATTGCGGTGGGAATGATGGCGTGGTGATCGGTCACCTTGGAGTCGTCAATGAACCGCCGTCCCAAGGCGCGCTCGCCCGTGCCGGGCGCCAGATGCTCACTATAAGGACCTTCGATGTTCTTGACGATCCCCGGAAGCGTCGTCACCACATCCTGCGAGAGGTGCCGGCTGTCCGTGCGCGGATAGCTGATGAGCTTGTAAGTTTCATACAGCGCCTGCGCCACATCCAGCGTTTTCTGCGCGCTGAAGCCGTACAGGCGGTTGGCGTGCCGCTGGAGTTCTGTAAGATCGTAAAAGAGCGGCGGAGCCATGCGCTGCGTTTCCGATTGGATCGAGTCGATGGAGGCCCGACCAGCGTGCGCGCGCTCGATAATACTCTTCGCTTCTTTTCCATCGGTGGGCAGCCGCATCGCCTTCTGCCGCGATTCCTTGTCGGCTCCCTCTCCCGCCCACGCGCGAAACCACGTACCCCGATAAATATTCTGCTGAGCGTCGCCCGTGGAACACCCGTCACTTGGGCGAAAATCGGCCACGATTTCGAGGTACTCTTCGGGTACAAATTCGCGTATGGCAAGTTCACGCTCAACCACCATAGCCAGCGTGGGCGTCTGGACGCGCCCCACGGAAAGCTTTTCGTTGTCGGCAAGAGAATAGGCACGCGATAGGTTCATGCCTACCAGCCAATCTGCCTGGCTGCGGCCACGCGCAGCATCAGCCAGCGAGTCGTAGTCGGCGGCCGGTCGCAGGGCCGAGAACCCTTTGTGGATGGCCTCCAGCGTGAGCGAAGAGATCCAAAGGCGACTGACCGGCTTTTGGCACTGCGCCGACTCGTAGATATAGCGGAAGATCAATTCCCCTTCGCGGCCGGCGTCAGTTGCACAAACCACGCGCGAAACCTTCGGCGAGTTCAGAATTCGCTTTACGATCTCGAATTGATCCTTAGTTTTTTCGTAGACGACAAGCGGCCATTGGCTCGGCAGCATGGGCAGTAGGGAGCGATGCCATTTGCGCCATTCAGGGTTGATTTCGTGCGGCTGGGCAAGGCTTACGAGATGCCCCACCGCCCACGTAATAACGTAGCGGTTGCCGTGCAGATATCCATCGCCGCGGCTGGTCGCACCCAACTCCCGGGCGATATCACGCGCCACCGAAGGTTTCTCCGCCAGCACGGCGATTGTCCCGGATTCCAGATCCGCCATACGTCATGATAAAGCTTCTGCTTCTGATCGGCGGCGCCATTTTCCAGCTTGCAACTACGACGCAAGGACGCAGGATGAAGTACACCAGCTGCGCCATGCTGGTGCAAGAGCTGTTGGTGGCCAAGCGAGATCTGAGATTGAGCAAAGAAATCAAGAAACTCGCGAAGCATGACGGACTTGTTATCGACGAAATGGGTTATGTTCAGCGGAGCCGGGAGGAGATGGAGGTACTGTTCACGTTGCTGGCAGAACGCTACGAACGCGGGAGCGTGCTGTTGACCAGCAATCTGCCCTTCTCAAAGTGGGATGGAATCTTCAAGGACCCGATGACAACGGCGGCGGCCATCGATCGACTCGTGCATAACTGCGTCATCTTGGAACTGAACATCCCAAGTTATCGGATGGAGCAAGCCAAGAAGAATCGAGACACGACGCCAGACAGCGGCGAAGCCAAGTGAGGAGTCGGCTCGGTCAGCCGCTTGTTGCTGGCAGGCCCAGTTCACTCGAAGCTATCTTCACCGGATCTGAACCGGGCCAGGCACGGAAGGTGGCTCTTCAGATCGCCGATCAGGTGCAGCAACTCGGCGACCTCTTGCCGGAAAGCAAGCCTTTGAAGGAGCTACTTTGGCCAGGACACGACATCGCTCTCCTGACCGACCAGTGGAATCGGTTCGCGCGTCTGGTTCGGGAACAGCTGGGCTACGACGCGGACCCGGTTGCTCTTTTTTCCGAGTTACTGGCCAGCGAAAAAAAGCAGCGAATCACCGAGCGATCGCTTGTCCATAGCGATCTGCACATGAGCAATGTTGCGCTCGACCTCGAACCCAATGGCGCTCACGCTTATATATTCGATGCGGGTGTCGTCAAGCGCAACGTCGCTGGCCGAGACATTGCAGTCATCGAGGCGTCTGTCCTCCTCCATCAACGGATTGAGCATGAGGACTTCGTCCGGATCTGCTCGATCCTGTACGGACCGGCAACATCTGGGACAGAGGATGTTGCCGCGGAGCCCGTTGTTGGGATCGCCAAAGAAATTGTCGAGTTCATCCAGGCGCTCCGGAAGGCCGCCAATCCATGGAATGATCTCGAAATCTACGCGCTGATGGTCTTTGATTTTGTCATGATCCAGGTCGGCGGATTGGCTTTCGGATCCTACGGCAACAGGATCGTCGACCAGCCGTCGGCGGCGTATCTGCTGGCCGTGGTCGCGGAATGGTATCGGCGGGCACGCAACGCGAATCCGATCTAATCAGACGCGTGCCCCCCAGGCATGAGGGTGTGTTCGAGGAACCGGCGCCCGTCAGGTGAGCGACACAGCCCAGCAGATTTTGGGATCGCAGGTGCAGGTCGCGGCATCAGCGTGATCACCCCACAACTTTGCATGCTCTCTGCGCCGAGTCGTACATTTGAACCGTCCAGAAGAGCAAGTTCACAATGCCCGTACCTTATGTGCATACTCCTTGCCCAATAGATTTTTGACATTATCAACCTGATCGGAAGGAACAATGATCGACTTCGCATAAGCGATGGGCGCCGACACTTCTGATACAGAGAAGACTGTAGCTTTTTCGAATCGATGAAATCTCGCCTCCGGTTTACCAAACTGCTTAAGAACTAATTCTCCTCGCCAGAATTTCTCATCAGCATGGAGAAGAGTGTTCCTTTCGATTTCCGTTAACTGCGATAGGGGCGCGTGGCCTAGGCTCCCGGCACGCCGACGCTGACGCCGATGCCAGACTTCGAGAAATTCAGCTTGAAGAGCCCGAGGCTTTTGCTGCGGCGGAATGACCAGCCCATCTCGTGACCTCGGAAGGAATTCAGGAGAGAAGTGTACGCCCTACACGCTGAATGCCAGCTACAATTTCCTCAAGCCACATGAAAAGACTCTCTTCTGCCATTCTGACTGCCGTTTTGCTTCTCTCCCAGTTTGCGTGGGGCTGGGGTCACGAAGGGCACCAGATCATCGCCACGGTCGCCGAAGATCATCTGGACACCTGTACTCCATCTCATCGTGGGCTGACGACGTTCGCCGTGAGCGCCCGGACACGAAGGGGTGGCATTACGTCGATATCCCGCTGGGTGGCAAGTACAACGCCAGCCGTGATTGTGCTCCTCCGGATAGCTGCGTCGTCCTGAAGATCAATGATTTTGTGAAAGTCCTGACCGACAAGAGTGCCACCCGCGATCAGCGTGCCGAAGCATTGAAGTTCATCGTGCACTTCGTTGGCGACATTCACCAGCCGTTGCATGCGGTGAAGGAAGCCAAGGGCGGGAATGGTGTTCGCGTCCGATTTCTCGGCGATGACCGTTGCGGTCGGTACGAGTGCAATCTACATGGCGTGTGGGACACCAGCATGATCTTGCATGCCCGGATGAATCGACAGGAGTACAGCCAGCATCTGGAGGAACTCATCCAGAGCCACAAGTTGGGCAGCGGGGACGGCGGCACACCGGAGCAATGGGCGAATGAGTCGTTGAGATTAGCTGGGGCTGCTTGGGTGCCAGATGGCACGAATCTGGACGAGCAGTACTACCAGAGGGAGATCAAGGTCGTTGATAGGCAGATGGCACTGGCAGGATTGCGGCTCGCGAAACTGCTGAACGATACGCTCGGGAAGATGACGCCGAGGGAGTTTGCCAGTGGGCAACTGCCGAATGTTCCAGCTCAGACCAGCCCAGTGCTTTCGGTGCCAGCGGGCAGCGATGCCTCCAGCGTCACAGTGTGGGTCAATCCAAGGTCAATGGTCTATCACTGCCCCGCTACGCAGTGGTACGGGAAGACCAAGAACGGTGAATACATGCCCGAGGCCGATGCTCGACAGAAGGGGTACCGCCCGGCTGGCGGCAAAGATTGTAAATGACCTGCGGGCTCAGGCTGATGAGCCGCATTGCGGCAAGCAATGATTCTTCTTCAGACTGATTTCTGAATGAGCTATGCTGGGCTGACGCACTACGTTTGAGGAGCCACCCCAATGCTCGTCTCCGACCTGCATGAACGTATCCGGCAGCATGTCCTCGCTACCATCAAGTCGCGGGTGATTTCGGGGACGGCATTGGCAGAACGCATTGGCGTCAAGCAAGCCCACATCTCAAACTTTCTACTTGGCAGACGTGGGCTCAGCATTGAGGCGATGGATGGAATCCTGAAGGTGTTGGGACTCAATGTCGAGCAACTAGTTGCGGCGGCTGATCAAACGCAAGTTCGGAAAGAGCCCTCGTCCGCAATTGAGAGCGTTCCACTAATCCAGCTTCAGGCGGCAATGAATCCGACCTTCGCCAGCGATGAGGTTCTTGGAAGGATAGGATTCACCACAGCTTTCCTAAGGCGGCTAAAGGCGGAGCAGCCAGACACCCGGAAGCTGTGGGTGCGCTTCATCACTGTCAAAGCAGACAAAGCACTATCCACGCCGGTGAGCCCCAGCGTGCAGAGCCGTTCCGTCTTGCTGATTGATCGGCACTATTGTTCGTTGGACGAGCATCGCAAGGATGTGCCGAACATGTACCTGATTCGCAAAGATGCGGTGAGCATGGTTCGTTGGGTGGAGATGCAGGGCACCCATCTGTGCTTGCGGCCAGAGCGCAACGACTATCCGCTGGATTTCATATCCATCGATAGGAAGAACTCGATTCAATCTTGCATCGTGGGGCGGGTGGCACACATTGCCACTGAGACATAGAACACTGCACAGAGGCGACCGCTATTGCCTCGACTTGAGGGCTGTGTTCAGTCCCGAGGCTCAGCGAACGGCCAAGAATTTTTCCTTCGGCGCGTTGCAGATGAAGCAGTGCTCCGTTTCGGATGGGTTGTCCGTAACGTCGCCGCAAACTAGGCAGACGTAGAATGTTGTCTGGACGCGCTGCGCCTCTAAGTTGTCCAGAGCTTGACCGTAGAGCTGGGCGTGGATATTTTCAGCCTGCGATGCCAGAGTAAAGCAGCGTACCGCATCATTAAAACCACTGGCTGCTGTCGCCTCCATGATGAACTCGGCGTACATCACGTCACGTTCATACTCTTCGCCAGCCTTCGCCGCTTCCAGATTCTCGCGGGTACTCTTTACCTCGAATCCGGGAGTGTCGGCGTAGGGTGTGCCGCCCAGTCTTACGATGATGCGTGCATGATGTGCAGCATGAACCTGCTCCGCTCGGGAGGCGGCACGAAACAATGCAGCGGCACGCAAGAAACCATCTGCTTCAGCTTTGACTGCAAATGCAGCGTACTTGGTGCTGGCGTTCCTCTCGCCTCCGTAGGCGGCTTGTAGGTTCGTCAGGGTCTGCGAGGAGGCAGCAGCATTGCTCATGGAATTTCTCCTGCTGGTAGCGTACTACTGGAACGCGAAGTTGAATTTGATGTATGACCACCCTTGCCTCGGCACGGGATGTGTGAGTG
>VFSW01007658.1_pt1 | contig 15637 bp, 16 predicted proteins | sample 5358111 | NCBI WGS metagenome assembly VFSW01 (sample SAMN11554181, study PRJNA540505) | mine drainage metagenome | isolation source: sediment from site ElyBrook_90M | place: USA: Ely Copper Mine, Vershire, VT | collected 2017
CGCAAGGCGGCGGGAAGCTCTTTCGTCGGCTGCGCGCTCGCTGACGTACCACTGCCAACACGATTCAACTCCACGGAACTCGATGCGATTTGCTTTCGCTGCGTTCAAGTTCGTGGTCACGCTCGACGCGTTGCTCGTCAGCGTCGAGCGGTGACGTCCTCAGGTCACGCTGGTGTTCGAACGCCTCCGCTCAATCTCGTCAGCGCACATCCACACTTTGAACTGCACCACAACTAAGGGTGAAAATCGATGTGAGCTCGAAATGTCGATCGGCGACATTCGTCGTGATGAACAAGTGCCAGTACGCAACGTTCTGATAAACGGAACACGAAGTGAGTGACGAATGTCTGGACATAAGGAACTAGAGTTGCTCCAGTTCCATCGAGAGAATTCGTCAAGAGGCACAAATGAAAGCGCTGGTCTTCACGAGCCCCGGAGTCGTCGAGGTTCTCGATGTGGCGCAGCCCACCGCGGACGAAGGTGACGTCCTGGTCCAAGTGGATCGGGCGGGGATCTGCGGAAGCGAGATCCACGGAATATCGACACCAGGTTTTCGTATCCCTCCCCTCATCATGGGTCATGAATTCGTTGGTCACACGTCAGATGGCCGCCGAGTTGCGGTGAATCCGCTGGTCACCTGTGGAACGTGCGATCTGTGTCTGTCGGGCAAGTCACAGGTCTGTCGGGTTCGATCGTTACTCGGTGTCCATCGTGCGGGTGGCTTCGCGGAGCAGGTCGCCGTTCCGAGTTCGTCCCTCCACGATCTTCCGAACGATCTTGACTTTGACAGGGCCGCCCTTATCGAACCTGTTGCCAACGCGGTGCACGCGTGGGCACTGGCAGGGCAACCGAAGGGTCATCGGGTAGGCGTCATTGGCTGTGGTCCCATTGGACTGGCCTGTCTCGAAGTGGCGCTTCACGAGGGCGCGTCAAGTGTCACCTGCGCCGATCTCTCTGGTGACCGTCGTGACATGGCTGCATCGATCGGCGCTGAATCGGTCGGTGAAACTCTGGACGGAGAGTTTGCGGTGATTTTCGACGCAGTCGGCTCCGGCGCGACAAGACGGGCATCGATTGAGCATCTCGCTCCTGGTGGTGTCACAGTGGGGCTTGGACTCGCAACTCCTGACCCCGGATTTGACGCCCCTCACGTGGTTCGCTTCGAGAAGGTGATCAAGGGCTCGTTCGCGTACTCTGACGCCGAGTTCGTCCATGCGATTGAAATCGCAAGCGAACTCAATCTTTCGTGGTGGTCCACGTACGACCTTGAGGAAGGCGCCGAGATCTTCAATGCGCTCATGAACGGTCAAACGACGCCGATCAAGGCACTCCTGCGTCCCTGACGCTTCGACGCCACCACGACTTAGACGCGGCTGTAGCCACCGTCGATGTGGATGTTGGCCCCCGTCATGAACGGCGCACGGCCCGAGCATAGGAACACGGCGCTCTCGGCAACTTCCTCGACGGTGCCGAAACGGCCGATCGGGTGCCGTGAGAGCAAGACGCGCTCGAACGCGCGACCATCGTTCATTCCTTCCATTACGCCTTCGTGTAATGCCGTGTGCACGACGCCAGGCATGAGCGTGTTGGAGACGATGCCGCGCGATCCATATTCGACCGCGATGTGATCCGACAACATGTTGAGTGCAGCCTTGGAGATGTCGTACGCGCAGTCACCTGCCCACACTGTCGTGGCGCAGACAGAACTGATATGCAGCATCGAGCCGCCGCCAGCCTGGAGGAGATGCGGGATCGAGAACTTGGCGATGAGAAAAGGTCCCCGCGCATTTACTGCCATGATGCGGTCGAACTCGTCCACCGGCCAATCGGCGACGTCATGCCACGAGTTCGCGTCGATTCCGGCATTGTTCACCACGATGTCAAGTGCGCCGAGTGAGCGGACACTCTCGTCGACGATTCGACTGGCGTCGGCTTCGAGGGCCACGTCACCCAGAACCGCCACGGCCACGCCACCGCCTTCCTCGATGCGTCGACACGTGGCTGCGACGCGCTCCTCGTCGCGCCCCGCCACCGCAACGGCGGCACCTTCGAGCGCGAATTTCACGGCGATCGCTTCGCCGATACCACTGGAAGCCCCAGTGACGAGTGCCTTTCGTTGTGTCAATTGGGTCATTGACCTCTCCTTATCTCTTCTTCACAGCTACTTCGATCCAGGCGGTGCCGACGTGGCGTCACCGAGTTCGATGTCGAGTCGCCATCGTCTGGGTTGCGCGCTCGTCACGATCCAACTCTTCCGTGCGCGTATCGCGTCGGTGAGAGAGTCGAACGGCGAGTTCGTTGGCTCAACGCCAACGACGGGGTGGCGCGAATATTGCCTATTATCGAGCCACACTCCTACGTAAGGAGCGTCGTCTCGACGCCAACGCATTGCGAGATACGTCCCACTCGCGTCGACGAGCTTGACCGTCGACGTCACCGCCCGCAGTTCGGCAAAGAACTTGGTGCTGGAACCCGCGGCGAACTCGTCGGCGAGGCTTATGTTCACGGGTGTGTCGAACTCTTCTGGCGCCAGGAGCAGGCGAGTGCCCGCGGCGACCGAGAAGAGAGGATGCGCCGCCCACAACAATTGCCGTTCAGAATCAGCGTCCGTTGACAGGCAATAGTCGACGCGTAACGAACGGCCCCCAAGACGGAGCGTCCTCTCCAACTGATAGGGCAGTACCTCGCCGCTCACCGTCGTGGTCACGGACGACTCCTCACGCGCCGTCACTTCCCATACCTTGGTCCAGAGTTCGCCATGATCTGGGAGTCCCGGCGGCCCGCCGGGGTAATCGCAGGCGGTCAGCGTAGGCATCATCTCGTCCCAGCCGCACATGTCGCCCGCGTCGTACTCAACATTGGCGTCGACTGGGCCCGACAGCTCGGTTGAAGGTGCCTCGAGCCATTCACGTCCGCTCGCCGTGTCGAGCAGACTGATGATCTTGCCACCGCGCTCGGGGAGGAGCTGCACGCGGACTCCCGCACTCTTCAGCGTGATCATGACCGTCGTCGCGCCCTTCGTGGCGCCACTAGCGGATGACGTCTTGTGTTTCGAGGTCGAAGAAATGCAGGCGCTCGGGGTAGACGGCAAACGTCGCGACTTCACCCACTTGGACGGTCGACCGCGGTTCCACTCTCGCCACACCCTCGCCGACGATGTCGATGGCCGCGACGAGGAGCTCCTCGTCGCCCGTTCGTCCAGTCGTCTCGCCACTCAGGCGCGTCGCGTCGAGGGAAAAGTGCACGAGAAGTTCTGAACCGAGCGCCTCGATGGCTTCGACCTTGGCCTTTAAGGCAGCTGTCGCTCTGGTGTCCCCGCTCTCGATTGGCAGATCCTCGGCACGTAGTCCTACTGCGATCTTTCGAGCACGGTACTCCTGCAGTCGAGGTCGCTGTTGGCGAACCTCACTTCCGAGCGCGATCGTCTGCGAACCCAGCTTCAACGTCTCGCCATCGTCGCTCAAGACGGCCTCGAACAGGTTCATCGCCGGTGATCCAATGAAGGCTGCCACGAAGAGGTTGGCGGGGCTGCTGTAGAGGACCTGCGGTCGGTCACACTGTTGAAGGACTCCGGCGCGCATGACGGCGACCCGATCGCCCATCGTCATCGCCTCAGTCTGGTCGTGCGTTACGTACAGCGTGGCGACGCCGATCCGGCGCTGGATCCGTCGTACTTCGGTTCGCATCTGCACTCGGAGTTTTGCGTCGAGGTTGGAGAGGGGTTCGTCCATCAAGAAGATCGATGGCTCGCGAACGATAGCCCGGCCCATTGCGACCCTCTGACGCTGGCCGCCCGACAGAAGTCCTGGCTTCTGCCCGAGGAGATCAGTGAGTCCGAGCACCTCGGCGGCGTCGGCAACCTTGGCCTTGATGACGTCCTTCGGGGTCCGACGAAGACTGAGACCGAAGGCGATGTTCTCCGCCACCGACATGTGCGGGTAGAGCGCGTAGTTCTGGAAGACCATCGCGACGTCGCGCTCCTTCGATGTGAGGTGATTCGCGATTCGCTCGCCGATCTTCAGTGTGCCTGACGTGATCTCTTCGAGTCCAGCGACCATTCGCAGCGCGGTGGTCTTACCGCAGCCCGACGGCCCGACCATCACCATGAACTCGCCTTCGGCGACATCGATGTTGAGGTCGGTGACCGCGTGGAACCCGTTGGGGTAGATCTTGGAGACGTTTTCAATCGTGATCGACGCCATACCCCTCCTTCGTGCGAGTAAGTCCGCTGCGCGCGCGCTGGGTCACGACGCACCGACCGTGCGGCGACGTACTTCGTCGTCATCGAGTTCGATCCCGAGGCCCGCACCGGAGGCGAGTCGAAGGTAGCCGTCGACGGGCGCGAATGGTGTCCTCAGCAGCGAGCCCATCCGTTTCGAGGCCGTGACCGGGTATTCGATGAGTCGCTCGCCCGGTAGCGCGGCGACGTACTGCAGGGTGGCCGCGAGTAGGACGTCGGTCGAGAAGCAGTGGGGGATGACGACGGCGCTCGCCGCGTATTCGCGACAGAGCGCCGCGATGTCACGTCCCGTGGAGAGTCCGCCGCATCGTCCGAGGTCCGGTTGCAAGATGCTGACACCCGCGTCGACGAGTTGACGAAAGGGCGCGCTGTTGGAATGAGCCTCTCCGCAGGCGATGCGCACACCAACGCTTCCCGTCAGCCGCTCGTACGAGCGAAGATCGTCGGCTTCGAAGGGCTCCTCGAACCAAAAGAGACCGAGCGGCTCGGCGCGCCTGCAGAACTCCCGGGCCAATCGAAGCGAATAGGCCATGCCACCGTCGATCATCAGCTTTCGATCGGGGCCGAGGACGCTCCGTGCGGCGCTCGCGAGTTCGATGTCGAGCCCGACGTCACGTCCGAGCGGCCCCCAACCCAACTTCAATGCCCGGAACCCTTCGTCCACGATTCGCTGGGCGATCGCCGCTACTTCGTCGGGGGTATTGGGCATCACCTCGCTGGCGTAGACCTCGATCTCGGTCGACTCCACACCGCCGAGGAGCTGCGCCACGGAGAGTCCTGCGACCTTGCCGAGCAGGTCCCACAACGCCATGTCGATGGCACTCATCGCGTGCAGGGCCGCGCCGTCGCGACCGTAGTGGTAGCTGCTCGCGAACATCGAGTCCCATAGCGGTCGGATACGCGTCGGGTCCTCGCCGATCAAGATCTCTCGAAGCCCACGGGCGAGCGAGTGTGACGACGGCATCGTGACGATCTCCCGAGCGACGTACGGCGACGTGTCACCCTCGCCGACGCCAACGAGGCCCTCATCGGTACGGATCCGCACGATGAAGGCATCTTGGGTCCCGTCGGCGCGCGACGTATCGACTTCGCCCACTTGTAACACCAGCGCCTCGATTTCAGTGATCTTCACGCGATTACCTCCCCTAGATGCTCTCGAATCATGGCCCGGGCGCGGTCGATCGAACCTTCGAGCCGGGCCAAATCGAAGCGCTGCGCCACCGCGGTGATGCTGATCGCACCATCAGGCACGGTCGACGAGGTCATGAACAGCGGGATGGCAATGCAGTTGATGCCAATCTCGCTCTCCTCACGGTCGACGGCGTAACCGACGCTCCGAATCAGTTCGAATTCGTGATGCAGACCATCGACCGAGGTGATGGTGTTCTCCGTGCGGCTACGAAGTGGTGGATCGTGTGACGCGATGAAGCCCGCCACTGCCTCTCGGTCCAAGAGTGAATAGGCGAGCAGCGACTTGCCGACGCCGGTGCAGTAGGCGGGATTGCGACCACCGATCACCGAGGTCATTTGATATCTCGAGGACGAGGGCTGCACCTTGGCCAGGTAGACCACCTCGTCGACGTCGAGGATGGCGTAGTGGGTCGTCTCGCCGTACTCCGCGGCAAGAGCGCTGAGCACGGGCCGAAGTCTTCCAACCTCGTCGAGTTCCTCGTAGTAGGAGAAGGCGAGCTTCAACAATCCATAGCCGAGTCGGTAGCGACTGTCGCGATCTTGTTCAATGAGGTCGGCCCGCCGCAGGGCCCCCAACGCCCGATGGACGCTCGAACGAGGTGAGTTCATGATGCGCGCCAGTTCATTCAGGCCTATCCCATCGGGGTAGGAACCGAGGATGTTCAAGATGGCGAGCACGCGATCAGCCCCGTTGAGGGCCTTGACTTCTGCGAGTCCATTGGCGGCCGCGGACGTATCGACGGTCACGTTCCCCCCGTTTCGACTGGCGCAATGTTAGCGGCTGTCCTACTAGTAGGAACAGTGTTCCAATTATCAAGACGCACGTTCGACGACGAACGGCATCGACACCAGTACTGACAGCGAGGCGCTAACGAGGACATGGCTGACTACACCGTCTTCAAGGGACGTTGGAAGAGTTCGACGGTGATGCCATCGGGGTCGCGCAGGTAGAGCGACTGGCCACCCTGGTTTACACCGGTGTCGATCTCGATCGGTGGACTGAGTATCGTCACCTCGTGCGCGACGAGGCGTTCGTAGAGTGCCGTGAGGTCACTCACCACGAAACAGAAGTGGGCGTTGCCGACGTTGCGGGGTTCGAGTTCGCGCGGTGCCGACGGGGGCTGGCGATACTCGAAGAGTTCGATCCGCGTCGTAGTACCGGCCGGCTGAAGGTGCACCATGTGGACCTCCGCGTCGGGGTAGCCGACGATCGCCGCGAGGTAACCGCCCTTCTTCTCCTGTTGAAAGACGATGGAGCACTCCAAGACCTCCGTGTAGAACTTGATAGAGCGCTCCAGATCGGCGACCGTCAGGCCAACGTGGTCGACGCCGTTCACGTACTGTTCCATCTCTCCTCCTCGAACCTGGTTCATCTTCTCGTCCTGAATCACTCGTCAACCACGATCGTCATCCGATGGGCACCGCCGTGAAGGCGCCGTCGATGGTCACGCACGAGCCGTTGATGTAATTCATGTCGTCGCGACAGAGGAAGACCACGAGCTCGCCGACCTCGCGGGGATCCCCGATCCTCCCCGCGGGTAGCACCGAGAGGATCGCGTCTTCGTCAATCGCACCGCGCGCGACATCGCTCTCCCACATGGGGGTTCGCTGCACCCCGGGCGCCACCGCGTTGGCGCGCACCCCATGGGGTGCCCATTCGCCCGCGGCGACCCTCGTCATCATGAGGACTGCCGCCTTCGCTGCGCAATACGCGATGCGGCCGGGATTGGAGGAGAAGCCGCGAATCGATGAGACGTTGACGACGCTGCCCGAACCTTGGGGAATCATGTGACGGGCCGCGGCGCGCATGCCAAAGAACACGCCCGTCTGCATGACGGCGATGGACGTGTGCCACGCTTCGTCGGTCGTCTCCAGGAGCGTGGGGCCGACGAAACTCACGCCCGCGTTGTTGACCACTCTGTCCAAACGGTTGAACGCCTCGGCGACGGCATCCCACGTGGTGTCGACCTGGACGCGATCGGCGACGTCGCAGCGATACGCGCGACCGGTCACGCCGACCGACGCGATCATCGAAAGGGTCTCGTCCGACGCCTCATCATCGACGTCGACGACCGCGACCGTCGCCCCGGCCCTCGCGAGGGAGAGCGCGATGGCCCGACCCAACCCGGCGCCACCGCCGGTGACCAGTGCAACCTTTCCGTCCAACACAGTCAACGGTTCCTCTCGCGTCTCGGCGACATCATTGGTTCGCTCCATGGATCAGAAACTCGCTGACAGTCCGCCATCAATGCGGATGACCTGGCCGGTGACGTAGGTGTTGTCACTCGAGGCGAGCCACGACACGAGTCCGGCGATGTCGCTCGGCTGCGCGGCCCTGCCGATGGGGATTCGGCCACCGTCGAAATAGAAACGGCGGAACTCGTCCGTCGAAGTCTCGAGGACGCCGTCGACGATCGAAAGCGCCGTCTCTACGAAGCCGGGTGCGACGGCGTTGCACAGTACGCCGCGGCCCGAGAACTCCAGTGCGAGGGTCCGCGTGGCCTGGTTGAGTCCGGCCTTCGCGGTGTCGTAGGCGAGGCCCCCGCGCTCCGCGAAGTCGCCGCGGATGCTCGTGATGTTGACGATGCGGCCGTATCCGCGCGCCGCCATGATGGCGCCGGCCGTGGCCGACAGAAGCACCGGAGCGTCGAGGTCGACGGCCAACATTCGCCGGTACGCGTCGAGCGAGAACGCCGCCGGATCGATCGCCTCGTAGATGCCGGCCACGTTGACGACGGCGCCAAGAGGACCGTGATCGCGCTCGAGCCGATCACAGAGTTCCACGATGGCGGTCGTCTCGGCGAGGTCGAACTGGATGATCGGAAACGGCGGCGACGGGGTCGCCACGGCGTAGTCGATCCCCACGACGTTGCGGCCGTCAGCGTGGAATCGCTCGGCGATGGCGCGTCCGATTCCGTTCGACGCGCCGGTGACGATGACGGTGCCCTCAGTCATTGGATCGTCGCCCCATGTCGTTCGGTCGACCCGGAATCTCCACCCCGCCACTCGAGGTCACGAGGTAGTTGTTCTCCACCCGCACGCCGTGGTGTGCTCCGTACGCTCCCGGTTCGATGGCCAATGTCATGCCCTCCCTCAATTCGGTGTCGTCCCACGGCGTGATGAACGGCGGCTCGTAGAACGCCAGACCAATGCCGTGACCCCCGTGGTGCGTGAAGGTGTGGTCCGGCGCGGCGGAGCGGACCAGATCACTCATCTCGCGGTACACGTCGGCACACGTGCGACCGGGCACGAGGCCGTGCGCGACCGTGGTCCGAACGTCGATCAAACGATCGCGCAGAGCTTCGAGCTCGTCGTTCGCGCCTCGAAGATGTGTCCACGTGATGTCGGCGCAGTACCCCGACGCCACGATGGCGATGTCCGCGATCAGTGGCTCGCCTCGCTCGATCACGCGACGACCGGGCACGCTCACCGGCGCCCCGATGCCGGCGCACGCCGCGCCACCCACCACGTCCGCCACCATTTCGATGGGCGAGCCCCAACGCTCCTCCATCGCCGAACGCGCCAAGGAGAAGAGTTCGATCTCGCTCGCTCCACGTTCGAGCGCGGAGGCGATGGCTCGCTCGGCGACCCAGCAGAGTTGCACTCGACGCGCGATCTCCCTCACTTCGTCGACGCTCTTGACCATTCGGATCTCGCCGATAGGTGCACTGACGTCGACGGGACCCCCTTGGCTGTGGCCATCTACCTCCAGCCACTCGCTCGCGACGTGCGCGACGGTCGCGTTCGCTCGTGCCACGGTGTCGAAGTACACCTTCGAGATCGCCGACAGGGGATCGGCGAGCAGTCCGAATCCGACGTCGCTGTAGATGCGATGAGCGAAGTGGTGCGCTCCCGGCGTCGAAAGGAAGCCCTGGAGTTCGAGGCCCGAAAGGATAACAACGGGCGGCTCGTCGGCACGAAGGACGAGTGCTGAGGCCCCACCGCCGTACGACGAGTAGCCCGTGATCCATCGGACCCATTCCGCTCCCGTCAGTACGAGCTCGTCATAGGGCGCATCGCCGAGCCAATGAAGGACGCGCTCGAGCGGTGTCGAAGCGAACGAATAGGCGTCGAGGATGGCGTCGAATCCCTCGACTGACTCGACCTCGCTCGTCGTGCGCGACATCATCGAACCGCGCCCGAGAGCATGCCGCGAATGAAGACTCGTGCGGTGACGAAGTACAGGAGGAGGGTGGGTACCGCACCCAGTAGCAGTCCCGCCATCAACACGGGAATATTGGACGTGTACTTCCCGCTCAGCTGCGCGAGGGTCGGGGTCACCATCTCGGTGTTGGGAGCGTGCAGGAGCACGAGGCTGATGAAGAGGTCGTTCCATATGTTCAAGAACGTGAGAATGCCGACGGTGATGATGCCGGGTTTCCCGATCGGAAGGATGACGCGGTAGTACACCTTGAGCCAACTCGCTCCGTCAACTCGTGCCGCCTCGACCACGGAGTTCGGGATGGCTCGGAAGTTCGAACGCAACAAATAGGTGCCGTAGGGGATGTTGATGGCGGTATAGATGAGGATCGCCGGCGCAAAGTTGTTGGCCAGCCCGGTGCGGGCGACCTCGACGTACAGCGGCAACAGGACGACGATCCCCGGCATGAACATGATCATCAACATCGTCCAAAAGAGGACGTTGCCCAGTTTGACCGGCACTTTCGTGAAGACGAACGCGGCGAGCGACGACGCGAACGTTGCGAGAAGCACCGCGGGCACGACGACGATCAGCGAGTGCAGGATGCTCTGCAGGAACGGGATGGTGCTGAACAACGCCGAGTAGCTGCTGAAGCTCAGATGCGTGGGCAGTCCGAAGGGGTTGAGTTCGAACGCCTGCGTGCTTCGCATGCTGTTCAGGGCCATGAACAGGAGCGGGTAGACCGTCGAGACACCGATGAGACACAAGATGGCGAAGACGATGCCGCGAGAGAGTCGAGAGGTCATGTCAGGAACCCTGCTGCACTTCGCGATTGGGGAAGAGCTTGACCTGCGCGATGGTCAGGGTCAGCACGATGAGGAAGAGCAGAAGGGCCAGGGCGGCGCCGTAGCCGAATTGGCCGTTCTCGAACGTGGTGATGTAGGTGTAGTAGTCGACCGTCGTCGTGGAGAAGCCCGGACCACCCGCGGTGATGACAAAGACGAAGGCGAAGAGCGACGTGAACGTGTAGATCACGTTGATCACGCTCAGGAACTGCAGCGAGCCTGAGATCATGGGAATGGTGATCGACCTCAGGCGACGCCACCACGACGCACCGTCAATGGCCGCGGCGTCATAGAGCGCGGTGTCAACGGTGGACATCGCCGACAGGATCACGACCATCCCAAATCCGAACGAGGCCCACACGAGGGCCAGGATGACCACGAACCGCGCCGACCAGGGATTGCCCAACCACGAGAAGTTGCCAAGCCCGAAGACTCGCAAGATCTGGTCGACAGCCCCGCCCGGCAGGAAGAAGGTGCTGAAGAGCACGCCCACGATGACGGGGGAGAGCACCATCGGAATGAAGAAGAGGAAACGGAAGACTTTCCACCCGAGCACCTTTTCGTAGACGAAGACCGCCGCAACCAACGACGCGATGAGGATCAGCGGCACCGAAATCAAGAAGATCAACGAGTTGACGAGTACCTGGGAGATGATCGGATTGTGAAAGATCAGATCGAAGTTCTTGAAGCCAATGAACGTGCTGTTCACCCCGTCCCAGTTCGTGAAACTGTGCCAGATGGTCGAACCGATGGGCAGCACCATGAGGCCAAGGACCAAGAGTGCGGCGGGGATCAGGGCGATGTACGAGAAGACGTTGCGTTGTTTGCGTGTGCGCTGCACCAATTCGGGTGGTGCAGCGTCATCACGCATCACGGGCCTTCGTCTTAAGCCCATGTCGATTCCTCCATCACCGGATCTGTTGATTCTCTTTTCGTTGCACCGGTCGCACGGCGTCGACTAGGTGCTGGCGGTGGCGAGGTATTGACTCATTTGCTGCTGCATGCTCGACGCAGCGCTCTGGGGGCTCAGCGATCCTGAGAAGACACCGTTGTTCGTCTGGTACCAGTACGAGCACACGCTCCCCGGCATCACGTTGTCGAACGCCTCGAACAGCGAGTAGTGGTCGACGTTGATGTAGGTGTTGAGTTCCGTGAGCAGTGGCTGCGCAGACTTGAAGGCAGCGTTGGGGACGAACGACTTATTGTTTGGCAGTTGCCCGAGCTCGTTCACCGATAGTGCCTGCACTGCCGGTGACGTCAGGAACTTGATCAACTTGACGTCCGCAGACACGTGCTTCGAATTCTTGAAGATCACGTAGGAGTTGTTCGGACCACCCGACAGCGACTTCGTGTACTTCGATCCGGTCAGGACCGGGACCGGGAACAGCCCGACATTCTTTCCAAGTCCCTTCACGATTTGGCTGTCGTAGTACGCACCGGTGATCGTCATGGCCGCCTGTCCGGCCGCGAAGTTCGCGACGCCCGTCGTGTACGTGAGCGTGGCGGCGTTCGAGTTCGTCAGTCCATCGGCGAAGAGTCCGTGCCATGCCGTGTACGGCTTGATCAAGAACGAAGAGTTGAGGCTCTGCTTACCCGAGTACATGTTCAAGACACCGGTGTTGCCGTCGAGACCGGAAATGAGCGCATCCTGGGTCCAGGCCCCGAAGTACCCTTCCTTCTCACCGAATTCGAACGGGGTTATTCCCTTGGATTTGAGCGTCTTCGCGAGCGCGACGAGGCCGTTCCACGTGGTGGGCAGTGGTCCTTTGATCCCGGCCTTGGCGAAGAGCTTCGTGTTGTAGAAGACGGTGTAGTAGTACCCGGCACCGAACGGCACGGCGTAGATACTGCCGCCGGTCTTGTAGCCCTGGGTGACGAACTGCCATCCGGTGAGCGAATTGATGTATGAACTTCCGAGCACCTTGTTCAAGGGCAAGAGGTACTTCGCGTTTTGGATGACCTGGCCGCCTACGTAGAGTTGCCCGATGTCAGGCGTCGTGCCGGCGAGTTCCGAGGACTGGAGGAGGGTGTCAAACGCCGTCGAACCGGCGAAGGGCTCCTGTTGGATGTCGACCTTGATGTTGGGATTGGCCTTCTCGAAGAGCGCGACGCCCTTGGTCAGGAACGACTTCGACGGTGCGACGCCTTCGGAACCGGCGGCAAGAGGGTCGTTCCAAATGGTGATGGTGGTCGTCTTGCTGCTCGCGCCTGCCGCGGAGAACGTGAGTAGTGACGCGCCCGACAGGACCGTGACGGCTAAGCCGATTCGCACCAGTCCCCCGCGACGAACTACACGACCACGATTGGATACATTTCGAAACATACGGCCCCCCGACTCATTGTTCCAATAATTGGAACTTAGTTCCAATTCAATTGCTCGCACTTTACGTTGTGGCATGCGTCGTGTCAAGCGAGATCCGAAGCCCCACTCACTCGCTGCGGATGCTTGCAGACCTGGCGGTGAAGTGCTCGGGGTAGCGACTCCGTCCTCGACGATTGAATGCTCGACGTGATCGCTTCGGATGTGGCACGGCATGTTTGAATTCGTCATCGTGACGGCACTCGATGGCAAGTCTCACGTGGTCGTTGTCATACAGTCATGTCTGGCGTTGACGATGCGAAGTTCCGCCAACGGTACAACTCGCAACCAAGATGCACGAATGCAGAAGAGCGACGGGAGAGTCTGATGAGCTGGAGTGTCGGTGCAGGTCTTGAGGGACGCACGGTCGTGGTCACAGGCGCGACGGGCGGCATTGGCTCGGCCGTCACGAACGCGTTCGCAGCCACGGGCGCACGCGTCGTCGCAACCGACCTCGACCAGAACAGGCTCGATGAGCTCAGCGCGAGTCTTGGAGGAGGTCCACATCTCGGCGTCGCGCTCGATCTGCGTCAGGCATCAGATCGCGACAGGCTCCTCGCCCTTTCGTCGAGTGATGGCGGCTCACCGTACGGTTTGGTGCACACCGCGGCGCTGCTCCGACGGCGCGCCAGTCTCGATGACGTCACCGAGGACGACTGGGACGCACAGATGGACACGAACCTGAAAGCCACGTTCTTCCTCTGCCGGGCGTTTGCGAACGCGATGCGCATAGCTCGCGAGGGGCGGCTCGTCTTATTCACATCACAGAGTTGGATGACGGGTGGATTCGGCGGCGCCACGGTGTACGCGGCCTCGAAGGGCGGTGTCGTCTCAATGGCCCGCGGCTTGGCCAGGACGTATGGTCGTGATGGCATCACGGTCAACACCATCTCGCCGGGACAGATCAACACGCCGATGCTCCTCACCGATCTCGATCCGGCGATCTACGAAAAGATGCGTCAAGAAACGCCGCTCGGTTACGTCGGGGAGCCAGACGACGTATCGGGCACGACGGTCTTCCTGCTCAGTTCGCACGCACGCTACATCTCGGGTGCCACGATCAACATCAGTGGCGGATTCTTGATGTACTGAGCGTCCGGCCCGCTCGAGCACGATCACGGGCAAGTCGACGTCGATGAGTGGCTACGATTCGCCTTCGCGACCTATGTCGACAGGCGAGTGAGGTGTCGTGGTCGAAGGGAAAGGGGAGTCAATGTCACCGCCGAGTGAAAGTTCATCACCGTTGACGATCACCCGCATCGAGACGATCGCCGTGCGATCCCCGCTCGCCGCGGACTTCAAGGGCAGTCACTATCACATGACCCATCGCTCCACGCTGATCACGCGCGTGTACACGTCCGACGGCATTGTCGGCGAGGCGTACGCCGGTGATGAAGACGCCACGCTGGCGGAGATCGACCACATTGTGCACGCAGAGTTGGCGCCGGTACTAGTAGGACTCGACGCGATGTCCACGGAGAAGTGTTGGCAGGCCGGCTACCCCGTGACCTTTGACATCCTTCGCGATCGACGTCAGGGTCTCGTCGCCCTCGCGGGCGTCGACGCCGCGATCTGGGACGCCGTGGGCAAGGCCCTCGGCCAGCCCCTCTGGAGACTTTGGGGTGGCTTTCGCCGCACCATTCCCCTGATCGCCATCGGTGGCTACTACGGGGAACCACTCGGACCGATCGAAGAGGAGGTCCGCTCCTACGTCGAACTCGGTCTCGCCGGCATGAAGTTCAAGGTCGGGGGCGCGTCGCCAGAGGTTGACGCGGAGCGAGTGGCACGCGCACGCGCGGCCGCCCCTGAAGGCTTCCTGCTCGCCATCGATGCCAATCAGGGTTACAGCGTCCGTCAGGCGCTCGATCTGGCGAGACGCATCGACGATCTCGACATCATGTGGTTCGAGGAGCCGGTCAATTGGAATGACGACGCGCGAGGGATGCGCGACGTCCGGTTGGGCGGCGACATTGCGGTGTGCGCCGGTCAGAGCGAACACTCGCCCGCGGGATGTCGCACGCTCATGGACGTGGGTGCGATCGACTATTGCAACTTCGACGCGTCGTGGTCAGGTGGGCCCACGGTGTGGCGTCGCATGGCCGCAGTCGCCGGGACCTACAACGTCGCGGTCGGTCACCACGAAGAGCCGCAGGTCTCGTCGCACCTCGTCGCCAGTCAGGCGCACGGCTCGGTCGTTGAGTGCTTCCACCCTGATCGCGACCCGTTCTGGTGGAACCTGATCGCGAATCGCCCGCCGCTGGTCAATGGCGAACTCCAGCTCAGCGACGCGCCGGGATTTGGGTGGGAACTGAACATGGACTACGTCGAGGAGCATCGAGTGGCGTGGGGCTGAGTGGTCGCGTGCGTCGTCGAGGTCGGAGAAGAGGGACATCGTGGAGTACTTGTTAGAGATCGAAGTCAATCTGCCTGCGTCGATGGACGAAACGGAGCGTCGTCGACTTCTCGATGGCGAGCGCGTGCGAGGCCGTGAACTTGCCGAGGAGGGCGTCATCCGGGCGATCTGGCGAGTGCCGGGACGCTTCGCGAATCGGGCGGTCTGGTCCTCGCCGAACGCAACCGAACTCCACGCGGCGATCATGAGCCTGCCGCTGTGGCCATTTCTGGACGTCGTCGTGACGCCGCTCGCGACGCACGATCTCGCGCCGCACTGTCAGGGACTCTCGCCAGGACTGGGGTGAACCAGAGTTCGGTCGCTTTTCGCGACTCGAGGTCATGGTCCGACGTAGTACCCGTCGGCGACATTCAGCGCCCGGTCGAGCCGACTCAGTCCGTCGCGGGCCTCTGCTTCCGTGATGGTGCACGGAGGCACGACGTGGAGGCGATGGAAATTGTTGAAGATC
>VFSW01007659.1_pt1 | contig 15636 bp, 11 predicted proteins | sample 5358111 | NCBI WGS metagenome assembly VFSW01 (sample SAMN11554181, study PRJNA540505) | mine drainage metagenome | isolation source: sediment from site ElyBrook_90M | place: USA: Ely Copper Mine, Vershire, VT | collected 2017
TTCGGCGTTCCGCACTTCTCGCAGACCTTATGCATCGGGACTATCTTTGCGTGTTGGGGGAGAGGGTACGAATTGCTGCATGTCGGCCAGTTTGTGCACCCGACAAACTGCTTGTTGTTCCTGGACTTTTTTATGACCAGGTCGCCGCCTGCGCACTTGCACCTGCCCAGGGAGTTAGTCATCTCGCTCTCCTTGAGGCCCTTGCTTAGCTCCATGCCTATCTGCCTGCCGTTCTTCCTGAATATCTCTACGGCTTCTGAGATTATCTTCTTACCCTCGTCTATGACCTCTTGGCTCATCTTCGATCCCTTACTGATCCTCTCCATGTCCTTCTCCAGCGTCCTGGTGAGGTCTTCGTCAAGGATACTCTTGGAATACTTGTCAAGGGTTTCGTAGACGCTCATTCCGAACTCGCTGACCTCGATTTTTGCATTCAGTATATATCCCCTGTTAAAGAGCGTGTCGATTATGGCAGCACGCGTAGCCTTTGTGCCGAGATCTTTTTTCTCAAGCAATGCTATGAGGCTCGCCTTCGTGTACCTCTTTGGCGGTTCTGTCTTGCCCTCCTTGATGAATACCTTCTCGGGCTTTACCTTTTCGCCCTTTTCCATAGCTGGCATCATGTTCTCGCCAGGCTTGTAGTAGTTATAGATATCCATCCATCCTTTCTTCTTGACTATGTTTCCGCTGGCAGTGTACTCCTCGGCGCCTGCCTGGAGAGTCACACGAGTATTCTGGACTATCGCGGGCTCTGCAAAGCACGCAAGGAAGCGTTTTGCGATCATATCGTAGACAGCCTCTTCCTCATCGGTCATTGCCTTTGGCCTCTCGCCTGTCGGATGTATGGCTGGGTGCGCCTCGTCCTCTTTCGCCCCTTCCCTTGGCCTGTATCTCGACTCCGAGATAAGCTTCTTTGCAAAGTCGGAGTACCTCTCGTTTTGCCCGAGCAAGGAGATTATCCTGGCTAGATTGAGTGTGGCTGGAAGCTTCTGCGAGGCGGTCCTAGGGTACGAGATGTACGAGCGTTCGTAGAGGGACTGCGCCACTGCCAGGGTCCTTGTCGGATCAATTCTTGCAACCCTGCTCGCCTCAAGCTGGAGGGAGGTAAGATCGAAGGGAGGGAAGGGATAGCGCGTCTCCTCACTTACGCTTAGCTCGCTTATGGTTATCTCGTGACTCTTTGTATCCTCGAGCGCCTTCTGTGCGGCATCCTTCACGAACATGTTTCCCCTCCTGTTCTGGAACTCCACCCCCTTGTAGTCGAGCATGACAGCCCAGAACGGCGCCGGCTTGAACTGCCGTATCTCTAGCTCCCTTCTTGCGAGTATGCCAAGGGTCGGACCCTGCACCCTGCCTATGCTCATTATCTTCTTGACACCGCCAAGGTAGAGGGCGTTCATCAGAACCCTGCTCATGTTTATGCCCCACATCCAGTCAAGCATGTGCCTGGCCTGGCCTGCGTACATGTTGTTGAAGTCAAAACCGTCCATGTTCTCATAGGCGAACTCAAGATCCGGCTTGGTGGTTGTTGAGAACTTCATCCTGCCCATGTTCCTAAATCCTGCAGGTATCTCCCTGTTCACGTCCCCGTTTATTATGTCCTTTATCAAATTCGAGCCTATTATCGTACCCTCTATGTCGTAGTCGCACGCATTTATGAAGAATCCGCACTTCTTGCCGACAGCCTCTATGGCGTCAAGATACTTCTTGGTGAAGTATGCCTTCTTGTTTATCTTGTAGGAGGGTATCCACTCTATCCCGAATATGGGAAGCTCGTTGCTCTTCTGGCTCTGATGCAGCGTGAAGAGGTGGCCCGCAGCTGCGACTATGTTTATTTTCTCCCCCTTCCTGTAGGCCTCGTAGTATATTACGCCGTTGAAGGCGCTTGTCTTGGGCTTCGTCTCGCTGAGGGAGAGGGCAATCCTCAGCGCTACGCTAGGTTTCTCGGCTATTATTAGCTTCTCCATCGGATCGCTTTCACTTCTTTGGCTTGCCTTTCTTGGCGGCCTTTTCCTGCGCGGCTGTCCTTCCCTCCTTCGAGATCCTGTATGCCATGTACAGCTCGAGCGCCACAGCGACTGCCGCCACCAGGTAGAAGAAAATGCTGCCTCTGGTGAGTATGAACGTTATTATGGCAATCATGCTAAATACCACAACCCCTGCTGCAACCATGAGGGACGCCCTCTCAGTTTCGCTGTAATCCATGCAAACACGATATTCTCATAACCAGGCAAGGCTAAATACCTTTCATGGGCAAGCACGGAAGACTTGCAGCCGCATCAGATTCCAGCCCGCATGGCCCAGACAGACGCCATGCCCCATCCTTGGCGTCAAAGCGCCTTTGGAGTCTTTTTCTTGGCCTTCGATTTGTTTATCCTGCGATAAGCTACAAGAAGCACTATTACAGCTACAACGGCCACTATTGCCAGATCAGTAATCTGGCCCGTGTTGCCGGATTGGGGGCTGCTGACCTGGGCGTAGTAGTTGTTGGATCCTGAGTAGGTTTGCTGGACTGCGCCGTTGGGCTGTCGCCATGACTCGTATACGGTGATAGGGTAGTCGCCAGGGGCGCCGTTTGAGTCCGCGCTTACGAGAAATGATACCCTTGCCGATTGCCCGGGTTCAAGATTCTGTATATATGCGCTTCCGGATACGGGAGTGAGAGGATAGGAACTTTGGAAACTCAGCTGCACTTGCTGCGCGTCTATATTCCCAGTATTTGTGAAGGTCAGGTTGAGAGGCACGCTAGTGTCTCCCGGAGATATCCTGTAGTTCGCGCCGCTTATAGAGAATATTGACGACTGGGCAACTGAGAGGTTCAGTACCTGGTTCTTGCTGAACTGGTCCTGGTAGTTGGATGAGTAGTAGCTCATCGCTGAGTTTAGGCTGGCTCCGCCTCCGGTATAGTTGCTTGCTGCTACCAGCACAGTTTCACTCTGCGACTGCCCAGGGGCAAGGCTGCCTATGAAAAAGCGCCTTACAGAGCTGAGGATACTTACCCCAGATAGTGGAGTCACTACCACGCTGACATTGTTTGCATTTCCGTAGCCTATATTCTGGATGTCAAGAGTCAAGCTCTGATTGTATCCGGAGTAGAGCGTTGCAGGATCTGATGCCACTATTGATGTTACTATGTCCGGATTCTGTATTCTTGCCTCTATCGTCTGGTTGACAGTCTGGTTGTACGGGGTTCCCTGGTCAGACGAATATGTGACGTAAACCGGAATGTAATAGGTGCCGTTAGTTATATGGCTATTCACCAGGTATGTGGCCTCCAGATTTTCAGAGGTACCTGCAGAAAGCGAGCCTATCGAGAACGTTTTAGTGCCTGTGGGGGAAAATCCGCTGCTGTTCAGCAGAGTTATGGTGATATTTCTCGCGGTTCCGTATCCGGAGTTCATCACGCCCATGGATACTGCGGAAACGTTTCCTGGAGTTATCCTGGATATCGATGGGTTTATGCTTATTCTTGGAAGCCCGTGGACATAGAATGTTATGGGCATTGTGGAGGTGCCTGTGACTATTGTATCTACCCCTGATGTTGTCTGTGAGGTCTGGTATTGTGCGACTAGATCAAGAGTGTAGTTGCCCGAGGGGGTGTTTTTGGGTATTTTTATCTGGTATGTCAGATAGGAGTTAAGCCCGCCATAAAGCCCTTGGCCTATGCTGCTTATCAGGTACGGGTTTGAAGGAGAGACGTTGAGTATCGGATAGCTTCCCTCAAGCTCGAGATTTACGTTCTGTAGAGTTGCAGTGTACGAGTCATATATCTGCAGGCTTATCGTAATGTTGCTTCCGGCAGATATCGGGTTAGGATTGATCTGCAGGCTGTATATAGATAACGCATCTACTGTCGACCCGGAGGTAGATGACGCCGAGGATGTCGCAGCGAGCGCCGGAGACATAATGACTGCCGCAACCGACAGCAAAAGGCACAGGTATGTTTGTTTTCTCATATAAATCACTTGAGTATCATGATATTGTGTTCTTGAAGAGCCTGAAGCTTACGGCTATCCCGAGGAGGGCAAATGCGATTACAACACCGAAGTCCACAAGGATATGGCTTAGCGGGAAGTATCCGTTTAGCATCACGTCCCTTATGCCGGCAGTCGCATATGTAAGCGGATCCACCACATTGAATGGCTGCAGGAATGCAGGAAATGAGGACGATGGGAAGAACGCGCCGGATAGGAACCATGCTGGCATCACTATTGTCTGTGCCAGTATCGTGTACACCTCGACAGTCTTTATTCTAGATCCCAACATTATCGCGATTCCGCTAAATGCCATGGCTACAAAGATTATCAGCGGCAGGATCCATACGAGCCCGAGCGGGCCCATGGCTATGCTTCCGCCTAGAACCAGCCCGAGGCATAGCGCAAGTATGCCGTACACTGTGGACTGCACGGTGCCTGAAAACAGCTTGCCAAGTATTATCGCATTCTTGCTTATTGGGGTGATCAGGAATGCCTTGATATTGCCAAGCTGCCTGTCGATTATTATTGACATGCCTCCGCCAAATACTGCGCCGAATGCAACTGACATGAGTATAACCCCCGCTATGAGAAAATCTCGGTAGCTGCTGCTGGTTCCCTGGGTAGAGACCGCGTTCACGTCGCTTTGCAAGCTTATGCTGCTCTTCCCGTTGCCGTACTTTGCAGCCGCGTTCTCTATTGCAGGTATGGCGACGCCGGACTCGGCGAACTGGCTTGTTGCGTAGTATACATAAACGCTTGGCGTGCTACCTTCGGCGCTTGGGAAAGTCGGCAGTATGACTACCAATGCAGAGACAGTACCGCTGCGTAGCATATCGAGTCCCGTCTGCTGGTTAGTCTCCGCTTTTACTGAGATGACGCTCCCTGCCTCCATGGTGTTTATGAACTGGATAGATGCGGGATTGTTTGCATAGTTTGCCACTGCGATTGGCACATGGTTCACGCTGTTACCGAGATTTCCGAAGAAGATTATTATTATGAGGGGGAATATCATCGACCTGATCAGGTTTGTCCTGAGGTTGCTCTTGAATATTAGCATCTCCCTCTTGAAGATGGTCATTGAATCGTGAATCAGTCCCATATCATCGCCTTCCGAATCCGCCTATCTTGGCCATGTTCTTGTTTACCTGCTGTTCCGAGGTAGTGTCCCTGATGCTGGCACCTGTCAGCTTTATGAAGACATCGTCCATGGTAGGCAGATGCATGCTTATTGTCAGAACCTCGATCTTCTCCTTTTGCAGTTCCTGCGCTATCTTTATCAGAAGTTGGAGGGACTTTTGCTCGATTGGGGCTTCGAGGCGGCCATCTTTGTCTGCGACATCCAGTCCGAACTTGGATTTGAGAAGCTTCGCAGTCTTGCTTATTTCATCTGGAGGCACCGTGATCCCGAATATATTTCCTTTTGCTACGATTCTCTTGAGCTCTGATGCAGTGCCAATTGCCTTAACCACCCCATGGTCTATGACAGCTATTCTGTCGCATAGCTGGTCGGCTTCTTCGAGATACTGTGTGGTAAGTATTATCGTTATGCCTTCGTCGTTCAGTCTCCTTATCTCCTGCCACATACCAACCCTACTCTGAACGTCAAGCCCGGTGGTGGGCTCGTCAAGTATCAGTATCTTTGGCTCCTGTATCATGGACTTTACAAGATTTAGGCGCCTTTGCATCCCTCCGGAGAATGTTCCTGCAGCAACCTCGGCAAACTCGGTCAGGTTGGCCTCTTTTGAGGCGTGATTCACCTTTGCCTCCAGTTCATCGTCAGGTATGTGGTAGAGGCGCGCGAATATCTCCAGGTTATCTCTTGCAGACAGGTAGCTGTCCACGACAGTCTCCTGCGTCATGAAACCCATCATTTGCTTTATCTTCTCGCCGTTGGATGCGTTGTCGTAACCTTCTATGATTATCTGGCCGTCAGTGGGCTTTAGAAGGCCGAGTATCATGTTCAGTGTCGTGGTTTTCCCAGCCCCATTGGGGCCAAGAATGCCGAATATCTCGCCCTTCTTTATTTTGAAATCTATTCCCTTAACCGCTTCGAAATCGCCGAACTTCTTAGACAATCCGGTTATTACTACGGAGTATTCCTCACTTGAACTCATGGTTTATCAGCCTCTTTATCTCGTTTAGATGGTTTGTCAGTATTATTTTAGCTTCCCTGGAAACCCGCCTGCCGTCATTTGTTATTGAGTACTTTTTCTGCACCTTGGACCCGGAAAGCCTTGACTCGCTAATTACCAGACCCCTCTTCTCGAGTGAATTGAGTATGTTGTATATTCCGCTCTTGCTTATTCCTTTTACCGGGCCGAAATGGTGTTTTCTGAGCTGTTTGTATATCTCGTACGGATACGTGCTGTGATGCCTTATTTTCCCCAGTATTATGAGCTTGGCGACGCCGTTGACAAATGTCTCGTCAATGTATCTTCTCCAGTGTTCTTCATCGTCCCTCATAGCACTGCCAGGATATTAGTCTAACTTTATACTATTTTGATTACGGTCTAAAGATATAAAAATCTTACCCTAGGTAACGCCATGCGAATCGCAGCGTGAGGCATCCGCAGATATTAGATATTAATACTTATCAGGTAAAACGTATAGCGATGCAATGCTGAATTATTCAGAGATAGAGGAAAAATGGCAGAAGGCTTGGAAGGACGCCGGGATATTCGAAAGCGATGTCTCAGGAGGTAAACCATATCTAGTAACTGCGGCTTTTCCGTACCCGAATTCGCCCCTCCACATAGGGCACATGAGAACATACGGGACTGCCGATGCGCTCGCCAGATACAAGAGGATGTGCGGATACAATGTATTATATCCGATGGCATTCCACGCTACAGGCACACCGGTTCTCGCATTTGCGAAGAGGATAGCCAGCAAGGATGAAGATCTCATAAGAGAAATGCGGGACCTCTTCCATATACCGCTAACTGACATTGAAAAGATGACGGACCCCCTTTTCATAGCCAACTATTTCATCGGGGAACTTGAACGCGGGATGAAGTATGCTGGTTTTGGAATAGACTGGAGGAGGAAATTCGTTTCCATAGATCCGCAATTCAGCAAATTTGTCGAGTGGCAGTTCGGATTACTTAACAACAGAGGCTACCTCAAAAAAGGCAAGCATCCCGTAGGGTGGTGCCCCAACGAAAACAATGCCGTCGGAATGCACGATACCAGAAGGGACGTCGAGCCCGAGATAGAGAAGATAACTGCAATAAAGTTCAATGCCAAGAGGCTTGGTGCATATGTCGTATGCGCCACGTTCAGGCCTGAGACGGTCTACGGGGCGACGAACCTCTTCGTTAACGAAACGGCCAAGTATGTAATTTGCAGAATAAACGATGATGGCGAGCAGTACGTAATTTCGAAGGCCGCAGGGGAGGAGCTCAGGTTCCAGATGAAGATAGAGACAGTAAGGGAGATAGAAGGCAAAGAGTTGCTTAGTGAGCTGTGTACCAACCCAGCGACAGGAGTGGATATACCCATACTGCCGGGTTTCTTCGTGGAGGAGGGCAGGGGAACAGGAGTAGTCATGAGCGTACCGGCCCATGCCCCGTTCGACTTCGTCGCGCTGGAAAGACTCAGAAAAGTGGGCTACGATGTGCACGGCATAGAGCCGATCAAGGTAATCGAGGTAGAGGTGGGAAGGTCGCTTGATAAAAAACACGCCGGCCATGAAACAACAGGCAACAAGGTTCCTGCTTTTGCATACCTTGCAATGTTCGATGCTGACCAGAACTCGAAAGACGATCTCATCGAAATGGCGACAAAGCTTCAGTACAAGGAAGAGTCGCGCTGGGGAAAGATGATTCTAGGCGGATGTGAGGGAATGGGAGAGAAGGAAGCTAGGGAGAAGACCAGGGAGATGCTTTCCGATAAGATGGCCTCCTTTGAGATGTATATCCTAATGAACGAGTCCAAAGTGCTGTGTAGGTGCGGTTATGGGATAGTGGTCAAGATCGTTGATGATCAGTGGTTCATAAATTATGGAGATAAGGAATGGAAGAATGAGGCAAGGGAGGCGCTATCCGGAATCAGGGTGCTTCCCGAAGGCTCGCGCAACGCATTTTCGTCTGCGCTGGAATGGATAGACATGCGCGCCGTAGTACGTTCGCAAGGACTCGGAACGAGGTTTCCACTAGATAAGAGCCGCATAATAGAGTCGTTATCAGACTCGACGCTTTATATGTCGTTTTACACAATCTCAAATACCATAAGGGATATAGATCCTGCAAGGCTCTCATCAGGGTTCTTCGATTACGTTTTCCTTGGTAAGGGCAGCGCAGAGGAGGTTGCGAGATCTACAGGAATAGATTTTCAGGTGGTACAAAGATGCCGTGATTCGTTCGATTACTGGTATGTTGATACTTCAAGACATTCAGGCCCTGACCTGATCTACAACCATCTTGTTATGTATATCTTCAATCATGTAGCCGTATTTGACAAGAAGAGATGGCCAAGACAGATAGTGGTGAATGGGTTCGTCCTTAGCGAGGGCGAGAAGATGAGTAAGAGCATCGGCAACATAACCCCGCTCATAGACGGCATTGCAGCTTTCGGAGCCGACCCTCTTAGGGCTGTTGTTGTGGCGGGCGCAGATCTGATCAACGATTCTGACTACGCAAGCGAAGCTATCCGCGGCGTGAAGGAGCGGTTCGATTATCTCCACGATTTGTGCAAGAATCTCGGCAGCTACGAGGCCGGAGAGATAATGCAGATCGATTACTGGCTCTATTCCAAGCTTAACAGCAAGATTCAGGAAACTACACGCAACATGGAGAATATGGAGCTAAGAAGCGCGCTCACCAATCTTCTTTACGGTTCGGTGTTGGAGCTGAAGAGATACTTGGCCAGGGGAGGAAGGAATGGGATAGTTATGAAGGACTATCTTTCCGCAGTTGCATTGATGCTGCAGCCAGTTGTGCCACATGTTTCCGAGGAATTCTGGCATATCCTTGGCAATACTGCGTTTGCCTCGGCTGAGCGATGGCCCGCTGCAGACAGTTCGATGATAAACGAGAAGATAGAAAGAGGAGAAGAGCTTATTGATAAGGTAGTTGCCGATGCGAAGGAGATTGCAGGACTCATATCCAAGAAGAACGAGAAAAAGGCAGATAAAATAAGGGTAATCGTAGCTGCTGACTGGAAGAGGGAGCTTGATAACGTGCTTGCCTCAACCAGGGACCTATCGAAGGCCATGAAGCATGCAAAGGGGATGAAGGGAGTTGAGATGGAGAAGGCTTCAAGGTATCTTGCCGCGACCTCCAGAAAGGCTGAATTCATGCATGAGACTACGATGAACCAAGATGACGAGTTCAGGGCTTACTTGGAGGCCTCGGAGTACATTGGCAGCCTTTTGAATGCGAATGTGGTAGTGGAGAGAGAGGACGAGTCTAAGTCGCAGAGGGCAGATAGGGCAAGACCTCTGAAGCCGAGCATAGACCTCTCTTAGATTTTAGCTCCGTGTGAGGCTTGAGAGTACTTCGATGTTTCGCATTACCCTACTAGCTGGTATGTTTGAATTTGCATTAGGCATTCCTTTGTCTAGGTGTACTTTTGGAATGCGGGCGCTTAAACTACATTTAAATAAGGTTTCATTCAATGAATTATAGGGTGTTTGCTTGGAGAATCAGGTCTACAATGTAAAGATAGACTACATGCAAATAGTAGACTATAAGGGCAATGTCGATAGTGCTCTTTTTCCTAAAGACCTTGGCGATGATAAGATAGTTGAGATGTATAAGAAGATGATGCTTGCCAGAGCGCTCGATGCCAAGATGCTTAGCCTTCAGCGTCAGGGGCGCGCAGTCACCTACGCCCCGCTGCTAGGAGAAGAAGCTACGCAGATAGGAAGTGCAGAGGCGATGCGTGACAGAGACATCTTCGTGCCTGCATTCAGGCAGCATGGCGTTTTTATAGCAAGAGGCATGCCTATCGACCTTATGTTCCTTTACTGGAGGGGCTTTGAGGAAGGAGATGAGATACCCAAGGGAGTTTATGGGACTCCGATAATTGTGCCTGTTGCAACCCAGGTACCACATGCTGTTGGCATAGCATTCGCACAAAGATACAAGAATACAGGGAATGCGGTAGTGGTATATGTTGGCGATGGAGGAACCTCGGAGGGAGATTTCTACGAGGCGCTTAATTTCGCAGGAGAATGGAATCTGCCATTCGTACTCATAATAGAGAATAATCAGTGGGCCATATCCATGCCGAGAAATAAGCAGACTGCCGCAAGCACGCTTGCACAAAAGGCTGTAGCGGCAGGAATAGAGTCCATCCAGGTAGATGGTAACGATCTGATCGCAGTCTATAAGGCGACGCGCGATGCCATACAATCAAACAGGCCCAGGGTTATAGAGTGTATTACCTACAGGATGGGACTGCACACTACTTCTGATGATCCGACTAAATACAGATCAGATGCAGAGCTTGATGAATGGGCAGAGAAGGACCCGATATCGAGAGTTAGGACTTATCTCATGAAGAAAGGAGTGTGGAGCTATGAGACAGAAAAGGAGACTGCCGAGCAGCAGGCCAAGACAATTGACGACGCCGTAGCTAAGGCAGAGCAATTCAAGCCGGACCCAAAAAGCATGTACGAAAGCATGTACAGTTACATGCCCGACACACTCAAGGATGAACTCGACGAGGCGGAGGCAGCGAATTTCTGGCAGGAATGAGCATATGATGGCAAACATGGTTACGGCACTTAACAGCGCACTTGACTTGGTGCTCAAGGAAAACAGCAACGCAGTGCTGCTTGGGGAAGATATAGGCAAAGACGGAGGAGTATTCAGAGTTACCGATGGGCTCTTCGAGAAGTATGGCGAGAAGAGAGTTATCGATACTCCACTGGCCGAGTCGGGCATATTGGGAGCGTCGATAGGCATGGCCTTATCTGGCCTTCATCCGATACCGGAGATACAGTTTGCAGGATTTATGTTTCTTGGATTCGCACAGATGATAAACCATGCATCGAGATACAGGACCAGAACAAGGTCTTCAATGTCAGTGCCAATGGTGGTTAGGACGCCTGTAAGCGGAGGAGTTAGGACTTTAGAGCACCACTCGGACAGCCCTGAGGCATATTATTCGCATATCGGTGGGCTTATCGTTGTAGAACCATCTAATCCGTACGACGCGAAGGGATTATTGATAAAAGCCGCGCACATGAATGACCCGGTAGTCTTTCTTGAACCGACTAAGCTCTACAGGCTCTTTAAGCAGGAAATTCCGGAAGAGATGTATGAAGTACCGATAGGGAAGGCCAGCCTGCTTAGCACAGGAGAGGATCTTACAGTAGTGACATATGGCACAATGGTGCACATTGTGCAGGACGTAGTGAAGAAGAAGGGCCTGAGTGCAGACGTTATAGATCTCAGGACGATAAACCCCCTGGACGAAAAGACGGTAATTGAGAGTGCGAAGAAAACCGGAAGGGTTGCCATTGTTCACGAGGCTTCGCTTAGTTTCGGGGTCGGCGCAGAGATAGCCGCAAGAGTAGCAGAAAAGGCCATCTTCGAGCTAAAGGCGCCGGTCATAAGGGTTGCCTCCCCTAGCTTTCCTTATCCGTTCCCAGGATATGAGAATTACTACATCCCGAATGAATTGAAAATATCAAAGGCCTTGGACAGGCTCATGAGCTCTTGATTGCATGAATGAGATTAAGTTTGTGGATGTTGGGGAGGGAATAACAGAGGGCCAGATAAGGCAGTGGCTTGTGAAGGACGGCGATGCAGTGAAAGAAGACCAGCCGATAGTCAAGGTGGAGACGGATAAGGCAATAGTCGAAGTGCCTGCGCCTGTTGCCGGAGTAGTCAAGATAAGTGCAAAGGAAGGTTCAACTGTCAAGGTAGGAGATAGCATTGCATTCATAGGAAGCGTGGAGGAGCTAAAAAATATGGGAATGCCCGCAGCCATGTCGCCTACGGTCCCAGTGGCCATAGGCCAGGAGAAACCACAGAAAAGCCCAGAAGAGAAGCCCAGTACGGACCAGCAGCATCCGGCGGTACCGGAGATTCTTGCCGCCCCTTCAGTTAGGAAGCTGGCCAGAGACCTGAATGTTGACATCTCAAAGATTAGAGGTACCGGCCCCGGAGGAAGAATACTCGAGAACGATATCAGATCCGCTATAGCACAGACTCAGGATAAGGCAGCGCCGGTACCGAAATTCTCAGAAGTGCTCGAAGAGATGCACGACAAGGAGATAGAGAGGGTTGCGATGTCGCAGACAAGGAAGGCGATAGCAAAGAACATGGAGCTCTCGGCCACCATACCGAGGGCTGCACATATGGATCTTGTGGATGCAGGAAAACTTTTTGAGATAGTCGGCAGATCCAAGGAGAAGGCAAGGAAGGATGGAATTAAACTGACATTCCTGCCTTTCATAATAAAGGCAGTGGTAAAGGCATTGGAGGAGAATCCAGGATTCAATTCGAGCTATGACAAGGAAAAGAGCGAGGTAATACTTAAGAAATATTATAATATAGGGATTGCAGCAGAGGGGCCTGACGGGCTTAAGGTCGTGGTTATAAAGGATGCCGGAAGAAAGAGTATAATCAGGATTGCGAAGGAAATCCAAGAACTTGCGGAAAAGGTCAAGAACCAGACAGTCACGCTTGACGAGATGCGCGACTCCACGTTCACAATAACGAATATAGGCAGCCTTGGTGGCGGTTATCTTTCAGTGCCCATGATAAACTATCCAGAGGTTGCCATACTCGGAGTGCACCTCATACGGGAGATGCCTGTCGTAGATGGAGAGAGGATAGTTATCGGCAGAGTCCTGCCGCTGTCTTTGGCGTTTGACCATAGGGTTGTTGACGGCGCCGAGGCCGTACTTTTCGTAAATGCAGTAAAGGGATACATAGAGGATCCCGAGTTTCTTGAGATGCTCGGCTAAGACTCAGTTAAGAAACAGCGCCATTAACTGCCGACGCCGAGTCGAATAGGGAGTATGCATTGCGGTAAGTTTCGAGCGTCCCTATGTCGAACCATCTACCCTCAATAACAAACGAGCGTACCGCTGCCTTGCTTATGAACCATTGGAGGAAGTATCCAGGAGCGTCTGGCGTATTGCCTTGAGATAGATATTCTCCGAACATTGGGAGATACTTCTTCGGATAGATGTATATGCCCGTACTCGAAAGAGTTGATTTTGGGACAGCTGGTTTCTCTTCGAAGCCGGTTATGGTCCCATCCTTTACCTGAACTACACCAAGTTTCTTGGCTTCTTCAATGGAACCGACATCGTGAACACAGATCATCGGATCCGTTGCAGACGCCTTGAACGCTAAGAGCAGGGAAGATATGCCAGAATCGTAGAAATTGTCTCCGGCTATTATCATAAGATCGTCACCTATCTTTGCGTTGTCTATGGCGTACTTTATGCCCTTTATTGCGCCAAGCTTGTTTTTGTTGTCCATAGTTGGCTCGATTATCAGCTCCAAATTTTTCCCTGCGGATGACGCATTCTTCAGGCCTGTCCAGTATTTGAAGTGGTTTTCAAATTTCTTGTTCGTGGATATTATTATCCTGTTTATTTCAGGGTTCCCTGCGATATCCTCAACAATGTAGTCAAGTATCGGCCTGCCGCCGATCGGCAGGAGGGGCTTTGGGACAAAAAGAGTTATGGGCTCTAGTCTTGTGGCAAATCCGCCGCACAGTATAAGAACATCCATCGAACCATTCCCAGAATCATTTATCATACTTTATCATAAATTGTATTATATAAAGCTATGCGGTGCCCTAACAGTTTGCCATTAGGGGAAAGATTCTTCCAGAAAATAGAAGACGGGATTGTCAGGAGGGTGCTCTTTGTCTGTGACGCATGCTCCCGATGGTTGCGACGAGGAAACCCCTCTTTTATATTTATGGGTTTTATTCTGAATGCCGGGCCAGATGAAAATGCTGCGCCACGGGTTTGTGAGCATATGGAGGGACGTGTCAAGGCCGAGTGGGATCGGCTAAGAAGAGTTGTCGTGCATAGGCCCGGGATGGAGATGTTTTTTGGTCTTCTGGATCCGAGCGCATCTCTCTACGAGCGCGCGTTTAGCCAGTCTGATGCGTTATATGAGCACGATCTGCTCACGAATGCGCTGCGTAGCGAGTTTGGCGTGGAGGTGGAAGGGCTGCTGGAAGGAATAAAGAAATGCGCGACGAGAAGCTCCGGAGCGAGGAAAAAGCTTGTCGAGATAGCACTGAGGCATATTGAGTTTGTAGGAAATGAGAAGGAGGCAAGGGAGGCTACGGTGGAGCTGAAGGAGAATGCGGACACATACGACCTCGATTATTTTCTAAATATTATACTTCTTATGCCAAGGATGATTCTTAGACATGGGAAGGGCGTAGGCGCCGTACGCATAAATGTAGCTGAAAGAAACCCTCTTGCTAACCTTTACTTCATGCGGGACCAGCAGGCAGTTACAGACGCGGGCATCTTCATCTCCAGGATGTCCAAGCCGCAGAGAAGGCGCGAACCAAGCCTTACAAGAGTTCTTTGGGAGATGAAAGGGCTTAGAATAGCCTGCGAGGCGAGTGCGCCTGCCACATTTGAAGGGGGCGATTTCATGCCTATGGGAAAGTTTGCGCTTCTTGGAATCGGGGACAGAACGAATAAGGAAGGGGCTATGCAGATGCTCAGATACGGGCAATCGTTCGATGAGGTTGGCATAGTCCATCAGCCTACGCACCCACTGATCTCTGGCAACAGGCCAGATCCGATGGTGAATATGCATCTTGATACGTACTGCAACGCGGCTGGAAAAGGCCTGATTATAGGCTCAGAGGTGCTCTTGAAGAGGGCTCGGGTAGATGTGTATGTGAGGGAAAAGGAACATTACAGGATGGAGAAGAAATCAACTAACCTTTACGAGTATACCAAAAACAAGGGCTTTGACCTGATAAATCTCTCCACGCTCGAACAGCTCTCATACGCATCCAACTTCTTATGCATAAAGGACCATGTTATACTCGCAGTGAACAGCAAACACATGGCGTATAAGGTGCTCGGCGGGCTACTGGCAAAGGCGAGGCAGGATAAGGAGAGGTACGGCAGGCTGTACTCGCAGGCCATGAAGGATTACAGAAACCTCTTATCATCAGGACAGATGTTTCCAAATAGGAAAGAGATGCGCCAGAATGGGGTGGACTTCTGCGCAGTGGAGCTGGGAAACATAACGGGAGGGTACGGTGGAGCCCACTGCATGACAGCAGTCATGGAAAGGCGCTGATATTATAGGTATAGAGTATTTCTTTTAGATCCAAAGCGCGGGAACAGGAATAAAAGAAATGATCAGGGCGGGATGATTATCTACTTCGAAAGGAAGCAAAGCCGGAATTGAAGGTACAGGAAATCTGATCTGTTCATGGAGGCACAGGGAATCGAACCCAGGCCTACGCCGTGTAAAGGCGCCGTCCTACCATTAGACTATGCCTCCATCTCATTTTGAGTGTTCCCTGCAGAAGTTCTCTATCCTGCTTACTGCAGTTCCCAGGATCTCCTTGTCTGCCAGAGCGACCATCCGCATATGGTTGTCTGCCACGAATTCTGATCCTCTTGCAATCTGCACCAGTTTCTCCTCAAGGAGCTTCCTGACGAACTCCTTGTCGTCCTTTATCCTTAGCCTTTCCATATATA
>VFSW01007660.1_pt1 | contig 15635 bp, 28 predicted proteins | sample 5358111 | NCBI WGS metagenome assembly VFSW01 (sample SAMN11554181, study PRJNA540505) | mine drainage metagenome | isolation source: sediment from site ElyBrook_90M | place: USA: Ely Copper Mine, Vershire, VT | collected 2017
ACGCCCCCCTCCCTCCTCCCAACAGGTCGGAGGCCGAGGCTTCCAGGATGTGGTTGCGCAGGTGGCCTCCCACCCTCACCTGCGGACACTTCGCCTCGTGAGAGTCGAGATGGACAGCACTGCAGCAAGTAGGCGGCAGGCGGAGCAAGACTTTGTTTGTCTCTCAGCGCTCACAAATATTCCGCAGCTCTACCTAGTTCAGCGGCGGGCGGTTGAATGTTTTCTTCAACCCCTCCACCCCTTGTTCCTCCTGCGCAGGCTACCTGCCGGACCTGGTGAAGGAGGGCTCGCCGCTCACGACCCTCGAGGTCTCGTCCTGCGCGCTGCCGCCCCGAGTGTCCATCCGCCTGGCGAGAGCGCTGAGGGGCAACGCGCGGCTCCGCACGCTGCTCTTCACGAGCAACGGCGTGAACAAGCTCGGGGCGCAAGCGTTTGCAGGTGCTAGGGGTACAGGCAGAGGGCTTCTGGTTTGACTGGCCATGCCTTGCCCCACTATTGACTCTGATTCTGCATGCCCCTTCTTGACATCAGAGTCTCTGCCCAGCTACCACGGCCTCTCTCTGCTCGACCTGAGTGGGAACTGCATGGGGCCCGAGGGAGCGTCATGGCTCGCAGAGGGCCTGTCTCTGTGGAAGCGGGAGGACAGGCGAGGCAGCGCGTCGCCAGCCGGCGGTGGCGATGGTCTGAGGCTCATTGTCAGCATAAGCGACGTGGGACTTGGAGGTCAGAGGAGGGGGGAGAACAAGGGGTGCAGATTGGAAGAGGGCGATGGAGTTGATTTGACAAGCGGAACTGCGCTCGTTTTCTGATTATTATCTCTCACCTCGCCAGGAGCCAAGTCTCTCATCGAAGCTCTGGCCAAGTGTCAAGCGGAGCAGAGGACCACCAACACCGCAGCCACTGGTGCTGCCGCCCACACGGCCGCGGGGGCCTGCCCCTTGCCTGCTGCGCCGCCGCCGCGCCACCGAAGGACTCAGAGTGACCCTGCCAGCCGCCTGGCCACGTTTGCGGCCGCTCTCCTCGGCGTCAGCCTCGATCGCGCTGTCCCACCAGCTGTCGCCGCTGCAGCTGCACGGCCTTGCCACCTTGCAATGCATGACCCGCTGGCGGGGGCGGTGCATGTGCAGGGCCTGCCTTTGACCATCATTGGTGGGCCGCAATGCGTCAGCGAGCTGGCCAAGATCCGCGGCGACGCTCCCGTTGCATCGAACTCGCCACAGCAACCGAGGCAACAAGCACAACGGGACGGAGGAGACCATCAAAGCTCGAACGGCCCGGAAGGAGTGTCAGTGATACTGCTCTTCAGGAGCCAGCAGGACGCACTGATTGACGCCGCAGTCTCGATCGTGGGCCCGATGGGAGCCCTGCTGGCGGAGCTGGACCTCTCCAATCTGGGCGTCAGGGACAGGGGCGCGGCCGAGGTAGCCGCATGCATCTCACGCGGCGCGACGCCGTGCCTTCAAGCGCTCGACCTCTCGGCCAACGGGCTGACCGACTCGGGCATCGTCTCGCTCTTGAACGCTGTCGCCGCTGCCGGCCCTCCCAAGCTCAGACTCTTGGACCTCTCGTCCAACGAGGCCTGCGACGAGGGCGCCGCAGCTCTGGCCAAGCTCATCCGCACCCGCGCCGCCGCCGACACTGTCACCGCTAATGGCGCAGGAGGGGCAGGGCAAGCCGAGGCCGGCCCTGATGCTCCGGCGACCGAAGATGAGGAGAATTCAGTGGAGCTTCCGCTGCCAGTGACGATGACCTACCCTGGACTTTTCGGCCGCTTCCACAAGAACCTGCCTCTGATCCAACAGCAGGGAACGGGGCCCGTGGGGTCGACAATCGAGCGCCAGCCGCCGCTGCCGCATCTGCACATTCGGCTGAGCAACAACCACTACCCGTTCAGCCTCGACGTCTTGGAGGAATTGCAGGCAGCGCTGCAGCTCAGCCGAGCATCATCGATCGCCCCGCCCACGCACCGCTTCCACAGCAGCCTGAAGCCGTCGTCCGGCTCTGTGCTGCCGCCACCTCCTGCAGCGGTGACGCTCGAAATGGTGCGGAGCCATCACGTCGCCACCGGCGGAGTGGCGCCCAGGCCGGATGAGGTTGCGAATGGGGCAGTCGCCCTGACTGCCTCTATGCATCCCCCGTCGCTGCAAGAGAGGCTTGCGGGGAGGTTGAGCCATCCCGGGCTGGGGGCCCTGGATTGGCTCGTCCCCAATGCTTTCCGCCTGGCTCCTTTGCCGACTCCGGCAAAGCAGCAGGCCGGACACAAGCGCAGCACCTCTCACGCCACCGACTGCTCGGACCCCGATGGGTGCGGCGTCTGCATGTCGGCGCCAAACTCGCTCACCATCCGGGAATGCGGTCACAAGCTTTGTGTGCAGTGCTATCGGAGGCTGGTCAAGCCCGAGATTAAAAATGCGGTGACATGCCCTTTCTGCAGGGGGCCTATCAATGGCTTCGAGTACACGGGATGGCCCGCACGGTTGTGGTGAGATCAAGCCGGTGCCAATTAAGACGCGATCATGTGTTTTTGATGAAGTGATGAAGTGAACATGTGTAAATATAAGCAAACACACGTCTGTCTTTTTTTTTCCGAAGTGTTCATGCGCCTCTATCTCCCTTGGGCTCAACGACAAAAAGACCCCTCCTCAATGAGTCTCATATTTCCCTGAGTGTTGGTTAAAGAACACGAATCATGTCAGCGCCATACAAAAGGGAGGGAGCAAAATCGACGATGGCTGGTGCGAAGAGAGGTTGCCCCTACCAAGGCTAGCTAGTGCAGCGGTCGCCCCTACCTACCGTGCTTCTTGTAGTCGATGGCCCTGTGGCCCTGGCCGGCGGCGTGCGTCTTCTCGGGGAGGTCGGGCGGGTACTGGCCAGGGCAGTACCAGCTGCCGGGTCTGTCGCAGAGCTTGTTGGCGGGGTCGGCCAGCCACGCCTTGGACTTCTTGCTGACCTTCTTGACCTGCGAGGGAGCGAGGGCCAAGATTCAGTCTTGCGCTTTGTTCAGTTCCTTTCGAAATCTGACCTTGTAGATGCGGACCATGCCATACTTGGATTGGTAAACCTGAGAGGCAATGGCAATAAGCTCGCATTTCAAAGGACGGACGGATTCTCTTGTGAGCAGTCTCCTGAAGCTGCCCCACCTCCTTGAAGAGCGACTCGTCCAGGTCGACGCCGGGGCGCTTCCCATTCATGCACAGCTTGTACAGCAGCGAGGCGGCCATGGGCGGGGTGGGGTTCATCTCGCGGTCGTAAAAGCCTGCGCGAGAGACAGTCGGAGGCTGAGGCGTGAGAAACGCCCCGAGGGGAGAGAGAGTGTGTGTGTGTGAGAGAGAGTGAGAGTGTGACAGCATCAAAGGTGGCAGAGCGTTTCATAGACAGCACACCCACCGAAGCCATAGCAAAGGGGATCGTCAACGCCGCAGATGTCAGAGTAGACAGAGTTGCCGATGCGGGCGATGTGAGGGGACTTGGCAAGGTCATCGCCCTGTAGCGCAGGCATAGAGGATGACGCGTCGAAACATGGACTAAATCCGAGCTTGCTTCGGTTTGGCGACGAGGATCGCTCTCAAGCACCCCCGCCGACCTGGCCTCCCGCCCACACGAGCACGTAGTCGGCGAGGTGGCGAATAAGCTCGTGCGCCCTCTTCTCCTTGGAGGTGAGGCAGCGCGCGATGAGCGAGATGTGCTCGAGGTTCCATGTGTTGCCGTCGGCCAAGGTGGTGCGGTTCGCGATGCCTGAGATCTGGTAGCCGTAGTCCCACCTATTTATGTGGGCGGCCACACACAAGGTTAAAAAAGAGAGGACGGATCTTTCAGCCCACCCATTTTTGCTCGTGCATTGCCCCACCCACCACGAGAGCACACGGGCGTCGTCGGGGGTGTTCTTGTTGAGCCAGTAGTAGGAATCGAGGTAATCGTCGACGAGCACCTGTCGGAATTTGGTCACTAAGTTGAATAAACCTCTGGAGAGTCATGTTGCGGATCGCGCCAGTTGGAGGGCACACCCACCGTCTCTCCGCTGCGCAGCTGTGCCTTGAAGACCAGGCTGGGGTTGGACACCATGCGAGCAAACATGTGGCAGTAGGCATAGAAGCTGCCGGCCAGGAGGGGGACGACGATGCACATGCCGATGGCGACTCCGATGCGGAGCCTCTGCCCATGCGTGGACTTGTAACTGGGAGAGAGGGGCAAGGAGGGGTGGTGAATCTAGTGCAGAGCAGTAATGAAACGTGATTCAGCAATTATCCTAATGGGGGCTTGGCCCAAAATGCAGCTCGATTTCCCCTTACTCCGAGATAACTTATCAAGCTGCAGCCTCGAGCTCGACACTTCATTTCCCTTTCCCCCCCCACCGCCATCTCGTCTCACATCGTGTTGAAGCGCTGGAGGATAGACTGCGAAGTCTCGGTGAGGCTCTCCTTCTTGACCTTGGGGGCCTTTGCCGTCGCCTTGCTCGGTGTGGTTTTCGCCTTGGCCTCGGGAACGGCAGAGTCCTCCTCCGCCTGAGCAGGCTCCGGCCAGAAGATGAGGGCAAACTGCCTACACAAGACAGGGTGCGCCAGAAGCTAAGAGAGTGGTGCTAGTCATCAGAGAGAATGCATATGGATAGCTGGCCGATCTCGACCAACTTCCTTCCGAACAAAGGTGCTATCTTCAGGGAGATGGCTGAGCTTGCTTTCCCGCAGCCTCTCTCTGCCTAATTTTGCACCTACCTGAGGCACCAGTTGGCGAGAGCTCCGAGGGCCACGCCGCTCAGGGCAGAAGCGATGGGCCCCATGAGGATGATCAGGCGGGCCATCTTGGTGGCGAAGAAATATCCGGCGATGCCGTACCTTCATATTAGGGCGGAGGGATGTCGGATCAAAAGAGATATCCTCAATGGATCGTGTGGCCCCTGCTCTCTTGTCCCCATCCCAACCTCCCCCCGCTCACAGGATGAGGAAGACCTTTGCGTTCTCCGGCCCAAAGTACGTCGCTGCCTTGTTAGCCGGGCTCTTGAAGAAGGACATGGCAAAGCCGACCGGCCCAATGACACAGGCGTAGTGCAGGTTGCGCCAGTAGGCGTCGTTGGTGGTGGGCTGGTGCTCGGCCACAGAGTCAACGAGCGGGTTGCCAGTCCTGGTGTGCTTGAGGAACAGGCCGCGGACACGCATCGAGATCGGGCCGAAATGCCCCCGCTGGAACAGCACCGCAAGCACGAGCGAGACCGCCGCCCCGGCACCCATGACGACGTTATTGCGAAGCGCGACGTACTCGGGCGAGCCCTTCTTGACCTTTCGCTGCGCGGCCAGCAGGTCCACGAGCCCGAAGATCTGGTAGAGGCAGAAGACGAAGAGCGGCCCGATCTGCTCGAGCGACTTGAGCGGCGTCCACGCGACGCATGGGACCTGGATGGCGCCGGCGGTGCCGACGATGAAGAAGAGCGTGTAGCAGAGGTAGACGCTCTTGTTGAAGCGGCCGATGAGGATCAGCACGGCGGCGTGCAGCCCGACCATGTTGATGACAAACGTGTAACCGCCCCACGCTGCGACCATGTAGACGTAAGCAAGGCCGGCGGGCACGGCGATGGGCCACGACGAAGGGCCGCGGTGCGCGCGGCACCACAGGAAGAAGGTCATCGTCATGGCAGTCACCTGCGTTTGTAGTGGGCGGTGAGGCAGAAGGGCACAGGATTGGCACACACATCTCTCGGCGTGTGGAGATCGGAGAGTCATCACTCACCGCGATGCTCTCATTGTCGTAGCCGCCGCCCACAGAGCGCATGATGTGCGCCGGGATGATCGACATGATGAGCGCGGCGGCGGGCGCGGCGGCCGGGATCCCGGAGCACTCTGCGGCCATCCACCCCGTCAAGATCGAGGCCAGCCCTCCGAACCAGGTCGGCACGAACACGCAGATGTCGTTCAGCGACATGTGCATGCCCGGGATCTTGTCCAAGAGGTGGTAGACGGCGACCGAGGTGAGCTGCATCCCCGGGTAGATCGTGGTGCCCACGGGACGGCCGAGCGGATACCACGATCTGTGATCGAACCAGGTGAAGAACTTCTTCAGTCCGTTCTCGAAGAGGTAGCGCGTGGCGTGGAAATTGAACCACGGATCGAACTCTGCGACACACAGATATCATCAGTGGGAGATCGGCGCGCGCGCATGCATGAGCTGATCGCACCGTGGATCAGCCGCCCGTACTCGCGGATCGCGTACATGCGGATGTCATAGGCGAGGTAGAAGGCCAGGACCATCACCGCCGCACGCACGGCCCATGCCGCCAGCGCCTTCAGCATGATGTCTACGTGGGGGGATGCCGATCAGCAAAAAAATGCTGCGATCTGCGTTCTGATGAAAAATTGTATACGGCGTCAACAGAGGAGCGGCGCGAGCCCCGCATCACGCGCACACTGAGGCACGCGCCAGATCATGCTCGCCTTCTCATGGGGCTAACATGGCAACATCATCTCATTCAGGCATTGAGCAGCCAACAACGACATAACAGGGCCAAACAAACGGTCATAAAAAACGAGTCCGATAAGCCATCTCTCAAGCTGCGAAGGCAGTGGTCCCCTGCTTCTCCCCCCTGCTGTCTGGCAGCAGCCACGGCAGCGCCACCAGCGACAGCATCGTGATGCCGGCGCTCACGCTAAAGGCCGTGGGGGCGCCGAACGAGTGCCAGATGCTCCCGAAGAACGTGTTGCAGGACAGGGAGACAAAGGCCATGGCGGTGTAGAAGATGCCGAAGGCCGTGCCGCGAAGGTGGCTGGGCGCGAGCCCCACGACGATGCTCAGCATCGGGCCGTTCATGACGCCCATGTGCACGCCCATGAAGGCCAATGAGGCAAACATGGCCCAGGGGTGCGTGCCGCTGATAGACAGGATCAGATTCGAAATGATGTGCGCGACCATGCCCACGGCAAACGTCACACGGGCGCCGTACTTGTCGTCCAGACGGCCCAGCGGCCAGGCCACGGCAAAGATGGTCAGAGCGAGCCCCGCGATGACGAGCGTGGACTCCGCCTTTCCAAAGCCAACCTCGATGGCACGAGCCTCCAGCAGCGACTGAGATGGTAGAGAGGGGGGCGAGAGAGTTATGAGAAGAGTGTCCTCAGTCCCCGAGAATCTGCTCGTTAGAAGCCCCCGGGTGCCTGCCCAGACAGCAAGGTTTCGGGTTCCGTACCTCGTTGATGTGAGTGGAGCAGTAGAGCCCGACGAGGAGCAGCATCCGGTAAAACTCCCCTCCCATGCTCGCCACGTCCAGGGCAAACTGCGCGAGGCTGAAGCCCTCCAGGAGCCTCTTCTTCTGATCTTTGCCGACGCCTTGCTGAACGGGCCGGACGTGGCTGGGCACCAGGACGACGAAGGCCAGGCAGCTGGCGAGGCTGACCGTCGCCGCCATGGTGAAGATGAGCTTGTAGTCGTTGTTGGAAGCCTTCATCAGGAAGTAGACCATGACGGCCCCCACGGCGCTGCCCCACTTGCGCATGCTCTGCGCAAACCCAAAGCAGGAGCTGCGGGAGGCCTCCGGCGCAAGGTCACTGATCATCGCATCCCTGTGACGGAGAGGGTCGAGGGTGGGCAGGGGAAGAAGACCCCGCATGACTTTCATTCACACATCCCCACCTGGGGGCAGCCTGCACACCGTTGCCCAGCTTGTCCAAGACCTTGGCGGCAAAGAGAGGGCCAATCTCTGTTGCGCCGCTGAGGCCAAACTTGGCTGCGGCTCCCATTGCAAAGCCAGCTGTGATTGCGGCCTTTCGTGAGGTCATCGCGTCACTGACCACCCCTGCAGGGAAGAAGAGTCCGCGGTGCTGTCTGAGCCCATGCAAACCAAGCGCAAGACCATGACCATGCGTCCCTCTCTCACCGGAGAACATGCGCACGACATACGAAAGTGCCTCCATCATGCCCTCGAACACGCCCATGCTCCGCATCGTCATCTTGAGCTCTGTGACCATGTATATCGGCATCAGAGTGTTGAACACACACGAGGCCATGGTCAGGGATGCACTGACGAGGCTGATGACGAGGATGGGCTGAGGAATGCCGGGGACCCGATCCTGTCCCTGGACGCCATCAGTCTCACGCGTGGAGCTACTGCTGCCACTGCTGCTACCACTGCTGTCTTCGGGTATGCTAGGGGGTTGCTCATGCTTCTGGCTTTCAAACTGTGAAGGCGGCTGATGTGCCAAAGGGATGCTGTCGCTGCTGCTTTGACTGCTGATGCCCATGCCCGAGGTCGATTGCGACGCTCTATCATTGGATTCGTCGCTTTGTGCAGCCACGGGCACACAATCCTCCTCCTCAGGAGAGGTTCCGAGGGCACGGAAAGTGTCCTCTAAACGATTCCTCTGCCAGTCAAGATCCTCAGAACAACCAACCGAAGCAGTATCCACGGCGGCATCGGGGCTGGGACTCCGTAAATCAGAAACCGTGACGGAGCTGCCGTCCTCTCGGATGAGCGTGATTGGGCCACGAAAAACAGCCAGTGGGGGCACCGGTCCGAGGCCCAGAGACGCCGACAAAGGGAGACACTGCATGAGCGAGAGGGAATTGCAATGAAGCACTCTGCTGAGTCCTGCTGCACCGCATGACGCATACCTGTGGCTCGGGCTCGTCGTCGACAGACCCCATGCTGGGCTCGACCACGACTCTAAGCGGGCTGCTGCATCAACATCGAATTGTGAACAAGTTGGTTCTGCGGGGAATTGGCAATCGCTCACGTTCGCCGCAATCGATGAGAAGACGCCGGCCACATGATTGCAGAGCCACGTTTCTGCGGCGGCATCGGCTTCCGCAACAGCAGCGCAGGCCCCGAGAGAGAGCGCTGCATCCTGGATAAGGCTCGGATGCGGCTGCTGCGCGAAATCAGAGAATGAGGGATACGATCGTGATGCGATGTGATGAGCTGCGCCTGTGCAATTGCGACGTCGTATTGTCGCACGCCGTTGTCGTACGCAGGCCCACGAATGCATCAGAGTCAAGCACTATTCGAGCTTCGGGATGAAACACGCGGGCGCCCGGTTCCCCTACCGCCTTCCGCCCCCGTCGGGGGTCATCGAGAACGGGATTTCCGTCCTCGGCTCGTTCTTCCGATTTATCGGCGCCGGCCTGGACGAGATGGGAGCGATGGTTCAAGGATCCGCTGCGGACCGCAGTGAGCTCCATGTTCTTTTTTTCGCAGCCGATCCCCGCTCACCAGCACTCCATGCAGTTCGACCCAACCTGGCATGGGCACCAGCGAAGCTTGACCCGGCATCGCCCCCTACGAAGGGACAAGTAGCGGCCGTGCCTCCGATGGGCCGAATAATGAAGATCAAGGAGATTGTCGTGCCCCGGAAAGGCGAGGACGTCTTCATCGCGCCCAACGCCAACGTCTTGGGGGACGTCAAGCTCGGCTCGCGCTCGTCCATTTGGTATGGAGCCGTCCTGCGGGGTGAGCAGCTGTCTCTCTTCTCTCGCATCGCTCTCTCTCTCTCTCACGAGTGGGCGTACGCGCAGGCGACGTGAACGGAATCGAGGTGGGCAGCAACACCAACATTCAGGACAATGTCATTGTGCACGTCGCCAAGCACAGCATCAGCGGCAAGGCGGCCCCGACGGTGATTGGCAGCAACGTCACCATCGGTGGGTCAGGGCGAGTGTCGTGCACGCATTCATGCATGTGCATGGAGCAGTTTCACAGCTGCCGATGCCGCATGAGCCGAATCATCGTCCGACCTGGGCAGGGCATTGCGCAACCATCCATGCGTGCACAATCGGCGACAACTGCCTCATCGGGATGGGCTCGATCGTCCTCGACGGGGCCAAGATCGAGTCGGGATCCATCATCGCTGCCGGGTCCGTTGTCGCACCGAGGACAACCATCCCCAGCGGCCAGGTCTGGGCCGGCAGCCCCGCAAAGTTCCTGCGCAAGCTCGAGCCCGAGGAGACCGAGTTCCTGGCAAAGAGCGCGAGCAACTATGCGCAGCTGGCGGACGTGCACCGATGTGAGTGGCACGGCTTGGAAGGCAATGCTGTGTGCAGGGCTCAATTTGATCGTTCTGTTGCTGCGATGCACGTACTCAATCTGTTCCCCTGTTGTGCCGCAGTTGAAAATGGCAAGACTTTCGAGGAGCTGGCGGTGGAGTCTAGGATTGAAGTGGATAGGTTCCATGCCAGCGACCCGCTGAACACCATCCACCAGATGTACGAGCTGGATGCCCAGACCTTGCTGGCGACAAAGACGAAGAAATAGCCTAGCAGTGAATAGCTACATTGAATCGATGAGGAACACTATCCCCCTTACTCATTCGGGCGTGTTTCACTCATTCGGGCGTGTTTCACAACTGCTTAACCTCACAACATAAAGCTTGCCTCCAAGTTGTTGGGGTCGATCGCATCATGCAACGGAAACTGATTCGGCATGTTCTCAACCCTGAGGCAAAGGTGACAATAAGAGGTTGGCAAAGGCATGTCGCTGATCCCTGAGGCGGTTGTGCGCACCCTACCTGAGGCTTGGATAGGTGGCGTTGATCGTCGCCACCAGCGCGCTCAAGGCATGCCTGTTGCCCTCAGCCGAGAAGTGCAGCCCATCAGAGAGCAGTCGCCGGCCCCATCCCTGCCAAGTAGATGAATCATGCTGAAGAACATCTGAATTTCAAAAGAAGGATGCCCTTCCTCCAGCTCACCTCCTCTTCCTGCATGCTGGACCAGAGGTCCACCACAGGAAGCCCCAGCTCCTGCCCCACCTCCTTGCAGCACACTGCGTACTGCTTCGTGAAGTCGTTGGTCCGATCGAGGTTCTCCTTGGCTGCAGCCTCCTCACCGATCAACTGTTACCCACGGGAGGAGTTGAAAAACAGATAACAGAGCAGGAGTGCTCCATGCACCGTACAGAGCGTACCGAGATCTGATGCTCTTTCCGACCAGGTTCATAAATGGGTGGCGCCGTCAGCAGCACAATCTGATTCATCCCCCTTCCTCTGATGGCCGAGATGATCTGCTTCATGTTCTCACGATAAGTTGCCACCGGGACGTGCTGTCGTGAAGAGTGACTGTAAAAAGAGCGTTTTAACATGATCATGAGAGGATTGAGCATACGCACTTGTTGCCATCAGGCAGTGGTCGTGCCGCATCGTTTGCCCCAAAGAAAACGGTGACAAGCGGCGTGTTGCTCCCGTCACAACCCTTGAAAACGTTATTCGCAATCAGCTTGGCATGATTTGTATTGTATCCGCTGTACCCTGAAGGCATCTCGTCAACATTCTCACGTCAACTTTGGCCTTGGAATTTCCCCACCTCTGTTGATGATGTCCGCCTTGCGGAAATACATGTGCGCAAGGCTGGCTCCCCATCCACACATTTCGGGGTTGAAGCTGAGGAGTTGAATGATTTGGACGGTGATGCTCAAACGCATCATGGCCATGCACACCTCCATTGCGTTATGCTATCGCCAAACAGTAGGAACCGCGGTCGATCCACGATGAATCTGACGCAGGACATGTCTGTGGAGAGGAGATGCTTGCATGGGTGGTGGGCGGGATCAGCCTCCTCTCACCTGCCGCCGCCGAGGTTCGGGGCAAAAAGAACAGAGCGAGGCCAAGATGCAAAATATTGATCATCAGAGCACTTTTTGTAAAATCTCAGATTGTGAATGAGCGAATTCACGCACCACGCCAGGAGATGGAGCCCAACGGAGCTCGTGTTGGCGGGGACTTTCACATTTCTGATTGGCATCGCTCTCTTTCGATGGATGAGCCTAACACCGCAATTGATCAGCCAACGCAACGAGAGAGTCACAAACAACAAGCGATGGATCGTGCAGCGGCCGAGGTTCATCCTGTTCGGGGACAGTTTGACAGAGAGAAGGTCCGCTATGCTATGCGCGTGATGCATGCATGTGTTGCATTGATGTCATGCTTCCAATTCTTGCAGTTTCAACCCTGAGGAGTCAGGCTGGGGAGCCAGCCTTGCGCACATGTATTTCCGCAAGGCGGACATCATCAACAGAGGTGGGGAAATTCCACCAAAGATGACGTGAGAATCATAAAATGCCTTAGCAACAGGTTTCGGCGGATACAACACAAATCATGTCAAGGTGCTTGTGAATGACATTTTCAAGGGTCATGACGGAAGCAACACGCCGCTGGTCACCGTTTTCTTCGGGGCTAACGATGCGGCACGACCGATGCCGGACGGCAACAAGTGCGTAATGCTGCTCAACATTCTCCTAGTGATTCTGACGGGCCCCTTGTTTTTACAGTCACTCCTCACGACAGCATGTCCCGGTGGCAACTTATCGTGAGAACATGAAGCAGATCATCTCGGCCATCAGAGGGAGGGGGGTGAATCAGATTGTTCTGCTGACGGCACCACCTGTCTACGAGCCTTCGCGCAAGACGTGGCAGACGATGGTGCGCGAGGGGTGGTTGAGGGGATGGCAGAGGCTTTGTGCCTCTGCAGCACTTCGCCTCCTTGCTCCCCACACGTCTTACTTCTGATGTGAAAGCGGTCATTATCGGTTTCATCTTCCGACATGCCCCAACATTCTAGCGTATCGGTGAGGAGGCTGCGGCCAAGGAGAACCTCGATCGGACCAACGACTTCACGAAGCAGTACGCAGTGTGCTGCAAGGAGGTGGGGCAGGAGCTGGGGCTTCCTGTGGTGGACCTCTGGTCCAGCATGCAGGAAGAGGAGGTGAGCTGGAGGAAGGGCAAGGAATGGCGACTCACTAAGACTTCTGAATTTTATCATCGATTTCACATGCTGCATGTTCAAAACTGGCCTGTGTGCTAGGGATGGGGCAAGAGGCTGTTCAACGATGGGCTCCACTTAACGTCTGAGGGCAACAGGCACGTCTTCAAAGAGCTCATGGCGACGATTAACGCCATCTACCCCAGCCTGAGGTTGGTTGTTTCTGCTGTCCTAACGCACGTGTAATTACCTTGCCGCTCACGAAAGTTGTTCCTGCTCTTATCTGCTCTGTGCTGCTTATAGACTGGAGAGCATGCTTTTTCAATATCCATCCTGGGATGATATCGACCCTGAAAATCCAGCGGCAAGCCTCTCTCGGAGATGACCTCTCGTTCACAGAACCTGGTGCTTGTCACAAATGTTGAAATATGAAGTTCAACAAAACTAAAATTAAATTTTGTCCAGTCTCAAAGGTCAAGCCCCTGCGTTGCTGCTCTCATTCCGCCCCCCCGCCTCCGCCTGCTGCTGCTGCTGCTGCTGCTGCCCCTCCGGCGTCGGCTCTTTCTCGACCTCTGGCGCCTCGGTCCTCAGGGCGTACTGCCGAACGTGAGTGCCATCAGAGATGGCGAACGTCAACCAGTTCAGGTCGCCCGTCCCCAGCACCAGCTTCTCCACGCGCTGGACGTGATAGTAGGCGACAGCGATCGCCGCCGCCTCTGCTCCCTGCTCCTCTGCTGTGCCCCGGCCTTGCCCCGGCGCCGGCAGCACCTCGACCCGGTCTGGAGTGGCGACCACAAACCACCCGTCCACCCCGGCGTACTTCTTCCCCGCCCTCTTCCTTCCGCCCCTGGCCTTGCCCCACCACCACGCAGCGCTGACGACGTTGTGGTAGCTGGCCACCCTGCGCCCGGTCGTGATGTCCCACACCACCGCGTTGGGCTCGGCCGCGGGCCGCTCCCCCCCCGGGCTGCCTGCTGTCCGGGCCTGTTGAACCAGCGCCCGCACTTTGGCCATGGCTGCCGAGGTCACAAGGGAGGCAGCGGCCTTGCGGAGGCCGCCCGCGCTCGCGAGCTGAATGGAGTCGGGCAGCGGCGACGTCTTCTCCGCCTTGTCCGACTCGATGAGGCTGCAGATGCCGAGGACCTATGTGAAGGTAGGTATAGCAGCAGGTGAAGCGGCCCGCGCGGAAGAGACGGCACACATATGGTCGAGATAGTGTCACGAAAGGCAGTGTGTGTGTGTGTGTGTGTGTGTGTGTGTGTGAACCTCACACAGGTTTCCCACAGAATGGGAATTAAGTACCTTGTTACCATCAGGAGAAAGAGCCAGGTGCAATGCCGGCCCTGGCAAGCCCTTCATCACCGCTGCTTGACACCAGCCTCCTCGCGGATGGCTTGCCCATGTCCTCACCGTCCCATCCCTGAATCAAAAGGTGTGGGTGCGAACATATGTGTGAATGTGTAGAAAAGAATGTTCAGATTAAGACTGCTCAATAACGTTATTTTTCTGACCTGGATGCGGTGGCAAGCTGGTCGTCCCCGTTGCCAACAAAGGCCACTGCAGTGATGGCAGCTGAGTGGCCCTCCAATGATGCAATGCATTGTCCGGTCTGCGAATTCCATAGCCTACGAAATCATTGGTGAACAGGCAGGATGTGCAAAACACCATGAGAGAGGGAGGCGGAGATTATGTTGAGACGATGAAGAGGACAACCAACCTAATGGTCTCGTCTCGGCTGCCTGATGCCAAAACGCCCCCGCCTGGGGCGTACACCAGCACGTCGACGTCGCTGGTGTGCCCCTCCAGCACATGCACCGGGCGCTGCTGCGCCTTGTCTCCTCCCCAGATTCCGGCCCCTTCCATGCCTTTCTCCTGTGGACCCGAGCAGCTCCAAATCCACACAGAGCCGTCCGAGAGCCCGCAAGTGACATGTTGTCTAGGAAAAGTAATTAGACGAGTGGCAGGGTTTGATAACAGGCTAAAGAATGGTCTTCTGACTTGACAGAGAGAGAGCTTGAGGACAAAACTCTCTCTTCTTCCCAGGAGCCGGATATGAGACTCACTTCCCGATGTTGAGGCTGAATGTGAGGCTGCAAATGGACGACGGATGATCCAGCATGCGGTTGCCAATGGACTGGGCTTGCCAAACGATGAGTCGGCCAGATACGTCCCCGGATGCAAGCTGATGAGGTAAGAAAACAGGTGGCGAGAGACGAAAGAAGAATGGCGTCTTGCCCACGCACATCACTGAACATCAATCTCAACCTCCTCGTCCCCAACCCCCCACCACCTGCGCCCCCGAGTCGCTGTAGAGCATCGCCGTGATGGTGTCCTTATGTCCGCGCAAGTAAATGGGCTCATGCTCGTTGTTCCCCGACTCCCTCATCGTAATGCAATGGTCTTCGTGTGCCATGACCAGCTGCGGACAGTTCACAGTTGCTTGCAGAAAATACCCCATTAGAATGAAAGTGCCTGACAATCAAACAAAGCGTTTCACGCCACTCTTCTTTGCCCCGTCCCCGTCGCACTCACCGCCGATCCGTCGGGCGAGAAAACCATGAGCACGGGCGGGATCTCGGCCCTGCGCTGGCTCAGCACCTGCACCTGCCTCCCCGTCTTGACATCCCATTGCGCCATGAAGGGCAGGCTGTCGACGCACTCCTTGTCCCGCTCCTCGCCATCCTCGCCACGATTGTGCCGCAGCAGGAACGTGTCGCCCATGATTGTGGGTCTGTCAAAGGAGAGGGGGGCAAGAGGTGCTCTGACACATTCCTGAGACTAGAGTCTGGTAAATGATAGCCAATCGGTGTCGATCATGCACAAAATCTGGTTACCCTGGGGGTCTGGACCTACTTGCTTTCGGGGTCATCGTCTTTCTTGTTGCGCAGTTCCTCTGCCATCCTGGCCTCCTCCTGCGAGCATATAATTGCTGTATTCCTTTTTCTACACAAAGGCTGAGCTAAGAAAAAATG
>VFSW01007661.1_pt1 | contig 15634 bp, 10 predicted proteins | sample 5358111 | NCBI WGS metagenome assembly VFSW01 (sample SAMN11554181, study PRJNA540505) | mine drainage metagenome | isolation source: sediment from site ElyBrook_90M | place: USA: Ely Copper Mine, Vershire, VT | collected 2017
CTAAAGCCATGGTCTGCCCACTGGAATCAAAAACCTCAATCAGGCTTGTGGCCGAAGTGGTCGATGCTACGAGTTGCACAAAAGCCGTCGTTGTCACATTCGTTGTCGAGTAAACGTTTCGTGCCGGCACATTTGCTTGTGCGCGGCCCTTGGATGCCGGGAGTTCCGTTTGGTCACTAGCCAACGTAACAGGAAGACTCGCCGACATTGTAGTTTGACCTAAAGCTGTCGGAAGATGCGATGTATTCGTATTTATATCGGTAAGTTCTGTAATCTCGGTGGTTTGATTAGCCGCCGTGGCCGCTCCGGCGGGTAAAGGTAAGCTTGCAGCAGAAACAGGAAGGGTACTTTGATCAGAAGCTATAACTACAGGCAAACTCGATACCATCGTAGTCTGGCCTAAAGCTGCTGGAAGATGCGAAGTGTTTGTATTAATGCTCGTTAGCTCTGTGATTTCACTTGTTTGATTAGCCGAAGTCGCGGCTCCCGCAGGAAGTGGGAGACTAGCAGCAGATACTGGCAATGTGCTTTGATTTGAGGCTATAACTACAGGCAAACTTGCTGCCATAAGCGCTTGACCTAAAGCGATAGCAGTTCCGCCAACTTCAGTCAAGTTTTGGGCCCATACACCAGATTGAACTGCTGTAACGATATCGGTAGCCGCTGTCAGGTCTCTGATTTGCCTAGGATCAATGAATACACCAGCGTATGTAAGTTCTGCTGGAAGAGCATTTGTACTAGATGGCGCAGCTCCTACGATCTGGGCTAAGTTTACACTAGAAGTCCCGACTTGAGTTGAGTTAACATTCAAATGCCCAGAAGTATCTGTAGAAATAGGTCTTAAGTCAGTACCATCGGAGCCGCCAACTAGAGTTGAACTACCGGGTATTGCTAGATTGTTTGTGCTAACGGAAGGATTTGTAGCTGTTATGGATTGTGAAGGCCAATTATAGGTTTGTGACATTAGGCGAGATCCTTGTAGCCAACGAAAATATCACATACCCCTGTTCCGGCTACCGTTGAGGTGTATCCAAGTCTTATAGCTTTATAAGGAACTTGATTCAAATTCAAAGTGATCACATCATTTGTGGAAGAGACCGAAGGATTGCCAGAAAGAGTTAATGTGGCCCAGTTTCCAGCATTTTTTGTAGGGTAATCAGGAGTATTGGGAGAATAGTCATTTGAGACCTGGACATAGAAACTACCTTGAGAATCTGTAGTCGTCACATTGATTTGATATGAGACATTATCTCCATAAGGAATCATTGTGGGAACAGATACGAAACTAGCGGATAAACTTTGAGCTGAGGCTATTTTTTGAGGTATTAAGACGTTTCTACGTGACATATTCCCCTCTGGTTGAGTAAGAGCTTATGGCTCTAGGTATAGAAGGTAAATTGTCACTATTTGCTATTAGCTTTTCTAGCCTCAGATGCCCCAATAGGAGTTTGATAAAGACTAGTGGTTTTACCTATTTCAGAAGTTTTAGGTTTCTTTTGGTTTTGATTACCTTGAGCCATTTGGGGCACATTTTGCTTACTTATTTGTGCTGCCATAATATTTTGAGGCACCATTGTTGAGTCCATTGGTTGTCCTAAAAATAATGAAATTCCCATTCTAGTTTTATAAGGAATAGTCTGTCCATTTGTTTCTGCCTCAGTCACAGCTTGCATTAATTTGCTTCTAATATGCGTTGTCAGGGACGGATACATATTCTCTAAATCTTTCACATCAGAGGCATGAAGACTACCGTTCTGTATGTGTTGCAGGATACTTAAAGGTTTAGCTGCGAATCCTAGGCACCGTTGGTATCTAGCCACGTCTGCTGGCGCAGGTGGAAGTTTAGGAGACAATGGAGTTTGTCTTGTAGTTTGTGGTCTTATTTGATTACAGTATTGCAATGGTGTAGCTATAGCTGAGGCTAATGCAGTTTGATGATCCGGCATATAGGCACCAAGATGCCCTTTCAAGTTAGAAGATAAATATTCTGGTTGATTTTTTACTTTCTGAGCTAAATCTTCTACTTTTTGCCTATCTTCTGGGGTAGAGATTAGATTCTTAGCCAAAGTAGCACTAAGTCCGGATTTTGCCATCAAAGATCCTGACTTAAACAAACTAGAAATAGCTCCGGATAAAGCAGTTTGTCCTTTGTAGCTATTCGCCACATATTGCGCGGCAGCTTTTACACCCATAGCATCGGTTTCTTGGTTTGATCCCATCCACTTTAAAAGCGCGATACTACTTGCAGGGGCTAACTCTCCAACAGCTAATTCTCCTGCAAGTCCAGCTAAAGCCCCCTTCCACCCACCCTCATGTGCTCCTACCATAAGAGCCAAAGGGGACATCACACTATGGCGCATTAAAAGTGATGTCACAGTTCTACCCGTATTTGAATAATTATATCTAGGGTCTTTCAGTGTTTGTAAGATTCTGCCAATCGAAGTCAATTTCTGTTCTTGTTCCGGAGACATTAAAAGCTGTCTCATTTGTGGGGACATAGAATTGATATAGTCTGTTATCCCTTGTGCCGCAGTCTTATTCTTCATGTTTGCTGCATTCTGTACAATATTATCCACATGATATTGTTTGATTTTTTGAAGAGTTTCAGGAGCCTCTTCTTGGAGAGAATTCAACATTTCAGCTCGATTAGGGTTCGTGAAAGATTTCAAAACAAGTTCAGGTTTTGTGTCGATTTTATCCTGTAGGTTTGAAAAAAAGCTTTCTGGACCATAAGACTTTCCAACACCTAAATAAGAATTAATATTTGAAATCTTATTCATAAATTGGCAATATTGTTGTCTTAATCCTTCATATCGCTCTACTTCCTGAACACCCTCTTCATAAGAACCTCCCTGTTTCATAATAGAACTTATAATCGCCTCATGCTGAGAATTTTGAAGTGTTTCTGCTAATTGTTGAGCAGCATCATAGCCCGGAGAACCAAAAGGTAATTTTTTAAGTTTTGTAATAACTGGCTTTATATCCCCAACTTGAGTCATGTATTTTGTTTGCTCTAGGACCTGGTTTGCAACTTTTCGTTCATCCTCAAAAACCGGAGTATCCCACTTATTTTGCTTAATTAATTCAGCAACTCTTGAATTAAGTGCGGTCCTAGTGTTTAAAGGAATAGGAGAGTCCGCAGTTTTGCTTTCGAATTCATCGAATCCGGCGGAGATGGGAGCCAATTCTTTTCGTCTCTCAGCAATCCAAGACTCACCTATATCTTTACCGACAGCAGCTTGATCGAGTTGAGCCCCTGCTTTCACCGTCTGAGGATTACCGCCGATAGTTCGTATAGCTTCATTTGATAATGCATTTTTAAAATTTTCAATTTCTTCTTGATATGCTCTTGATGCAAAGTTCGTATCAGATTGCATTGCTGTTAAATGGAGTTGTCTGGCCAAAGAATTGCCATTTAACACAGGTACTAATTGCTGTGGGGGTTCTACTTCGCTGTTTTTGATATCCTGTTCAATCGGAGTTTCTATTTCAGAATGTCTTCCACCTAAAGCATCCGTTACAGCTTCTAGTCCACTTTTAATCCTAGGACCCGCAAATTTCTCCCACAAAGGCGATGCTACTCCAGTCACAAAAGCTCCCGTGGCACCTCCCATGACAGAACCTAATCCAATGTTAGCAATAGCACTCTCAGCAGAAGTGTGCGGGTCTTTAAGTATAAGTTTGGACACCTCATCACTACCCGACATAACTGCCATCTCGGCGGCACCTTTAAGTGCAGAAGACCCGATTTTTGCATAATTGCTGAATCCGGCGGTAGCGGCTTTTGCTGCTTGAGAGGCTTCTTCTGCGGTAGCACCACTAGCTAAAGCTGTCTCACTCGCAACTTGAGAGGCTTGTCCTACTGCCGTTAAGCCTTCGGCAGCGGCTCCTGCGGCCTCGATCCCAGCTCCTATTCCAAAACTGGCAGTAGCCCCCACAGCTAGACCCCCCATTTCCCCAGCGATGTGTGCAAAAGGATGGGCTTGTTCTCTAGCTAAGATATTTTGACGCTTGACTCCCATTGCTTCTTCAGCTAAAGGAGCTAAAGGACCTATCACACCTTGACCTGCACCTTCTAAGAAAGCTTTAGTAGTAGAAGGTCCAGCTTCTTGAGCGGCAAAGGTTGCAAGTGGCCCACCTACAAGACTAAGAGCCTCACTTCCTAGGTTCCATTCTCTATTAGATGCTACATTCTTTTGGCTTTGTTGGATGAAAGCATCAGGATCAAAGTTTTGAGAAGATTGTGTTTGGGCTTGAACTTGATTTTGTTGAATGAAAGCATCAGGATTGAATCCTTGGGATTCTTGATTCTGTTGGGGTTGATTTCCTGAGAAAATCGTATTTCCTTCAAGCTGTTGGGCAAAATTTTGAGATTGTTCGGGTTGATTATCGGAAGTTTGGGGGTTTTGATCTTGCTCTGAAGATGGTACTTGATTAGTCTCAGAATCCTCTGGACTTTCCATATCAGGTTGATTGGCTTGATTGGATTGGTCAGAAAGTGGTGTATTACCTTCCAACCCCTGTGCGAAATTATCTGCCATTATTTCCCCTGGGATAAGATCTTTTTAATCTGGGCAGCTCTAGGGTCATTCGGATTGGCTTTCAACCAAGACATCGCTGCGTCCTGATTTTGTTGAGTTTGATTCTCAGTCTGAGGCGAGCTGTTTGAATTGTTAGAATAATCGAGTTCTGGATTTAAAGCTTCCCATTTAGGTTTAATATTATAATGTCTAGCTAGAATCTGTTGTTGCATTCTATTGTATCGAATAGCCTCTTTAATTTTTGGATCAGACGTAATTTTGCTAAATACCCCAGCAATATTGCTAGACGATAAAGCATTCAAAAGCGGGACTTCGCTTTGTTTCCACACGCCGCCGAGATTATTTTTTCGGATTGTACTTTGAAGTTCTTGACTCATACCTCTGGCAGTTTGATAATCCTGCGGACTCCAATCAGAAACCTCTCTATGTTGTTGCGCCCACTGGAGCATGTAATGCGCCTGTCTGTCTAATTGATCAGCATCTATCAATTGTTGCATCACAGGAGGCGGAATAGGATTAGAACTAACTCCTAGATACCCTGGAATATGTCCTTGTTCAATTACTTTTCCTTCTGGGTTTCCCATCACAGTCAACACATTTGCTGCTTTATTTAATGTACTGTCCGGGGCTTTTGGATCATTAGCAATACTGTAAGCTGTTTTCTGAGCCGTGAGATTTTGAAGAAGTGCAGTTCCTGCCCACTGGAATTTACCTGCCTCTTGTTGAGCGATTGCTTTTTGGATTGGAGATTGGGCTTGATCTGCTGCCTGATTCAACATATGAGAAGTCATAATATTATTAAATGCTTGCATCATCTGCCCGGCTTCTACAGTGTTATGGCCTTCTGCTACAAGATGGGAGAATGCATTATTTTCTTGTTGGTAATGTTCTTTCTGAGATTCAAAACTTTGCGTCATTTGATAATGTAGGTTGCTTAATGCTGCATTCAAAGCCTGAGGTCCGCCGATACCAGACACAATGAGTCCTATCGCCGTTGCAATTCGACTATGAGCATCCACAGTCTGTCCTGTTTTAGGATCTTTATACCCCGACCAATATTGTTCTGGATTGATATAACCATTTTTGATGTCTTGAGCAAAGTTGTTAGCTTCTCCAAAAATTTGATTATAATTATTCAAAAAATGCTGTTGATAAGTCTGGAGATCTTGAGCCTGTTGAGCCTCAACTCCAGCTTGTTGTTGTCCTAAAGCACCTCGCGCCTCAGCTTCTCCTGCGTATCCTTGGATCGTATTCTGATAGCCCTTTTGTGCCATTTGCATAGGCGCATTGATCATATTCTGAACATCGGTATCCGTAGAATCACTGTTTTGATCGAATATAGGATTTTGACTGTCTTGTTCAGAGTTTTGACTATCTTCAGGATTCGATTGACCTATATTCTGGGCTTGGGCTCCTAGATCCGGACTGGAGACCGTGGGCATTGGAATTGGTGGAAGCCCAATCGCTTGTCGCGCAGCATTCTGAGATGTAGCCATTTGTGCAGCTTGAGCACTTGTATTGAATTGAGTCTGATTCTGTTGATCCAGGGCTTTCTTCGCTGCACTCATCGTGTCTGGGTTAATACTAGGTACTTTATCAGTATTCGGATTTATTGGGTCGGCAGCTAAACCTGTACCAAGTTTACTACCTTCTTGGGCTAATTGGTTATATTTTTCTAAAAGAGCTGATTGATATGCATTCCTAGCCGGAGCCTGAGACGGCGCAGATTGAGATTGCGGAGACTGAGAGTCTGGTTGATAAGAACTCGGGTTCAAAGCAGCTAAGAGACTTGGATCTTGAGAAGACATCGGGATGTTTTGATTTGAATTATTTGGAGCTTGACTTGAATCCTGGTCATCTTGACTTTGGATAGGAGTATCTGGGGTTCCTTGAGCAAAGGCTTGAACATCGTCGCCGGGAGCATTCCCTGGCATCATATTAGTAGCTTGAGGTTTATTATGTGGGAATTGATCTTTATGAGACTTTTTCTTACGATCCTCGATTTGTTGTTCACGATTCTTTTTATTTGTTTCTTTAGGAAAGTTTTTATAATCTATTGTCTCGCCTTGAACATGTTTATCTTTACTCTCGATTCCTTTATAACCAGTATCATTCGTAATTTTCACATCTCCGCCTTTTGCCATTGGTGCTTGGTTATTCATTTCAGCACTTTGAAGGGGAGTTTCATCGTTTTTTGAAACATTTGCAAGAGATTTTAATTGTTCTTGGAATTTAGGAGACAAAGCCTTGTGCGCAATCTTAAGCAAATGCCCCTGCTTATGCCGCAATGTAGTTGAATGTTCATCGGATTTCACATGAGAGAAGTCTTTTAATTCAAGGGCTATCTTAGACATTATTTCCTCTTTTTAGGGAGCTTATGGTCTTTTGCTAGGATTTGTTCCACGAACTTAGCTGCTGCTTTATGTGGATTTTTAGATTGCAATACAGCGTTTGGGATTACGATACCGCCTTCTTTCAAGGTAGCGGGTACTACATCATTCCTATAATCATTGCCTGGAAATTTAGGTTTACCAGGGACATGTTTTCCTTCTTTAATGGGATCTTTACCTTTTTTCACATCTTTAACATCTTTTGGATCTAGATAGACTTCTCCAGGGGACAAAAGTGCAGGAACTTTTCCACCTTTTGCAAATGCATTACTTAAACCAGAGAACATTTTATCCATATTCTGACCAATATCTATTCCGCGTTGGTAATCTGTAGGTTGTTGATTCGGAACTGCCATTTGGGATTGAGTCTGAGATTCCATTTTATTAAAGAATCTTCCTAGTTTAGATTTGGGCCCCGATTGTTGAGGCGGAGGGGTTTGATTCTGAAAAGTACCTTGAAAAGGTCCTTGAATATATTGAGTTGGATCTTGTTGAGGATTTGACTGAGGAGTTTGTTGAGATTGAACAAGTGCGTCTGGTGTACCTTCAGCGAATTTGGCTCTTTTAACTTTACCGCCTTCAGCACCAAACATTGTCATAGCGCCCTTACTAGCTCCCGCCCCTGCTCCGCCTCCTCCCATACTGCCAGCTCCGCTGCCTCCACTACTGCCCCCCATTTGCAAAGCTGAACCCATTCCTCCGGTCACACCTTGGAGCATACCTAATTGACCTTGGGCGGCTATACCAGCTATTCCAGCATTTGCTGAATTAATATTGGATTGCATCCCCACATTTGCATTATTTTGTTGAGCAATGGAGTTCAGGATATTACTTTGTTCTCCTTGAGTTCCTTGAAGTAGGGTATTAGCTGCGTTTTGCTGTTGTTGAACTTGAGCCGTTGATAAATTACCCATTTGTCCTAATGCACCTAGACTCTGCTGGGCTTGAATTGTTGCGGCCTGGCCGGCGGCATTCTGCTGGTTCATAGCACCTTGCCTAGCGGCTTCTCGTGCGATTAAACCAGCATTAGCAGAAGAACCGCGTTGTCCCGCCATCAAAGCTGCTTGATTCGCTGTATTCTGAGCTGTAGCCTGTCTTAATTGTTGAAGCGCCGGATTGGCTCCTGTACCGTTTGCAATACCTTGTAGTTGATTATACACATTAGATTGATTTGCAACACCTTTTTGGGCTTGAAGTGCCTGGAGTAAAGCTTGTTGTTGCTGGATTGCGCTTTGCGCCTGTGTGTAAGTATTCGTAGCCTGTTGAGTCGTCGCTGGATTTAATATGTTTGTGTTAGCGGCATTAAAGTTTAAACCGGCGGCACCTTGGTCCCCGGTAACAGTGCCAAAAACAGATGATACAACGGATGACATACACGACTCCTAACAATTCCGGTAAATAGTCACAGGGCTTTAGCCATAACTACTTGATTCACATAGTGAAAACCGAGTTCTTTGGCTCTTTCTATTATACTTTCTTCTGAGGTCAGAAACATAAGACCATTCAAATTTAAATCTTTAGCGGTTTTTATCAAAACACTAACAACCGCAGATAATCCTTGATTTCTAATATTTTTATCAAAATCAGCATTTGTTACCAATGTATCAATTTGAGCGAATCCACCTTCCATCCTGCGTAGAAACCCCGCAGAAATAGGATTAGATCCTTCAAAAGCTATAAACCCGATCTCAGGTAAGTATTCCGGAAATAACAGATTACTCACTTCACTATCTTGAGTTTCATGCATCATAATTAGATTATCAAAGAAAGATGCTTGGTATTCTTGTACTATCATCCAAAACTCTTTGCCGAACGTTGGGTTGCATACCCCTTTTTCACGCCGATCACAAGATTGAGGCCGCTGAGGCTCAACCCTTGTCCTGGTGGTTGACTATAAGAAGAATCATAGATTTCTTGAGCTGAGATTTGAAACGTTTCACATTTCTGTTGTTTTGCAAACACCCTGGCTCTAAAAGTATTGCCAGGGCCGCCCCAATCTTGATTCGATCCCCATACAGCATCCTGTCCCCAGTTCGGGGTATTGTAATCATTAGATGTAACTAAAACACTTTGGGTGGGTTGTTCGTAGTCATAAGCAATCTGAAGGTTAAGTTTAAATGGTGAGAAGTATTGGCCCAGCATTAAAAAATGATAGAATCGTTGAAATCCTCGGAGTCCTGTTGTATTAATCCAAGATGTTGTAAAAGACATTAAAACTGGAGTCGATCCGTCTGTGAAAGTTCCAGGGGCTTCTTGGAAGATTTGACCTTTTGAGTTTAAATAAGTATGGTAGCCCTGATAAAGAGTGCCTGAAATCGCTAGGATGTTGTTAAAAGTACCCCATTGATTGTAATAGTAATCATACATCAATGTGATATTGTTATCCAAAATGAATCGAACTTGAGTAGTTCCTGGGATCAATGCTGCACTATTCACAGTTTGAGAGTTATAGTTCTCAACTGCGGCTCCAATATAGTTTGTATTCAGACTTCTGTCTAATAACCAAATACCCTTATCAGATTGAAACATAAGTCCATTGGGTGTCAAAACTATAGACGCAGGGTTATCACATCCTACTGAAGTTGTAATGAAGATTGGATCTGTGAATTCATTATTAGCCCCTGTATTGTCGGGGCCTGCTCCAGTGATGTAATAGATTGCATCTTTTTTAAAGAGGATTAACTTATCATCCATTGGAAACAATGCAGTCAAACTACCAGTAGACCCTTGAGCACCTAATGTTGGAGCTATATAGATTGTAAGTAAATCTGACATTTCTACCGGGGTAGCCTCGATGATTTGTTTTGAGAACCAGATTAAGTTTTGATCTTCTGCATCAATTAGAAATAATCTATCTTGAAACAATGTCAGATGAACAGAGGCGGGGGCTGCAATGTTGCCCAATATGCCCCCTGTTGTGTATAAAACCACATTTCCTGTAATGGCGGAATCAGCAACATTGTCTGTTATCGTTATATAGTCTGAAGTCGTACTATTCGTAATAGGAGAAGTTAAACTTGTAAATTGATAATATATAGGTTGCGCCTGACTCCATCGATACCCCACGATTCGAACTGGATTACTACCAGTTTTATACGTGAGTCTTAATGTTGGCACATAACAAGTTACTTCTGATACTGAGGTAGGAAAAATACTTTGTGCCGATGCCGTCGCTGTTGCGGCTTGTGAGATAGTTATCTGGGCCGTCGTTGGATTTAGTGCAGTAATATAAGTACCAGTAACCAAATCTGTACTTCTAAGAGGTTGCCCAACTTGAAGCCCAGTAAAAGAACTTACATTAGTTAAAGTAGTATTTGAATTCAAATCCGCTGTAAAGCTTGATGGGGCTGTCTCGATAACAAACTCATAAGGAATACTCGGATCAGATCTATGTAAATTCCCTTGGTTATCTGTCCATTCATAGGTGAACACATAAAAATAAGTTCCTGGAGCAATATTACCTGCTGTTTGAGAGGCTAGAATTCCTTCTCCTTCAGGCCATACATGGAATCCATGTTCTACTGGTTTAATACCATCATACTCCCAAAGTTGACCGCCTGTTAAATGTAAAGCTTGAGCTATAGATGCTGGATATTGGATTGAGTTGTTGATTCCAATTTTAGCGAGATTTATACCTGTTTGAGTATAGATAGCATTAATTTGTGAAGGGGCCGGGACTGAAGTTGTTTTATTCACAGTAGCCAAGAAATCTACATATTGATATGGAAGATAGTAATCATTATTATAAGACGATACACTTGGCACTACTTGAGTCGCCAGGTAACCGCCACTATTCGAATAAGCTAGGCGCATATAAATATTGCCGTTACTATCACTTAAAAAATAACTTGGTTGATTCTGAGATGTATATGCACAAAGGAAGAAGATTGTATTATCATTCACAAAGGCTCGGGATGCAATATCTACTGATCGAAGAAAAGTACTAGCAGCGGATGTGATAGTTCCTGATTGATTTACCCCATACTTTTCTAAATAATCAGAACTTCCTGTCATTGGAGTAGGATAGGAATTCTGCACACTATAAAATACAGTGCAATTTCCGCTTTGAGCAGTGCTAATAATATGATTCAAAGTCTGCGATGTAATCGTTTGAACCGGGGCAAAGACTTGAACAAGGGTAGTCGCATAAGCCATTGTATGCCCATTAGTACCATCCCAGAACGAGATATAAATAATAGGGTAAGAAGAACTGATTGGAGTTAAATCAGCACACATTGATATGAGATTTGCTGTATAACTTGAGACGGTTGTTACAGGGGACACTCCAAGACCTGAAGTTACATAGGCTAGTCCTATTGCTGTTCCCGACAAAGACCAAGACACATATAGTTGATCTGCCACTATAATAGCATCATAACCTGTAGTTAAAGAAGAAATCGTGGAAGAGATTGTAATGGTAGTTGAGGTGGTTGGATTTTGGATTGGAATAGCTATTCCTTGAAGAGAATTCACAGATGCAACAATATCATAAAAAGTGATAAAGAAATAGTTTCCTAAAATATTCACTCTAGGAAGTACAGCAGAAGAAGGCAAAGCTTGCCTTGTTATGATTGTTTCTCCTGTTTGGGTATCTACAATTTGATAATAGACCTGACCCGCTTCTGTGAATACAAGGCATCCTAGTCCATTAGATGCAATAGCTAAGTCTGGACTAGATTGGCTTGCATTTGTACGAACTAAAGGGATTGCGGTTAATTGTACTGGTTGGATTGTGCCCTTGTCATACCAAGAATTAATCTCTGAATTATATGTATAAAGATTAGATCCTGTAGCGATTAGATTCTCATTATAAGTCGTAAGATTAGTTTGGTTCGTATTCGGAAGAGTTGTAATGTTTGCAAAACCATTTCTTTTTGTGAGTCTACCGCCTGTTGTAAAGACTGAGTTCACAAGGGTTAAGAAATTACCTATATGAACTTGATAAGGATCGGTTTTGGTATCCAATCCTTGGGCGAAGTTTACTTGAACGCTCTGCTTATAGAGAGTTCTAGGTACGTAACTAGGAATTTCCATCTATGTACTCACGTTCTCCGTGAAATTGTTCTGGAATATAATTACAATCTGGCCATCGGAACCATTACCACCGCCATACGCTGGGGGGCCTGAATAGGCAGAACTAGGGCCGCCGCCCCCGCCTAAGCCATTTGAGCCTTTCGCCTCATTTACTAGAATACTGGCACTAGTAGTCTGATTTCCAATACCTCTCCCCATCCAATAGACTTGACCGACCCCAGATACTACTGTGAATTTATTAGGCGACCCGTCTCCAGCACCACCGCCGCCACCAGGAGAACTTTGATTACCATAGCTCGTGCCTCCTGTACCACCAACAAAGCAGGGCGAATTCGTGCCATTAGCTCCATTGCCAGCGAATCCTATACCTTCCCCACCAGTACCGCCAAAGCAAAGAGAAGAACCGCCGCCCGTCGCTGTTCCTGTTCCACCACCACTATTAGAACCACCGGCTCCGCCGAGTCCAATATTGTTAAAAGATAGTGAAATAGAACCAAAATATCCATTTCCAGAGAAAGCCGAGGGAGACCCGTTACCGCCAGGATTTCCATTACTAGGATTTCCAGTCACAGCCGCTCCACCGAGGCCCCCTGCTCCCACTGTGATACTATATTGATTCCCCGGTACTAATACAACAGGAACAGGGATACTTACAGCTCCACCGCCGCCAGCTCCAGAAACTGGGTATAAAGAGCTATTCCAGCCCCCAGAACCACCACCTCCAGCTCCACCTCGACCTAATATGATAGCAGTGCTGACCCCCGCCGGTGCTGTCCAGGTATAGTTACCAGCAGCATCAAAGATAACCATATTAGTTCTGCCAGATAAAGTCAAAGGATCTACGAACACGTTGGCAGCAGTACCTGTGTTCACTTGAGTCTGAGTAGCTACAATTTGGGATGCAATCGTAGCGCTTTGAGCTACAAGTTGATTCCCAGAAATTGCAATCGTGCTATTGTCCACAGTCCAGGATGCTGCTATATTTCCTGAGGTATCCATATTCAAGAAACTTTGGACAGAGGGTATCGAAGTTGGAAGATAGAAAGTCAATGAGGATGCTAAAGCTGCACCAGGGCTCAGTGTTATACCGTTGGTAGTACCCGCTGTATTAGGCCGAATAATAACTGAACCTACATCAAAATTAGCTGGAGTCGTAGATCCTGTACCTTGTTTCCAAATAAAAGTCCCCGCTGAGTAGCTTTCACCAGGGATGCTAGCACTTGGGGCATAGACAGAACCCCCAGAAGTGATTTGGAATGGAGTATTAGTTCCATCATTATACCATAAGTCTGCAACAGAAGGGGTTTCTGTTCCGAATTTCACATATAGGGATTGGGCTCCGGCAGCATTTGATTGTGTCGTAAAGTTTAGGTATTGAAGATTTGTTATTGGGTTGTTTGCGAAAGTAAGAACCGCATTAATATTAAGACCGGCGGGAGTGATTTGAACACCTTTGCCAGAACTGTGATCATGCTGATCTACTAAAGTTAAGGAATTATTAATGTCCGCAGCATATTGAGGTCCAGCTTCTGTTCCAACGTTTGGAATCGGAAGACTCATATTCGGAGAATTTGAAAAGCTCATAATTACCTCAAATTAATAAACCCAGAGACTTATTATAGCTGCACCACTAGATGTTAAGGTCAAAGTCTTATCGTTAAATGGGGCGCTTCTATAAAGAGTCACATTCGAGTTTAAGTCCGTTACAATCCATCCCTGCTGTATTTTCCCTAGCATGTGATTAATTACATTCGAGCCAGATGCTAAACTTATATTTTGCAATAAGGTTCCTTGGGACGGAGGCAAAGCTATCACAGGGTTAATAATGGAAGCCCAACGAGTCTGGGCTTTATTCCAATCCATACTCAATGGGAGTTTCATTACCAACCCCCAATAGATCCGTTATTGCCGCCAAACCATCCGTTAGCCCAGTTACTTTGAGTCGTATCTGAGACTGTATCACCTTGAGCTGCATCTCTGTTAGCCGCACTTTCTTCGATTCTTGTCCGGAGAAAGGCTAATTCCTGCATTAAATGATCACTCGGGGATTCTTCTTTTTGTAAGGCGTACATTGCAGCGCGTGTGATCACATATTCCAGAAAGCCGTTAATGCCAGAAATCGTGGCATCGCTGTCTTGTAAAAGTAGTGGAAGTCTTGGAGCATACCATATCCGAATAGCCTGACCCGCTGCCGGAGTTGGTATGAACATGATTTGATCTACTCGATTCCCGGTTTGATTACTCATTTGGCTTACGAGGCGATATTGCAAGTTGAATACACCATAAATTGTAGATGCTGTATTCGGATAAACGAATCTGTTACGATCTATGAAATTAAATTTATTCACAGTCACATAGGCATTCATAGCATTGTTAAGGGCTAAGTCTACACCTAATAGTTTATAAAATGGGGGAGCTGTGAAATTTAGATTGGCATTAATACCGTTTTGGTATGTAGTTTGCCCGTCTGGAAGATTGTACATGAAAGTAGCACCATCAGAGACAAACTGAATAGGAGTAGCCATGAAATAGTTTTCATATGTGTCTAGAACTAAGTCATAGAGTTCATACATTGAACGATTTATATACTGATTCCATTCTTCCGTTGTTACAAACTGAGAATTAACTCGATCTGCTTTTTGTTGGGCAGCGAGTCTAATCTGGCCTAGGGTCATTTCTCCTGCGATTACAGGTATCACAGATTGAGATTGCGTATAAGGGCTTGTTCCAGAAATATTAGATGCAGCTACTTGATACCAATATTCGGTACCACGAATCACACTCGTATCGATATAAGAAGTAGCCAAAGGAGATCCAGATACAGTAGCCAAGTTGGTAAATGATACATTATCAAGGCTCCGCTGGATAATATAAGATGTAGCTCCTGGGCTTTGATCCCAGGAGACAAGATTTTGTGAATTAGCCGTCTGGACTAGAAAATTATTAGGCGTACCGGGGATAGCCATAAGCTACCTCTATTCGCCATCAATAATAACGCTAGAATTGCTACAAATCATGAAAATATTCAATGCAGAACCAGAAGCCGGATCCGTTTCAACTAAAGTTGTTACTGAAGAACTAGTTGGGGCCAAGCATTTCACAGTCAGTTGTGCGCCAGCAGTAAGAGCTACTGAGGTATTAGGAGCATTTTGAATTTCTACTTGTGAAATACCAGACAAGCCAGAAGCAGGACTTTGAAGACTAGCATCTGCAAAATAGAGACGTGTGAAATTAGTAGCGGGATTAAGTGTTATGGTATAAACACCAGCACTTACTCGTGTGACAGAACTGATAGCGGATCCTACAAAGCTAGAAACAGCCCCAGTAGCACCGATTTGGACTGTGCAATTTGCGAATACGGGCATAACATGCATGGAATAAAGCTTGCCGCCTGATGCCCAGTTACGATTGGCCATAAGATACTCTCTTTCTTTCCCCTTAGTTTGTGGCTTCGGTTATACCTTAGCCTCACCGTTTAACGTAGGGGCACGCCTAGCGGGAAGATTAGAGAGTATCTCCATCTTAATCCTGGTAAATTGTCATTTTATTATACTTTACGATAAGATAGAAAAGTTAAAGAAAACCCCCAGGATAATCCTTATTCTGGGGGCTTAATGATTAAGAAATCCGTTTCTTAGCTACGAAATCAACGTAAATTACATTCTGTCT
>VFSW01007662.1_pt1 | contig 15633 bp, 17 predicted proteins | sample 5358111 | NCBI WGS metagenome assembly VFSW01 (sample SAMN11554181, study PRJNA540505) | mine drainage metagenome | isolation source: sediment from site ElyBrook_90M | place: USA: Ely Copper Mine, Vershire, VT | collected 2017
CTTCGAGGGTCATGACCTTGCGGTCGAGCTCCACATCGATTTGCAAGGGGACGTCACCGAGGAAGGCGATTTCCTCTGCTGGGGTCTGCGTGGGATTCATTCGAGCTCCGGCGCGGGGATGTTACTGGATCAGGTTAATCGTCGTCTGGACGTCTTGGTTGACCGTGGTGATGACTTTCGAGTTGGCTTCGTAGCCACTTTGGAGCACGATCAGGTGGGTGAACTCGGTGGCGATGTCTGCGGTGGAGGACTCGAGCGATCCGCCGACGATGGAGCCGCGGCCGCCGGTACCGGCGACGCCGATCGCAGGGATGGCGCTATTGGCGCTGAGCTCGAAGTTGTTGTTGCCGACGGCGACGAGCGATTCCGGGTTGCGAACCGTCGCCATGGCAATCTGGCCGACCACGGTTTGCTGTCCATCGGTGTACTGGGCCACGATTTGCCCGTTGGCGCCGACGCCGACGTTAGCGAGCTGGGCGGCGGCGGAGCCGTCCTGCGAGAGGGCCGACACGGCCGAGGTCTGAGAGTATTGCGTGACGCGCGGCGTGCCGTTGTTGTAGAGCTGCCAGTTGATCGTCATATCGGCAGCACCGTCGGTAAGACCTTGGATTTGGATCTGCGGCGCCGGGTCTGTTGCGGCCGGCGTGGTCAGATTGCCATTCTGGTCGAAGGTAAGTGTCCCGGTAACTGGGGTGAACGGCGAGGTAACATCCGCGTTGGGCACGGTGATCGAGTAATTCCATTGTCCTGGGGCCGTCCCTTGGGTGAATTGCGCCGTCAGCACGTGAGAATTGCCGAGGGAGTCATAGACTTGGATCGAGGTCGAGAACGTGTTCGGCGTTCCGTTTACCGTCTGCTGCGAGTTCAGGTTCAGGTCGACCGACATGTTCTGCGTTGCCACAGGCGCCTTCAGAGTCCCGGTAGGAACATTGATGCCGCCGATCGGGCCGTTGGTGTTGACTGCGCCGCTCTGCGCCGTCCAGCCTTGCACGACGGAACCTGTGGACGTGATGAGGTTGCCGGACTGATCGACCTGGAAATTGCCGGCTCGGGTGTACTGGACGGCGCCGCTTGACGGGTCCTGAACAACGAAGAAACCATCGCCCTGGATCGCCGCATCGAGGGGGGCGCCAGTAGTTTGAATCGCGCCCTGGGTGAACTGCCGCATTGTGACCGGGGTGCCGACGCCGAAGCCGACCTGTGTGTCGGATAGCCCGGTGCTCAAGGACTCGGTGACGAGATCGTGAAAAGAAACCGTGCTGGCCTTGAATCCGGTGGTGTCGAGATTGGCCAGGTTGTTGCCGACCACATCGATGCCGGTTGAGAATGCGTTGAGCGCTGAGAGCGCGGAAGAAAATGAGGACATGGGGTCTCCTAAGTAACTAAGATTTGGTCGTGCTTGTTGTAGCCGAACTTCCGGATCCGCTCGTGCCCGTTCCGGTTGTGGACTGCGTGGTGAGATCGCCTTGAATCGTGGTGAGCTGCTGATTGACCTGGACCAACTGCTCGACGCTGTTGATGCTGGCGAGCTGGGTGAGAAATTGCGTCGGGTCCTGCGGGTTGAGCGGATCCTGATTCTGCAGTTGAGCGACGAGAAGGGTCAGAAACTGCTGCTGGATGGCAGTGGGGCTTAGCGACGAGTTGGCCGATGTGCCGCTGGAGCTGGTGCTTGCTCCGGACGAGGACGATTGGCTCGAGCCCGAATTGGCGGCGGCAGCGTGGGTTAGCGCCGGATTGGCCGTGGGCGGGATTGAGAAGTTCATGGCTTTGCTCCTTCGAATGGGTCTCAGTCTGGGACGCTCAGAGAAAATGGATTCTTGGTTTCTTGGGCCGGGCGCGAAGGGTTGCCTCGCCGCTGCCGCTGGCGGTTGCCCGAACCGTGGTTGCCGCCGCCGCCCTGCCTGTCGAACGGGGCTCGCTCTCCGCCGCTGGATTGGCTTTGCGGCGCCATGGGAGCGGCCTTGCCCGCTTCCGCTTCGACACCCTGGTGGCGCAGGGAACTCATCAATTGATCGAGATTGGATTGCAGCCGGGAACCCAATTCCGCGTCGGCCGTGCGGACGGCTACGTGGACGCCTCCGCCGCGCTCGGTCAGCGAAAGCGATACGGCCGGGGCGTTTTCCTGCTCCAGGCGGAGGGACAGTTCCCGGGCCGCGCGAGGGCTAGCCGTCGTAGGAGGCTCCGTTGAGGTGGACTGGGTCTGTGGTTCCGCGGAGGTGCGTTCGGACGTCTGCGGGGTACCGGCCATCTCGGGAGGGCGAGTCGCTTCCACCGGGCCGGCTGCGACGGGCGATTGCGGGTGGGGCGCGGGTTCGGAATTTCCGTGGTTGCTCTGCTGGTCGGGCTGTTGCTCGTCGCTCTGAGTTTGGTCCGCAGGCGCCACGCTGCGGACCGTGCCGGCTGGCGTCTTGTCCGGCGCCGGCGCGGTGCTGTCGGCCGACGGGTTGCTTTGTAGGCCTGGGTTGTCTGTCGCATCGGTCCTCTGCGGCGCAGATGGGGCAGCGGCAGGGGATGACGCGGCCGGCGTAGCTGGCATGGCCGGAGGCGCGGCGGCCGGTGCAGCGAAATTCGGTGTCTGTGGCGCGAAGCGGGCCCCCGTCAGGCCGCTCGAGTCGGCGGAAGTGAACGTACGCCAGAACAGGTCGAAACCGGCGAGTGAGGGCTGGGCGGTTGTCCGGGCCGCTGTCGAGAGAATCCGTCCTGCTACAGGGAGCGAGCCGGCGGGTGCGCCGCTGGTTTCGTGGCCTGAATCTGCTTGCGATGTGCCGGCCTCGCTGTGATTCCCGTCGGGCTGGGTGGAAGGCAGACCGATCAGCAGGGTCAAAGGATTCGTTGGCCGGAGAGGTTGAGCGGGGACGAGAGGCGCGACAACGCCAATGCCGGCCTTCGGCGAGCGCGGATGTTCTTCACTTCCGTCCGGAGCGCCGTTTTTCGATTGGGGCGCGGCTGCCGAGCCCTGCGACGCCACAGCCTCGGGTTCCTGGGCACTCAATGAAGCCGTGCCCGGCAGCGTGGGGGCCGTGCCGGCGGCCGTGGAAGTAGAAGTGTTGGGTGGAGCAGGCTGAAGGGAAGCGAGGAATGCCTGGGCGAGTGTTTGAGAGGAGTCCGTACTCGATCCGTTCGGCGGCGCAGGTGACGCGGAGCGGGAAGTTGCAGCGGTGTTGGCAGCCAGAGCAGACGGTGGCAGAGCAGCGTTGAGTTTTCCGGCGAGGCTCGGTCCGGCCGCGGACGAATTGTCCGAGAGCATCGCTTGCAATGCAGCGGTTGCCTGCGAAAAGGTGGGCGTTGGTCTGGCCGCCATGAGGGCGTTGGGACCTAGCGTGGCCTGGAGCGCCATTCCGGAGGAGGGAGCGGGGGCGGCTGATGAATCTCCTTGCGTCTCGCCTTGTAGTCCAGACGGGATCTCAGTTGCCGGAGAGACACAGGAGCTAACGCTTGCGGATGGTGCAGACGCCGTTGGAAAGCCCGCCAGTTGCGCCAGTAGAGTGGGAAATGAAGGTCTCGCGGATGGATTGGCGTCCGCGGCCAGCAGGGGAGGAAAGTCTGTTGGCGCTGCGGAAGCGGTGGGTGTGACGTTCACGCGGCGAACAAGAGCACGCCTCGTGCCATGCTGGAAACGTCGAAAATCCGTGGATCTGACGGATTATCGTGCCAATTCTTCGCCGGTTTACGTTTCATTCCGGCATTTTCTTGTCGAAATGAAACTCGGCCTATGAGTCATATCGGAGTGGATTGCTGGAATTTGAAGGAAATACGGAAAGGCATTCGACGTGCAATCGGACCCGGCGGGTGCGAATGCCATGGACGCATTGACTATCGCAGCAGCCAGCGGACTCCGGACTCGATCCGAGAGTCTGGACATGCTGGCGAACAATATCGCGAACGCTTCCTCGGCCGGTTTCAAAGCCGACCAGGAGTTCTACAACCTCTATACGGCGGCCGACGCCAGCGCCGGCGACGACGGGGGCGTCTCGGCCAACGAGTTGCCGATGATTGAGCGGCACTGGACGGATTTTAGTCAAGGCACCCTGACGACGACAGGAAATCCGCTGGACCTCGCGCTGGCGGGCGGGGGGTTCTTTCTGGTGGGCACACCTTCGGGAACCTTATACACGCGGGACGGGAACTTCCGGCTCGCGCCGGACGGGACGCTCGAGACGCAGGACGGCCAGCCGGTGCTTTCCTCCGAGCGGAAGCCGATCGTGCTCGATCCTTCCCAGGAGATCGACATCGGATCGGACGGGTCGATTCAACAGGGAGGCGAGCAGGTGGCGATGCTGGGGATTGCCGCTTTTTCGGATCTCCAGGAACTCCAAAAGCAAGGTGCGAACTACTACCGCTTCACCCTGTCGAGCCTTCCCCCGCAATTGACGTCGCCGGAGGTACATCAGGGAGCGCTCGAAAGCGCCAACGCGCAGCCTGCGGAAGCCGCCATTCGCCTGGTGGGTGTGATGCGCCAGTTCGAAATGCTGCAGAAGGCCATGAATATCGGCGGCGACATGAGTCGGCGAAGTATCGAGGAGGTGGCCAAGGTTGTCTGATGCCCTGAGAAGACGGAAGAGGCTCGATCAGCCGGAAGGCGAACTCATGAAACCGCAATTATCGACTCGAATCGAGGGAGGGGAACAAATATGATTCGCGCCCTATATAGCGCTGCGAGCGGTATGAATGCGCAGCAGACGAACCTGGACAACATCGCCAACAACCTGGCGAATTCCAACACGAACGGATTCAAGTCGCGGCGTGCCCAGTTCCAGGACCTGCTGTATCAGAGCTACGTGCAGCCCGGCACCGCAGCCAGCTCTCAGACGACGGTGCCGGCGGGCCTGATGCTCGGACTCGGCACGCGTGCCGCTTCGAACGAAGTGATTTTTTCGCAAGGCAGTTTCCAGCAGACCGACAATCCGCTTGACTTGGTCATCCAGGGGAACGGATTCTTTCAGATCCGGTTGCCGACCGGCCAGCTCACCTATACGCGGGACGGGAGCTTCCAGCTTGATCAGAACGGCGCTCTGGTGACGGCGGATGACAATCCTATTGAGCCGCCGATTACGATCCCGTCGCAGGCGCAGCAGATCATGATCGCGCAGGATGGCACGGTCAGCTACACTCAGCCCGGCCAGACGACCGCGCAGGTAGCCGGCCAGATTCAGCTTGCTCTGTTTCCGAACCCCGCGGGTTTGAGCGGGATTGGTCACAATCTTTTCACGCCGACCTATGCCTCGGGCCAGCCGACGATCGGCGTTCCGGGCGGGCAGGAGGGACTCGGATCGCTCCAGCAGGGATATGTCGAGGAATCGAACGTGAGCGTGGTCCAGGAGTTCGTGAACATGATCGTCAGCCAGCGTGCTTACGAGGCGAACTCAAAGGTTGTCAAGGCAGCCGACCAGATGTACCAGCAGGTAAATAACATCACGCCATGACGACGCTGCTGCTTCTTTTTCTCGTACAGGCTCCGGTGCCGTCTCCCACTTGCGTTGCCATTGCCGGCGACGTGATTCACAATGGCGATCTCGCCCGATTCGTACCGGAATTCGGCGCTCTTGACCCGGCGGGCCGGGTTGGGTTTGCCCCGGTGCCTGGAGCGAAGCGCATTTACACAGCCGGCGAGATCGCTGGTCTCGCCCGGCGGGCGGGGCTCACGCTTGCCTCGCTTCCCGCGCCGATCTGCTTTGATCGACCGACCGAAATACTGACTCGCGGCCAAGTCGAGGACGCTTTGCATCACGTTCTGCAGAGCACGCCGGGCGACGGCCGGGCGCCGATCGAGGTAGAACTGATCGACTATAGCCAGTATCCGGTGCCGGTGGGCCAGATCGAGTTTGCCCGAACCGGGTTGAGCTATCCGATCCGGGGAGACGCGAACGTTCCGGTGGAATGGCTAGGGCGCATCCGCTACGGAAACGGGAGGGTGACGACGATCTGGGCGCGCGTCAAGCTGAAGACCGTCCGGCAGATGCTGGTGGCGGTCGGACCGCTCAGCGTCGGCGCGCCGATTGAAGATGGACAGGTTCGGGTCGAGCCGAGGACCGTGTTCCCGTTTCCTGAAACGGCCGCGCTGACGCCAGAGCAGGCGATCGGGCGCATTCCGCGGAGGACGATCGCGGCCGGCGAAATACTGAACGCGGCGTTTCTTGGCGAGGTGCCGGCGGTACGCCGGGGCGATGAGGTGTCGGTGCGGCTTCAGGACGGCGGTCTGCTTCTACGTTTCGCGGCAACGTCCGGTTCGACGGGTCAGATCGGGGACTCCGTCGTCGTCGAGAACGCCGCGAGTCACGTCAAGATGCGGGGTGTCATTGAGGGGCGAGGCGCGGTACTCGTGCAAGTTCCAGAAAGCGAGGGACAGTGAATCGCGCGCAACGGATCTTCCTGGCGCTTCCTTTGTTGTTGCTGTCTGCCTTGGCCGGTACGAAAAAGAAGAACCCGAACGGGCTGCTCCAGGACCAGGCGCCGCCGCTCAACGAGTATATCCGGGAGGCTCAAGCCGGGCTGGCGCCGGAGCCTCCGTCAGCCGGATCGATTTTCACACCAAGCGGCAGCCTTGCCGATCCCGCCCGGGACATCCGTGCCAGCCGGGTTGGGGATCTCGTAACGATCCTGGTGTCGGAGAACTCCTCGGCGCTGTCAAGCGGCGTAGTCAACACGCAGCGAAAGTCGAGCGCCGCGGCTTCGATCGGCGCCCTTGGCGGACCCTTGCGCGCCAATGGGCTTTGGCAGAATCTGGCGAACACCTCTAGCAACCAGCAGTTGCAAGGGCAGGGAACGACCAGCCGTCAGACGACCGTTACCACGAACGTGTCCGCCCAGGTGGTGGCGCAACTGCCCAATGGCAATCTGATCGTCGAAGGCAAGAAATGGATCGTGATCAACTCCGAGCGGCAGGAGGTTATCATCCGAGGCATTCTTCGACCGGTGGATCTTAGCTTGACGAACATGATTCCTTCGGACAATCTGGCGCAACTTGAGGTGCTGGTAAACGGCAAGGGCGTGGTCGGTGATTCGATCAAGCGACCGTTCATTCTCTATCGGTTGCTGCTTGGCTTATTGCCCTTCTGACATCATGATCCGGCGTATTTTCTCTTTCTTTCTTAGCTTGACGGGCGTCTCCGTCTTCGGCGCGACCCCGATCCGGAACCTGGCCTCCATTGAGGGCGTCCGGGACAATCAACTCATCGGCTACGGCCTCGTGGTGGGCCTGAACGGAACCGGCGATAAACTGACCACGGTCTTCTCCCAGCAGAGCTTGACCGACCTGTTGAACCGAATGGGCGTGAACGTCCCTCCGGCATCAGTCATCGTAAGGAACATCGCATCCGTGATGGTGACGGCAGATCTCGCTCCCTTTTCACAGCCCGGAGAAAGGCTTGACGTCACAGTAGCTGCGGTCGGCGACGCGACGAATCTGCAGGGTGGACAATTGGTGCTCACACCGCTGAAAGGCGCCGATGGCCGCACCTACGCCGTCGCGCAGGGTCCGGTAGTGACCGGTGGATTCGTGGCCGGCCGGGGGGGCAATAGCCAGACCGTGAACCATCCGACCGCGGGACGAATCCCGAACGGAGCGATTGTAGAGCAGGCCCCACCCTCGGTGGAACCGGGGGCGAATGTTCGGCTACAACTGCGCGTTCCTGACTTCACCACCGCGGCGCGCATGACAGCGGCGCTGAACCAGAAATTTGCCGCCAGCGGGCCGCCGATTGCGCATTCCGATAACGCAGGCCTCATCACGGTGAACACTCCCCCGAGTTGGCGGGACCGGACGGTGGAGTTCATTTCCGCGATCGAAGAGACGCCCGTTGAGGCGTCCCGTCCGGCCAAGGTGGTCATGAACGAGCGCACGGGCACGGTTGTGCTCGGAGGAGATGTAAAGATCGCGCCGGTGTCGATCATCCATGGCGCGTTATCGATCGACATCGAAACGACGTACAACGTGTCGCAGCCGGAAGGATTTTCCCAGGGCAAGACGACCGTGACGCCGCAGGTCAACGTCGGAGCACAGGCGTCTCCGGCGCGTAACGTGGCGATCAAGCAGGGTGCGACCGTGGAGCAGTTGGTGCGCTCGCTGCTGAGCATCGGCACGACACCTCGCGACGTGATCGCCATCCTTCAAAGCGTCAAGGCGGCTGGAGCTCTGGAAGCCGATCTGGAGGTCATATGACGATTCTTCCCCCGTTGTTGCCCGATTCTCCGAACGTAACATTATCCGGGCAGGGAACCACGGCGGCGCACGTTGGTGCGGGACACGCCACAGACACACCAGAGAAGATTCTGGGCACCGCGCGGCAGTTCGAGGCCCTGCTCATCGGACAGTTACTCAAAGGGGCAAAGGACCAGGACGGGGAGGGAGAGGACGGGGACGATTCCTCCGACGGAGCGCTAATGGAAGACATCGGACAGCAGCAATTCTCGCTTGCCCTGGCGCAGAGCGGCGGGCTCGGGATGGCGAAGACGATCGCTGCGAGTCTTACCCGGCGCAGCTAATCGGTTGGTATTCGGCGTCGTTTGGCGTCGCCGTGCAAAACGAGGAGGCAACGGCGCGAGATTCCTGATTTGCGCACTGCTGCCAACCCTCGAGCAGCGTCCGCAGCAGCCGTTCGGCTTCTTCAAAGGGAGCGTCCGCCTGGCGGAAGTTTCCGTCGAGGAGCTTTTTCTGGATGTAGGCGTAAAGATCGGCCAAGCGGACGCTGAGATCGCCGCCTTGGGAACGATCAAGCGAAATGGCGAGTTCGTTGACGATGCGCATGGCCCGGTTGACCGCCTTGCAGCGCTCCGGGATTTGTCCGTCGCGCAGCGCGACGCGAGCCTGGGACACCGACTCCACGACGCCTTCGTAGAGCAAGGCCACCGACTTCAGGGGACTAGCGTTGAGGATCTCGTTCTGGCGGTATTGGGTGTACGCGTCGATAGCCATCTGCCGTTCCAAAAACCTTATCGGCAGCGGTTATCGTTTCTGGCGCAATTCTTTCGCAAGCTGCAAAAGATAGGCCGCTGGAATCTGCATGATGACTTCATTGGTCTTGCGATCGATCACGCGCATGACGGGCTCGTTGGCGCTGCGATCCAAAACAAATGCAAGTTCGCGGTCGCTGCCGAAGACGTCCGTCGCACTGATGGCTTGCACGGCCGCGATCATGTCGCGCCGTGGGGGAAGACTGCCAGACGATTGCGCCTGCGTTGCCACCGACGCAGACGCCGAACCGATCGGATTGACACTCATCCGCGATCGTCACCTCCAGAAGACGGAACACACCCACAGCAGATGCGTCCCGATTTGCCGGGGCACGCCAATCCGCTGGGCCTTCCGCCCTTCGCTTTGCTGGCTCTATGAATTTCTTATCGGCAGAAAACGGTGCGGCTTGAGCCGGACCAAACGGTCAGTCCAGATTCAGGGTCTTGAGCAGGCTTCCCCGCTCGTTCTCGATCTTCTTCTGCAGCATCATAATGCTGTAGATCAACTGCTCCGGCCGCGGCGGGCAGCCTGGCACGTAGACGTCAACCGGAATCACCTGATTCACCGGCACCAGGGCATAATTGCTGAACACGCCGGTTGAGGTGGCGCAGGCCCCCATTGAGATGACCCACTTCGGCTCGGGCATCTGTTCGTAGAGACGGCGGATCACCGGAGCCATTTTGTTCGCCACGCGGCCGGCGATGATCATCATGTCGCTCTGCCGCGGCGAACCGCGCATGACCTCGGCGCCGAAGCGCGAGATGTCGTAGCGCGACGCCACCATGGAAATCATTTCGATGGCGCAGCAGGCGAGGCCGAACTGCATTGGCCAGATGGAGTTCTTTCTCGCCCAGTTGATCGCTTTGTCGACCGTGGTGAGAAAGATGCTGCCCTCGGCCGCCCCCATCCCCTCATCATCGATGCGCGAGAACAACTCGGGTGGTTGGCTGAGTGCGAAGTCGTTGCCGCCGGCGAATGGGTCCACGAGACAATTATGCCACGAAGGTTGAACAACAACCCACGATCCCGATCGTGTTCGACCGGCCGGTGGAGTGGGACGCCGGCGCTCGAGCGCGAGGCCGCGGCTGTGACCCGGTCGGGAGCGTACACTACGGAGCCATTTCCGCACCCTCGCCGCCTTACCGGCCCGCGCGCTGCCGGCCGGGGGCGCCGGCCCGGACGGGGAGGCGCTGTTTGCGTGGCATTGTGGGGTGTGCCACGAGGCCGGCGGAGCGAATCGCACGCCCACCCCGGAAACGCTGGAGCGGCTTCCGGCTCCCGCCCTTTTCCAGACGCTTGACGCGGGTGTCATGAAAGCGCGGGGAGTTGCGGTGTGACAAACCGAGCGTGTCGCCATCGCCGAACATCTGAGTACGAAGTCCACCGCCGTGGGCGAGGCGAACTCGTGTTTGGCCAACCCTCCGCTGAACCGCGTCGGCGGCCGGAACGGATGGAGCCTCGATCCTGCCAACACCTCCTATCAGGGCGTCGAAGGAGGCGGGTTGCGCGCATCTGATGTGCCTCGGCTGCGCGTTCGCTGGGCGTTTGGGTTCCCCACGCTGACTGTTTGCGGGCAGCGGTCTGCGGAGGGCGGCGGTTGTTTTGGCAGTTCCTCGGGCACGGTCTACTCGCTCGATCTGCGGACGGGCTGCACCTTCTGGACGTTGCGCGCTCCGGCGACCGCCCGCAGCGCGATCACGATCGGGCGCTTGCCGGACGGACGCGGGTGGCCTATTTCAGCGACACACACTACGATCCCCCCGTGATTACCGCTACGATGGCTGCAGTTACCACACGCTTTGGCCCGTCTGGCGCTGGTGTGTGGGGGGGCGCCAACGGTGGATCTGAAGCGGCGGCTGGTGCAACCGGGAACAACGATCCAGCGCCGGCGCCGGATCTCGATACGGGTGCCGTGCGCTGGACCGGGCAGATGAATCCGGGCGATGCCTCGAGCCTCGGCTCTATTGTTCCGGGGGAGTCGAATTGCCCGCAAGCGCCGGGCGGCGACACCGACCCCGGCGCCTCGCCGATGCTGATTTGCGCCGCGGGAGCCGACGTGCTCGTCATCGGGCAAGAATCGGGCATTGTCTACGGCCTCGACCCGGAACGGCGCGGGGAAGTTGCCTTGGAAGACGCACATCGGGCGCGCGGGAACATTAGGGCGGCGTGATGTGCAGCATGGCCGCCAAGCGCGGTACCGTCTTCGTGCCGTTGTCCGACTTCGACGGCGCGCATCCGGGAAGCCGGGGGCGGACTGTTTGCGCTCAACGCACACGACGGACGGGTGTGTGGCGCGCTGCTCGGGCCAAGCGGTCCTGCCATGGGAGCGAGGGGTGCGGCCCCGCGCAGACGGCTCCAGCAGCCGCCATTCCCGGATTCGTGTTCTCCGGTTCGCTTGACGGGCATCTCCGCTCACGCGGCCCAGACCGGGAAGGTCGTCTGGAATCTGGACACCGATGAAGATTTCAAGACTGTGAACGGCGTGACCGCTCATGGAGGATGGTAGGCTGCGACCGGCGCCGTCATTGCCGCCGGGATGGTATTCGTCAACTCAGGCTACGCGCAGTCAGCCGGGATGGCGGGCAATGTCCTGCTCGCCCTGGCCCCGGTGGAGGAGTAAGTCCGGTGCCCCCGGTTAGGACGGCAAGGCTTGTTCGAGGGGCTGAAAGAAGCGCTCGACGAAGGCGATGCCGGTCTTCCTCGCCGCGGCCTCGCCGTCCGGACCGATACTTACCACCACGCGGATGAGCGCCGTGTCGCTACGGTGATAGCGCAGAGAATCGACGATGACATAGGCCTTCGCCCGGTACTCGTTGGCAACGACGCGGCCGTGAGACTGATACCAGTAGAAGACCAGCGCGCGTGTCGGACCCTTCGTCACCACATACTCGTTGACGGGAATTGGCTCATGGCGGCCCGCCAGGGACAAGTGAGTCATCCGGGAAGAACTCGGCAGCCACCCATTGCCCGGCAAGCAGTTCTTTGGCGAGTGCGGTGTCTGGCCGGTTTGTTGGGTCTTGAAATAGGCGACATAGAGGTTCGCCTGGCCTCCATCGTGCTGGTTAGTATAAGTACGGTCGAGGTAATCGTCCGCTCTCAGTACGGATTGGGTCTCTGCGTCGATGACGCCCTCATCCGTCATGACCCAATTGCCAAGCTGAGCCGGAAACTCGCTCAGCGGACGAGACAGCGGAATCGATTCGCCGTGCGACAGGGTGTAAAACAGCACCCCTTGCGCCAGAATGAGAGCGGCTCCGACCACGGCGAGCCCACGGCCCGGAAAATTAGGCGGCAAGCGTACCTCCCTTGGAAGTGGATTTGCGCCAGGCGCCATGGATCCGGTTGAGTGACTGATGCACCAGGATGAGAATCAGCAACGCCACCAGGAACAGCATCCCTCCTTCCAGGCTGTGGAAGACGCCGTGTGCGATCGAGGGAGCGTATTCGCTGAGAATGCCGGTCAGCGTCACGCGGCCGGCGTTGGCCGCGATCGCAATCGGGATCGTCGCCACCAGCAGTGCGCCCCGCATCCAGACTTTCGAGTCGAAGAAATATGCGTAGACGAGCGAAAGAAACGAAAGCGACAACAGCGAGCGGATGCCGCTGCAAGCCTCTACCACGGACAGACTTTCGCTCGGAAGATGCAGCACATTCCCGTCGCGCAACACGGGGATGCCAATCAGCCCGAGCAGTGTCTCGGCCACCGCGGAGGCGAACAACTGCAGCCGGAGCGTGAGCTGGCTGTAGATGATCGCCGGGATCGGAATCATGAAGACCATCAAGAACAAGGGAAACGCGAGGGCCCGAATCAGCTTCGTGCCGCCGGTGAGGAGCAGGACGCCAGCGAGGGAAAACAGGAATGCCGAGCGCTGAAGGAACAGCTCAGCGGCCAGTGCGCCGGCCAGCATTTGCAGCCCGCCCCAGACAATCAGCGCGAGGCCCCAGTAGCTGGGACGCGCCTCAATCGCCACGAGTTCCTCGCGGCGGCGCCATGCAATGTAGCCGGCGATGACGGGCACGAAGAAACCATGGCCCATGTCTTCATCGGTCGCCCATTGATGACCCAGGCGGTACAACACCGAGGCGTAGCAGATCAGGAGGGTAGCGACAAGCAGGACGACTAATTTCCAAGTGACCCCGGTCCACTTCTCCGAGGCGATCGGTTCCGGGATGGCTTTAGCCGGCACGCTGGACATACAGGTCCTTCTAAAGTTAAGCACACCAGCGGTCTGCGGACAACTTAGCAGTGGTACTAACGGGACTAGGGCGAATGCCGGCGCTCGATGGTCCGATGCGAGCGCGCTGCTCCCAACGTGGGCTCGCTTACTACTGGCAACAATAAGGCTGAGGGGTGCCTCGCGTCATGGAATATGGTCTGATGCGCGGGCACTGTGCGCGTTTCGTCGGCGATGGCGCCGCCAGTGTTGCCGTTCCGGTTAAAACGCGGAAAGTTGCTGCTGGAAATTTCGAGACGAATGCGATGTCCGGCCAGAAACAGATTGCTCGTTACGCCCGCGTCAATCGACACATGCAGACTCTGAGATGGACGCGCGAGTGAGATTCGGTCCAGGCCGTCGCGATACCGGAGTCGCAGGATCCCATCGGTCAGATTACGGGCCTCCCCGTCGCGGAAGACGTCGACGAGTTTGGCCGTGAAGTCGGTGTCGCGAGCTGAAGTCATGATCCAAAGCTCCACCCGGATCGGGCCGGTAATTTCAACGTCATGCTTAAGCGGCGGGGTGTTGTAGACCAGCACATCGGAGCGGCGCTCGATGGGGCGCTGATCCATCGGCCCCCACGGAAAGATCGCGGGATCGCAGCAGACGGAGCCTCCATGGGTCGGAACCGGGTTATGCGGGTCATAGACGAATCGGTCCGGCGGTGCCGCGGCCGGCGGTGTGCTTTCGAGCGCGCCGTCGCCTGTGAGCGTATTGGCGTGGCCTTCTCCGGCAAGGTAGAACGCCTGAGTGCGTGCGGTAGGCGGGGGCCAGCGGCGCGCGGACTTCCAGACGTTTGCTCCCATCACGAACCAACTTACCTCCGGCGCCGTGCTGGCCTGTGTTCCGTGCTTCAGCACGCGGTCGTACCAGTCGACTTGGTACCGCTTCAAGGGCACGTTCGCCGAGCGGCCGAAGTCGACGCCGGGAAAGTGATACGACATGTTGTGCGGCCAGGGCCCGATGAGCAGGCGCGGGTTGCGCCCCAGCCGGGAGAGTTCCCCGAAGGCCCGCAGATCGCCCTCGACATAGTTGTCGTACCAGCCGCCGGCGGCGAACACCGGGACTCGGACTTGGTCCATATTTTCGCAGACGCTCATCTTGCGCCAGAAGGAATCGAACACGGGATGAGCAAGGGCCTTCTGGTAGGCGGCGATGGCGCGTCCGGCGGCGAAGCGGTCGGAGGTGCGAAGTGGCAGGTGATTCACGTACACCAGAAACGGTGGCTCGTGGAAGCCGGGCCCGGCGAGGTTGGAAACCAGCCACGAGAGGCGGTGGCCGAGTTTCAAGGCTCCGCCGGTGGAATAAAAGCGGTCTGTGTAAGGATCGCAACCGCTGACGACGGGGAAGATCGCTTTCAGGTGCGGGTTCTGTTCGAGCGCGGCGTCCCACTGCGCGAAGCCGAGGTAGGAGCCCCCGGACATGACGACGTTGCCGTCGGACCAGGCTTGCCGCGCGATCCAGTCGATGGTGTCCGACCCATCCGGCCCTTCGTGCGCCATCCCGTCGAAGACTCCGCCGGAGGCGTAGCGGCCGCGCACGTCCTCGACGAGGACCGCGTAGCCGCGGCCAAGAAAGACTCCGTAACCGGCGAGCAGCGCCCTGCCCTTGTTGTAGGGCGTGCGCACAAGGACCGTGGGGTGGCGTCCAGAGGGCGACGGCAGGAACAGGTTTGCTTCGAGCACCACGCGGTCGCGCATGGGAATTCGCACGCGCACCAGTTGGTTCTGCGCGGGTACGGTGGAGGCGCCCCACGCGCCCGCGAGCTCCGCTGCCAGCAGCAGGGTGACTGGGAAAATTGTGCGTGCGCGCCTAGGGATGTTGAAAATGATAACAGTCCGCAAGCGCGGCCGCATAAAGTGCGGCGATGCGCGCGGGTGCGTGGTGCTCCCAGACGAAGGCCCGCGCGCGAATCCCGATGGCGCGCGCGTCGCCGCGATGCGTGGCCAGCCAAAGCATTATCGCGGTGAGCATTTCTTCTTCCAACACCCCGCTGTCGATGCGGATGCAAGCGGACTCGGGCAGCCGTGCCGTCTCTTCGCCCCGAGTCAGGACCACCGGCCGGCCGAGCTGCATCATGCGGATGGCGATGCCGGAGGATTCCCCGGCCGCCGGGTAACGCAGATTGACGCAGGCGTCGGCGAGCGAGATGTGAAGCGGAAAGGCTTGCGCATCGAGATGGCCGAGGTGCACGACTCCCTCTTCGCGAAGCGGCGAGGCGAGCGTGCGCTCAAGGCCGCTTGAAACGAACTGGCCGGCGACGAGCAGACGTGCGTCCGCGAGGCCGCGGATTTTTTCAAACGCGCGCAGCACGGTGGAGATTCGCTTGGACTCCCGCAGATGGCCGAAGACGCCGAAGACAAACGCGGTCTGTGGGATGCCAAGTTCGGCGCGGCGCCGCGCCATCGTCCAGCCTTCGGCCTCGGGTGTAGGCAGCAGAAGGTGGGGGATTTCGTAGATGCGTGC
>VFSW01007663.1_pt1 | contig 15630 bp, 14 predicted proteins | sample 5358111 | NCBI WGS metagenome assembly VFSW01 (sample SAMN11554181, study PRJNA540505) | mine drainage metagenome | isolation source: sediment from site ElyBrook_90M | place: USA: Ely Copper Mine, Vershire, VT | collected 2017
ACACAGAGCTCCTGCAACTCTTCCGGGAGGCGAATTTCAGCTGGGGCTTCATCGGCATCGAGTCGCCCGACGAGGAGAGCCTCAAGGAAACGAAGAAGCTGCAGAACACTCGCGAAGACATCCTCACCTCGGTTCGCAGAATCTACGCGCACGGCCTGGAGATCTTTGCCGGCTTCATCATCGGCTTCGACCACGACACGCCGTCCACCTTCGACCGCCAGTACCGCTTCATTCTCGATTCGGGAATTCAGGTGGCCATGGTCGGTCTGCTGACGGCAATACCGCGCACCCCGCTGTACGAGGGGCTCGAGCAGGAAGGGCGTCTTCTGCCCGGGGCGGACGGCACCGACAACACCTCGGTGGGCACGAACTTCGTCCCCAAGCAAATGGGCCACGATGCGCTGGTCCGCGGGTACCGGCAGCTTTACGAACGCCTGCTCAGCCCGCGAGCGATCGCCGATCGCATCCGGAACAAGACGCGTTATCTGGCACGCGGCGGGTTTCGCAGCCCGTATGCCCTTCGCGAACAGCTGGGCATCATCACACGGCTTTTCGCCCGTGGTGTGTTGCCGGGCGGCGTGGAACGATTGATTCAGTTCCTCCGCTCTGCTCTCTTCGCATCGCCTCGGAACCTGCCGGTGGTCCTGGCCGACTGGATCGCGGCGCTCTCGATGCGCGATTTCGCCGAGCGGCACTTGCTGATCGCGCGCAACGCGCACGCCACGGCCGACGCGCTCGAGTCACTGCGCCGCAGCTTCCGATCGTACGTACAGCAGGGACGCCTGCGCATTCAGATGGAGCAGGGAAACATTTCCATCCGCCTGCAGGGATGGCTCGATTCCGCGTTTTACGCCAAGGCCTCCCGGGCCATCAAACGGCTGATGCGGGACACCTCGTCGACCGTCACCCTTCACGTGGAGCACTTCCAGGAGGAGCAGCGAACCCACTGGAACCGGCTACTGCGACGGCTTCGCCGCGACGGTGACCGCATCTACGTGTCGGCGAGCGAGCGCCTGGAGGAGATGCTGAATGTCGACTCCTCGGTGTTTCACCTGGTTCTCAAGCGCGCCGCCTGAGGCCGACTCAAGGTAACATCTCCCAGTCCAGATCGGGGGGATTGGCCATGGCCAAGAAGCGGATCTTCGTCATCGAAGACGACAACGCCATGCGGCAGGTGCTGAACCTTCGCGTGCGATCGCACAATTACGAATCGCTTCCGTTCGGCGACGCCATCACGCCGCTGAACCAGGCGCGAAAGCAACCGCCCGATCTGATCATCCTCGATCTCGGTCTGCCCGGAGGCGGCGGCATTTCGTTTTTGCAGCGGATGCAGACCATTCCCACCCTGGCCGGCATTCCGGTCATCGTGGTATCGGCACAGGAGCGAAGCGTGAGCGAGCAGCCGGCGCTCGACGCCGGAGCGACCCTGTTTCTTCAGAAGCCGGTCAACGCGGACGAGCTTTTGCAGAAAATCGAGGAATTGATCGGCGTCTGAGCGTCAGCGGTACGACTGCTTCAGCGCATCGAGGTCGGCGAGCGCGCGGCGGAGAATGCTGACCACCTTGTGCACTTCGCTTCCGTAGAGCCGCATCTCCGCGTCGCAATCGGTCAGGGCGTAGATCGCCTCATCTTTCTCGAGGCGATCGCGCTCGAACCGCAGGCGTTCCGCGAGCTCTTCGATCTCCGTGACCAGGACGAAATTGATGTCTTTCTCGCCGAGGTAGCGCTTGCACTGCGGGCAATAGATGGAGCGGTCTTCGGCCGCTTCGACCAGTTCGAAGACGAACTGCCGTTTGCACTGCGGGCATTCGAAGACCTCGGGCAACATCGAATTGATTGTGCCACCGAAGCGGCGATTTGTCGCCGGAATTCGAGGCTTGACCGAGGCGTTTGGCGGCGTGTAGCATCCGCGTCCCCGCCTCGCGCATCCGCGCGCCACTCTTTGCTGGGAGGTCGTTCAACGGTAGGACAGCGGGCTCTGGACCCGCATATCGGGGTTCGAATCCCTGCCTCCCAGCCACTTTTTTAGCTTCTCGAAGAGATCGGGATTGCCTCCAACCACGGTTTTGTAAACCTCGATACTTTTGATGATCTCCTCTGCGAGAAAAATTCGATTTCTCTTCTTCCCGGTCACTTCACGGAGATTTTTGCGCCGATAAACTTGTCGATGTTCTGCTGAGCGGGCCCCCATGTAACGCTGAGCAACTTGGCTGCTCGGGTTCGAACTTCTTCCAATCCTCCCAGCAACCGGCGAGGCGGTGCGTTTGGTTAACCCAGGCCGTGCGGTTGCCGAGGGAGGATCGATTCGACCGCGCACGTCTCACACGCCACCCGGGAAGGAAGCGCCGTGGTCCTCGAGCCGGCGCGGGACGATCTCCAGTGTCCAGAAAACGACGAAACTTTCAGCAGATCCATTGGAGTTTCGTCGATACCGATACGTCGCTTCGAGGCTCCGGCTCGGTTGAGTCCGGTGATGTGCGTCTGCTAAACTGTATACAGTATGCAGTTAGGGAAACGGCCAAACCTGTGTGAATCCGTCGCCGAGACCGTCAGCGACATGATCGTCGACGGACGCCTTCGCGATGGGTCGCGAATCAACGAGGTCCAACTCTCCCGACAGCTCGCCGTCAGCCGGACGCCCCTGCGCGAGGCGCTGATGCGGCTCGTGTCCGAGGGCTCGTTGATGCTGCGTCCGCGCCTGGGCTTCTTCGTAAAGCCGTTGACCATCGAGGAGTTCGAGCAGATCTATCCGATGCGCGCCCTTCTCGATCCGGAGGCGCTGCGTCTCGCCGGGATCCCGGCTTCGGCCGCGCTGGCCAAGCTCACGGCGATCAATGCGGAGATACACCGGGCCACGGGCGCGCGCGACGTGCTCGCGCTCGACGACCGTTTCCACCTCCAACTCCTCGCGACGTGCCCGAATCGCGTGCTCCTCGGCCTCATCGAGCACTTCATCCGCCGTACGCGCCGTTACGAGCTCGCTTTGATGCGCGCTCGCGCCAGTGTCGACAACAGCGCGGACGAGCACGAAACGATCCTGGCGAAACTGCGGCGGCACGACCTCCGTGGAGCGTGCCAGGCGCTTCGCAGAAACATGCAAAGCGGAAGGGATCCAATCCTCGAATGGCTTCGAGAGCGGAGGAACGATGAAACGACTCCTGGCAACAGCGCTGCTGCTCGCCGCCACATCGGGCGGCGCGGCAGAATCCCCGAAGCCCGACGGATTGTGGGCGGCGCGACGCGACTTCGGCCCTGACATCCGCGGCACGCTCCGGCTGATGGCCGATCGTGCGGAGATTGCCGGCCGCAGCGCGCCTCTCGTGATCCATCACGGCAACATCTCGTTCCAGCTGCCGAACGGCGAAGGCGCCTTTCGGGGATTGATTCGCGGCGATCGGATCGCCGGCTTCTGGATTCAGCCCGCGACGATCTCCGCCGGCCGTGAGTTCGCCACGCCCGTGACGCTCACAAAACGGTCGGGCGGCTGGGTGGGCGAGGTGAACCCGCTTCCCGATCACCTGACGCTCTTTTTGCCGATTCGCAGCGACAGCGCGTTTCTGCGGAACCCGGAGCGAAACATCGGGCGATTCATCCCCGTGCAACGCGTTGCGATCGACGGCTCGCACGTCAAGCTCCTCGCCAAAGACGGCACCGTTCTCGGTGAAGGAACCTTTGACAACGACGTACTCTCGATCAATATCCCTTCGGCGGGCGGCTGCTACGATTTTCATCGCGCGACTGCCGCGGACGAAGCGGAGTTCTATCCCCGAGGCAAAACGCCAACGCCCTATGCCTATCGCAAACCGGAGCAGCTCGACGACGGCTGGGCTGTCGATTCTCCCGAGGATGTTGGCATCTCGCGCGCTGCGATTTCGAAATTCATCGACAAGCTCGACGCTCTTCCGATGGATTCCGTCCATGCGCCGGACGTGCATGCCGTGCTGATCGCGCGGCACGGCAAACTCGTACTGGAGGAGTACTTTCATGGCGACAATCCCGATGAACCGCACGACACGCGGTCCGCGGCGAAGAGCCTCACCGATATTCTCATCGGCGCGGCGAACTTGCCGGTCACGACTCCGGTGTACGCGGCAATGGGAGTTCCGACCAGCGACCCTCGCAAGAGGGCGATGACGCTCGCGAATCTGCTGATGCAGAACTCCGGGCTCGACTGCGACGACGGTGACGACAACTCGCCGGGAAACGAAGATGTGATGCAGTCGCAGACGGCGCAGCCCGACTGGTACGCGTACACCCTGGCGCTCAAAAACATTCGCCCACCGGGCGAGAAATCGGTGTACTGCAGTTGTCAGCCGAATCTCGCCGGCGGGATCCTCGAGCGCCAAACAAAAGAATGGCTGCCGGATTTTTTTCGACAGCACGTCGCCGATCCAATGCAGATCCGCAACTACGCCATGGTTCTCACCCCTACGCGGGACGCGTACATGGGCGGCGGCGTGCGGCTGACGTCGCGCGATTTTCTGAAGCTCGCCCAGCTGATGCTCGATCGAGGGCGCTGGCACGGGAAGCGGATCGTCAGCGCGGCATGGGCCAAGCGATCGACGTCCCAGCTGACGACCATCGAGGGTCACGGCTACGGCTATCTCTGGTGGGTCGTCGACTATCCGTACCGAGGGCGGACAGTGCGCGCGTTCTTCGCCGGCGGCAACGGCGGGCAGCTTGCGATGGCGGTGCCCGAGCTCGATTTGGCCATCGTTTTCAACGGCGGCAATTACAGCGATCGGGCGACGCTCATCTCGCAAAGCGTCTTTGTGCCGCAGGACATCCTGCCGGCCATAAAGTGACGATCACGCTCTTGGAACGGACGCAACCGGCTTGACATCACCGGTGCTCGCCATTACGATATTTCGGAAGATACCGAAATGACGATCTCACCCTTGTCGCGCGCGGTTCAAATTCACAAAGCCATCGGGCATCCGGTCCGGATGCGCCTGCTCGCGTTGCTTCGCGGCGGATCCCTTTGCGTCTGCCAAATGACCGTCGTCGTGAAGCTCGCCGCATCGACCGTTTCCGAGCACCTGTCGGAGCTGCGTAAGGCAGGGCTGATCGTCGAACGGAAACAGGGACGCTGGGTCGAGTACCGGCTTGCCGACAGCGCGGTCGAAGATCACCTGCTCGATCCCGTATGGCCGCTTCTCGAAAACGATCGCGACGTCGCCGCCGATGCCGTCCTGGTCAAAGAGCTGCGACGAGTGCCCCTCGGCGAGCTATGCGGCGTCGATCTCAATCTGGAAAGGATCGGCAGGCCGAAGCTCGCCGCGGCGCTTGCGAGAGCGGCGGAGATCCGCCACGAAGCCGGAGCGCGCAAATGAGCGAACTCGCGGACGGCATCCTTCACCGCCCCGATCACGTTCGCCCACGCTGGTACCTCACTGCCGGTGCAGCCGTCGCCGCCGCTGTTACATACGTCGCGCTGGGCTGGATCGCGCCGACGCTCGCCTATCGCATTTTCGGTTTGAAGGAAGGGACCCGCCTCGGCTCGGCGGTGGAGTTCTTCACGTTCGAGACGCCGAAGGTGCTCATCCTTCTCACCGCGGTTGTGTTCGTCGTCGGTGTGTTGCGGTCGTATTTCACACCCGAGCGTGCCAGACAATTGCTCGCAGGGCGTCGCGAGCTGTCCGGGAATGTGATGGCGGCGTTGTTCGGCGTTGCCACTCCATTCTGTTCGTGTTCGGCCGTGCCGCTTTTCATCGGCTTCGTCACGGCGGGCGTTCCCCTCGGCGTTACGTTCTCGTTCCTCATCTCGGCCCCCATGGTCAACGAAGTCGCCCTGGTGCTGCTCTTCGCGCTGTTCGGCTGGAGAATCGCCCTGCTCTACCTGGCGACGGGTCTGTCGATTGCCATCGTCGCGGGATGGACGATCGGCCGGCTGAAGCTCGAGCGCCACGTCGAGGAGTGGGTCTGGAAGATTCCTTCGGGCGCGGCGGCCAATGTCGCCATTCCGTCGTGGCGCGATCGCGTTGCAGACGGCCGTGCGGCGGTACGAGACATCGTCGGAAAAGTATGGCCGTACGTGATTGCCGGAATCGCCGTCGGAGCCGGGATTCACGGATATGTGCCGACCGACTTCATGGCTCGCTTCATGGGCCGGGACGTCTGGTGGGCGGTGCCGCTCGCCGTTCTTCTCGGCGTCCCGATGTACTCCAACGCAGCCGGCGTCATCCCCATCGTGCAGGCGCTCCTCGGCAAGGGCGCCGCTCTCGGCACCGTGCTGGCGTTCATGATGGCCGTCGTCGGATTGTCGCTTCCCGAGACCATTATCCTGCGCAAAGTGTTGCGGCCGGTGCTCATCGCCGTGTTCATCGGCGTCGTGTCCACCGGCATCCTCATCGTCGGTTATCTCTTCAACGCTGTGTTGTGAACCGGAGAACAGAATGCAGAAGATCGAAGTCCTCGGCCCTGGCTGTTCACGCTGCAAAGAGACATACCGCGTCGTCCAGCACGTCGTGCAGCAGGCCGGCCTCGACATCGAGGTCGTCAAAGACGAGTCCATCGAACGGATGATGGCGCTCGGTCTGATGTCCACACCCGGCATCGCCATCGACGGAAAAGTCGTTTTGAACGGCCGCATTCCGAAGGCCGAAGAAGTTCGAAAACTGCTCGGCATGGCATGATCCAGCACAGCCCCCGGCGGATGAACGTCTTCGAGCGCTTCTTGTCAATCTGGGTGGCGCTGTGCATGGTCATGGGAGTGATCCTCGGCAAGCTTCTGCCCGGCTCCGTTCGCGCGCTGCAGCGACTGGAATTCGGCAGCGGCAGTCACATCAACATCCCGATCGCGGTGCTGATCTGGCTGATGATCTATCCGATGATGCTGAAGATCGATTTCGGCTCGATCGCGCGCGTCGGACAACGCCCGAAGGGACTGCTCATCACGGTGGTCGTCAACTGGCTCGTCAAGCCGTTCTCGATGGCGTTGTTGGGCTGGCTGTTCTTCCAGCATCTCTTTTTGCCACTCATCGGCCGCCAGCTCGCCAGCCAGTACATCGCCGGCGTCATCATTCTCGCCGCCGCGCCATGCACCGCAATGGTGTTCGTCTGGTCGTATCTCTCCGAGGGCGACCCGGCATACACGCTGGTGCAGGTCTCGGTGAACGATCTGATCATGCTGGTGGCGTTTGCGCCGATCGTGAAGTTTCTGGTGTCCGGCGCCGCCGGACTCGAGGTGCCGTTCCGTGTGCTTTTCGACTCCGTCCTGATCTTCGTCGTCATCCCCCTGGCGCTCGGCGCGATCAGTCGCGCCGTGATGATCCGGCGCAAAGGCGCGGAGTGGTTCGAGCGATTCATCGCCAAGTTTCATCCAATCACTGTGCTCGCTCTGCTCGCGACGCTAGTGCTCATCTTCGCCTTCCAGGCGGAGAACATCACTGCGCGCTGGTTCCACGTAATCCTGATCGCCATTCCGATCACGATTCAGGTCTATTTCAATTCCTCGCTGGCGTACGGCCTGATGAAGCTGTTCCGCGTTCCCTATGTGGTGGCGGCGCCAGGTGCGCTCATCGGAGCGTCCAACTTCTTCGAGCTTGCCGTGGCCACAGCGATCGCGCTGTATGGACCGGGTTCGGGGGCAGCGCTGGCCACCGTCGTTGGAGTTCTCGTGGAAGTGCCCGTGATGCTCTCCGTCTGCCGCGTGTGCGTGGCGACCCAACATTGGTTTCAGGAGGCAACCGCGTGAAACGTGTGCTCTTCCTCTGCACGCACAATTCGGCACGCAGTCAGATGGCTGAAGGGCTGCTGCGCAAACAGGCTGGTGACCGTTTCGAAGTGCACAGCGCGGGCACGGAAGCGACGCGCGTTCATCCACTGGCCATTGCGGCCATGCGGGAGATGGGCATCGACATCAGCCGCCAGCACTCGAAGAGCCTGCGGCGATACCTGGGCCAGAAATTCGACTACGTCATCACCGTCTGCGACCGGGCGAACGAAACGTGTCCGATCTTTCCTGACGAGCCGGAGCGGATCCATTGGAGTTTTCAGGATCCATCGGACGCAACGGGGACCAACGACCAGAAGCTCCAGGTGTTTCGAAGGGTGCGCGACGAGATCGCTGGCCGGCTGCGGCTTTTTCAAACGGTTGCAGACCGTAGCTGAGTTACGAAAGCGCGTGGCTTATCCCCGTTCGAGACGATGAACGTTTCACGGGTTGATTGATGCATGGCCCTGTGACCCGCCGCACTGCGAGACTCACGGCTCTTCGCCTATCTGCTTTGTGCGGAGGGGCCTATGAACTACCCGATCTGGGACGTGCCCGCTTCGGGACTGCTGATCGCGCTGATCGCCATCCTCCACGTATTCGTCTCGCATTTCGCAGTCGGCGGCGGTCTCTTTCTCGTGGTCACGGAGCTCAAGGCGCGACGCGAGAGCGACAACGAGCTTCTCGACTATCTGCGCCGGCATAGCCGGTTCTTCATTCTCGTTACGCTCGTCTTTGGTGCCGTCAGCGGAGTCGGAATCTGGTTCACCATCGGACTGGTCGAGCCGGCGGCAACGTCCGCGCTGATCCACGCGTTCGTCTGGGGCTGGGCGATCGAGTGGACGTTCTTCGTCACCGAGATCGCCGCGGCGATCGTCTACTACTACGGATGGAAGACCCTGACGGTAAAACAGCATGTGATCGTCGGCTGGATATATTTCGTCGCGGCGTTCGCCAGCCTCGTGGTCATCAACGGGATTTTGACGTTCATGCTCACGCCGGGCGCGTGGCTGCATGATCACGCATTCTGGAGCGGCTACTTCAACCCGACGTTCTGGCCTTCGCTGGCCATCCGCTCCCTTGGAGCGATCGGACTCGCCGGCGTCTACGCGCTCTTTACCGCTTCGTGGCTGGCATCTCCGCAGCTGAAGCGGAAGCTGACACGCTACGCCGCGATTGCCTGGGTGCTGCCGATGGCCTTCGGCTTGCCGTTCGCTTTGATCTGGTACTTCAGGGCCGCCGCGGGCGCCGGAATTCCGATCGCACAGACTCTCGGGATTTCATCCGGCCGCCTCACCGATCTGCTCACTCTGCTGTTCACGTTTCCCCTGCTCGGACAGCCGATCGCGGAGAACGCATTTCGCACCGCATTCGTGGCCATCACTCTGACGATCGTTCTCACGTTCTCCTTGTTCGCCTTCGCTCGAGGACGCCTCGGCCGTGTGGCCACCGCGGTGGTGATGCTCTCCGCTCTGTTTGCCATCGGCGGATCGGAGTGGGTACGCGAGGATCTACGCAAGCCGTTCGTCATCGGATCGTACATGTACGTCAACGGCCTGCAGACGACGGACATCGCCGGCACGCCGGTGCTGCAGCGAGCGAAATGGATCGTGGCCGGTCCGGCATGGGGCAACGGCGCCTCACTGAGCGTGGAGCAGGAAGCGGCGATGGGCCAGGCGGTTTTTCACCTCGAGTGCGCCCAGTGTCACACCATCGACGGCTACCTCGGCATCCGCAAGCTCGTGCGCGGACAGAGCTCCGCAACGATCGAAGGGGTCATTCCGCGGCTCGCTGTCTGGAAGCATCGGCGCATGCCGCCCTTCTCCGGCAGCCCTGACGAGAAGCGCGCCCTCGCCGTTTATCTCGCCAAACTCGGCGGTGGAACCATCGAGCCGCACGTGGCCGCCATCTCCGGGGCAGCCGTATTCGAGACCTCGTGCGCGATGTGCCACGGCCCGACGGCGTCGTTCCCGATCGCACAACGCGTTGCCGGGAAGAGCGAACAGGAGCTCTACACGATTATCGGTCATCTTCCCGAGCGCAATCCGATGATGCCGCCCTTCGAGGGGACGGATGGCGAGCGCCACGCGCTCGCGAAATACCTCGTTGCGCAGGAGAGGTGACATGCTTGCGATTTTGACGGTGACCATTCCCGACGCCGACGCCCTGCCGATGCCCGCGCCGCCATGGCTTCTGTTGGGACTGCTGATGCTCACGTTCTCGCTTCATGTTCTGGCAATGAACTTCGTGCTCGGCGGATCGATCCTCATGGCCGTGGCGCGATTTCGCCGCGGCACCGAGGCGACCGCGCTGATCGCATCGTTCGGCAAGGCGATGCCGTCCGCGGTTGCGGCCGCGATCTCCCTCGGTGTCGCGCCGCTGCTCTTCCTTCAGGCGCTGTACGGCCGCCTTTTCTTCACCAGCACAGTGTTGATGGGATGGATCTGGCTCGCGGTCATCCCGCTGGTGATGCTTGCGTACTACGGCACCTACGCGATCGCATTCGGCAGCCAGGCAAAAAAAGTTCTCGGCGTGATGATCGCGCTCGTCTTTGCCGGCATCGCGTTCATCTACGCGAACAACATGTCGCTGATGCTGCGGCCGCAGCGTTTCCTGCCGATGTACACCGACAGCGGTCGTGGATTGCATCTGAATCTCGCCGATCCGACGCTGCTGCCGCGCTATCTGCACATGCTTGCCGGCGCGATCGCCGTGGCCGGCATGTGCGTTGCGATTTTCGGGGCCTTCAGGCGCGATCGCTGGGCCACGCGATATGGAGCGGGATGGTTCGCCGCGGCGACGCTGGCGAACCTGGCGACTGGAGTCTGGTGGCTCGGATCTCTTCCCCGTCCGGTCATCATGGCCAGCTCGGTTGCGGTCGGACTCGGTGCAGTGGCCGGCTTCGCCGCGGTCGGCGTGATCCACATGGGGCATCTCAAAACCGCGGCGGCATTGCTCGTCGCCAGCATCGTGGCCATGGTGGTGGCCCGAGACCAGGTGCGCGAAGGAATGCTAGGCATCGCCGGATTCACATCGACGCCGCGGATCGAGCCGCAATGGGACGTGATCGCAATCTTCGCCGTCCTGCTGGTCGCGGCTTTGGCAACGACGGCCTGGATGATCGCGATCTCCGTTCGCGCAGAACAACCGCAGCCGTAGCCTTCGGGGTGCAACACAGAGGTAGGATTGCGCGCCATGGCCGGCGCTCACCTCGTGTTGACCCTCAACGCCGGCTCTTCGAGCCTCAAGGCCGCGGTCTACTCGATCGGCACCACGGAAGTGCTCGTCGCCTCCGCGCAGGTCGAACGCATCGGAACCTCGCACGCGCGATTGACCCTCGGCGATGCGTCGCGCGATCTCGGTTCCATCGACCACGCCGGGGCATTGCATCACGTGCTGGAGTGGCTCGAAGGGGAGCGAATGCCACGGCCTCTGGAAGCCGTCGTCCATCGCGTCGTTCAAGGCGGAGACTTCACCGATCCGCAGCGCATCGGGCCGAAAGTCATCGGCGAGCTTCGAAAGCTGGTAGCCGTCGATCCCGATCACCTGCCGCAGACGATCGAGGCCATCGAGATTCTCGGCCGAAAATATCCGGACCTGCCGCAAATCGCGTGCTTCGATACGGCATTTCACCGCACCCTGCCGCCCGTTGCGCGCCTGCTTCCGCTCCCGTCGCGGTTTCGCGATGCCGGCGTTCGCCGGTACGGATTTCACGGACTGTCGTGCGAATTCATCCTGGGCGAGTTGCGAGCGATCGATCCCCGATCCGCCGAGGGACGGCTCGTCATCGCTCATCTTGGAAACGGCGCCAGCATGACCGCCGTGCGTCATGGCGAGAGCGTCGAAACCACAATGGGATTTTCACCGGCGGGTGGATTGATGATGGGGACTCGTCCCGGCGATCTCGATCCCGGAGTTCTGCTCTACGCAATCCGCCAGAAAGGAATGACGCCCACCGATCTCGATCGCCTGGTGAATTCCGAATCGGGGTTGCTCGGCGTATCGGGCACGACCGCGGACATGCACGATCTTCTCGGGCGCGAGGCGACCGACCCCCGCGCGGCCGGCGCGGTGTCGCTCTTCTGTCACCTCGCGAAGAAATCTCTTGGAGCGCTGATGGCCACGCTCGGCGGCCTCGACGCGCTCGTTTTCACCGGCGGAATCGGAGAGCACAGCGGCGCAATTCGCGAGAGAATCACGGCCGGGCTCGAATCGTTCGGTCTGTCGATTGACGGCGAACGAAACGCGGCGAACGCGCCGGTGATCTCTGCCGGTCCCGTCGTGATTCGAGTGATGGCGACGAACGAAGATCTCGTTCTCGCCCGGCACGCGCGCCGGCTCTTGTTCTCAGGCCAGCTCGCGTGATGCCGAGTCTCATCGCCCCGGCGAGGCTGCCGTCGCGTCCGCATGCCGCGCGAGTACATCGCCCACCATCGCGCGCGCCTCAGCCTGAATCGCGCCGAGGTGATCCGCTCCTCGAAAGCTCTCCGCGTAAATCTTGTAGATGTTTTCCGTCCCGGAGGGCCGGGCAGCAAACCATCCGTGCGCGGTGATCACTTTGATGCCGCCGATCGGCTGATCATTTGCCGGTGCGGCCGTGAGAACCGTTTCGATCGGATCGCCGGCCAGCTCGCGGATTCGCACGTCGTCGCGCGACATTCCGCCGAGGACGCGTTTCTCCTCCGGCGTTGCCGGAACATCCATCCGCGCGTAAACCGGATTGCCGAGGTCGCGGGTGAGCGTGCGATACAGCTCGCCGGGATCGATTCCCGTCTTTGCCGTGATCTCCGCGGCCAGCAATGCGGCGATGATTCCGTCCTTGTCCGTGGTCCAGACACTTCCGTCGCTGCGAATGAATGCCGAGCCCGCGCTCTCCTCTCCGCCGAAGCCGAGCGAACCGTGCAGCAGTCCGTCGACGAACCACTTGAATCCGACCGGCACCTCGAACAGCCGACGTCCGAGCGCCGCCGTGACCCGGTCGATCATGCTGCTGCTGACGACGGTTTTGCCCGCCGCCACCGAGCGGCTCCATTGCGGGCGATTGCCAAAGAGATAATGGATGCAGGCCGCCAGGTAGTGATTCGGCTGGAGCAGGCCCGACGTCCGCGTGATCACGCCGTGCCGGTCGTGATCGGTGTCGCAGGCCACGAGGACGTCGAAGCGATCCTTCAGTCCGATCACTCCCTGCATCGCGTACGGCGATGAAGGGTCCATCCGGATTCGGCCGTCCCAGTCGACGGACATGAACCGAAACGTCGGGTCGACCGCGTCGTTGGTCACAGTGAGATTCAGACCATGGCGGCTGGCAATGGCCGGCCAGTACCGCACGCCGGCGCCGCCGAGCGGATCGACGCCGATCCGCAATCCGGATTGGCCAATCGCTTTCATATCGATGACCGACTGGAGATCGCCGACGTAATCGCCGAGAAAATCATGGCGGTGCGTGGTGGAAGCGTGAAGCGCACGTTCCAGCGTAATGCGTGGGATGGCGCCGGCACGCCCCGCGAGCAACTCGTTCGCGCGCCGTTCGATCCACGACGTCACGCGTCCTTCCGCCGGGCCGCCGTGCGGCGGGTCATACTTGAAGCCGCCGTCCTCGGGCGGATTGTGTGAAGGCGTGATGACAATGCCGTCGGCCAGGCCGCTCGCGCGGCCGCGGTTGTAGCTGAGGATCGCGTGCGACACGGCAGGCGTCGGCGTGAACTCGCCCGGCGCGGCGGTCATCACCTCGACGCCATTCGCGGCGAGCACTTCCATGGCGCTGCCCAGCGCCGGCTCCGACAGCGCGTGCGTGTCGCGCCCGATGAACAGCGGTCCGTCGATCTTCTGTGCCGCTCGGTACTCGCAGATCGCCTGCGTGATCGCCAGGATGTGCCACTCATTGAACGCGCGGTGGAACGATGATCCGCGATGACCGGACGTGCCGAAGATCACGCGCTCGGCGGCGATCGACGCGTCCGGCCGCTCGTCGTAGTACGCGGCAATCAATCTCGACACATCCACGAGCATCGATGGATCGGGAGGTTTGCCGGCATTCGGACTCACACTCATTTCCGCGCTCCCCGGCGAGTGGTTTGGCGCGACGCCGGCGTGGCGCCGCCCCATTGCCAGTCGCGAATCTCCGGCAGATCTTCGCCGTACTCGTGCACGTAGTGCTTGTGGTCCAGCAGCTTATCGCGAACGAATTGCTTCGTGTACGCCGCGCTCGCGCCGAGTCCGGGGACGCGATCGACGACATCTCCGACGAGATGAAAGCGGTCCAGATCGTTGAGCACGACCATGTCGAACGGCGTGGTCGTCGTCCCTTCTTCTTTGTAGCCGCGCACGTGAAGGTTCACGTGGTTCGTCCGCCGGTACGTCAGCCGATGGATCAGCCACGGATAGCCGTGGAAGGCGAAGATGATCGGCTTGTCGGTCGTGAACAACGCGTCGAAGTCGTGGTCGCTCAGACCGTGCGGGTGCTCGCTTTGCGGTTGCAGCGTCATCAGATCGACGACATTGATGACGCGGACCTTGAGCGCCGGAAAGTGACGGCGCAGCATCTCCACCGCGGCGAGCGTTTCGAGCGACGGGACGTCGCCGGCGCAGGCCATCACCACGTCCGGCTCCGCGTTGCGATCGTTGCTGGCCCACTCCCAGATGCCGATTCCGGCAGTGCAGTGCTTCACCGCAGAATCGATGTCCAGCCACTGCAGCTCCGGCTGCTTACCGGCAACGATGACGTTCACGTAATTCCGGCTGCGCAGGCAGTGGTCGGTCACCGATAGGAGCGAGTTCGCGTCGGGCGGCAGATAGACGCGAATGATTCCCGCCTTCTTGTTCACCACGAGATCGATGAAGCCGGGGTCCTGATGACTGAAGCCGTTGTGATCCTGCCGCCAGACATGCGACGTCAGGAGGTAGTTCAGCGAGGCGATCGGACGGCGCCACGGAATCTGCCGCGAGACCTTCAGCCACTTCGCATGCTGGTTGAACATCGAGTCGACGATGTGAATGAACGCCTCGTAACACGAGAAGAAGCCGTGCCGGCCCGTGAGCAGATACCCTTCGAGCCATCCTTGGCAAAGGTTCTCGCTCAGCACTTCCATGACCCGGCCGTCGGGAGCGACATGGTCATCGGTCGGAATGATCCGCGCCGTCGAAACGCGGTCGGTGATCTCGAACAGATCCGTGAGGCGGTTCGATGCGGTCTCGTCCGGCCCAAAGACGCGGAAATTGCGCGCCTCCCAGTTCGCTTTCATCACGTCGCGCAGAAATCCACCGGCGATTCGCGTCGCCTCGGCGCGCACTTTCCCCGGGCTGGGCACATCGACCGCGTACGCGCGAAAGTCGTGCATGCGCAGGTCGCGCAACAGACGCCCGCCATTCGCATGCGGGTTTGCGCCGAGGCGCCGGTCGCCTTTCGGCGCGAGCGCGGACAGCTCCGGATCGAACCTGCCATCCGCACTGAAGAGCTCCCGCGGCTTGTAGCTCTTCATCCACTGCTCGAGCATCCGCAGATGCTGCGGATTCGTGCGCACTTCAGCGAGCGGAACCTGATGCGCGCGGAATGTCCCCTCGACCGGCAAGCCGTCGACGACTTTCGGGCCGGTCCATCCCTTCGGCGTTTGCAGCACGATCATCGGCCACGCTGGACGCTGCCGGAAGCCTTTCGCTCGCGCTTCGGCCTGAATCGCGTGAATGCGCTCGATCGCCCGGTCGAGCGTCGCCGCCATCAGCGGATGCATCGCCGCGGGATCGTCTCCCGCGACGAACAGCGGGTCGTAGCCGTATCCGCGGAGCAGCGCCTCGAGCTCCTCGCGCGGGATGCGGGCCAGCACGGTCGGGGTCGCGATTTTGTAGCCGTTCAGATGGAGGATCGGCAGCACCGCGCCGTCGCGTTCCGGATTGAGGGACTTGGTCGAGTGCCAGCTCGT
>VFSW01007664.1_pt1 | contig 15629 bp, 13 predicted proteins | sample 5358111 | NCBI WGS metagenome assembly VFSW01 (sample SAMN11554181, study PRJNA540505) | mine drainage metagenome | isolation source: sediment from site ElyBrook_90M | place: USA: Ely Copper Mine, Vershire, VT | collected 2017
TTCGAACACCAGCCCTGCAAACCGCTGAATCGGCCTTGGCGAAACGCTATGCCCGACAGACACCTAGCGGCGATTCGCCCAACCAGCGCCGCGTATTCAGCAACTGCCGCTGGTCCAGCGCCCACACCTTGCCGGTCATCTCGTCCGGCCCCTTCCCTTCCCTCTCGCATCTTTCAAACTCGCTCTTCATCGCCTGCATCTTGGCGTCGAGATCGTCAACAAAGCTGAGAACCAGCGCCTCGGGGGTCATGGGCAGCTTGGGCGAGCCGAACTCCAGCTTGCCGTGGTGCGACAGAATCAGGTGCAGCACCAGCGTCTTGAGCTTGGGCGGAAAGCCGGGCAGCGTGTCTATGGTGCGCTCGGCCAGCGAGGCGCCCATGGAGATGTGGCCCAGCAGCACGCCGTCGAGCGTGTACTCGAAGCCGATGTCCCAGGACAGCTCGCGCACCTTGCCGATGTCGTGGAGGACGACGCCGGTGAGCAGCAGGTCGCGGTGCACGAGCGGATAATGCGGAGCAACGCGGTCGGCCAGCGTGAGCAGGCTCACGACATGCTCCAGAAGTCCTCCGAGCCACGCGTGATGCAGTTGCTTGGCCGCCGGAGCCTCGCGATAGGCTGACGCAATCTTGGGGTCGTTGAGCAGCGTGGTCAGCAGCAGCTTGAGATGCGGCTCCGTAAAGGAGTCCACAAACGCGAGAAGTTGCGCCCAGAGCGCCTCCACGTCATAGGTGGTGGCGGGCATCAGGTCGGACTTGTCGATCTCGGCGGGGAACGCCTTGCGGAGCTGCTCCACCTTCATCTGCAGACGGTCGTTGTAGCGCGAGACGGAGGCGCGCACCTTCACCACATCGCCGCGATCGAATTCCCTGGCGATGCGGGGATCGGACGGGTCCCAAATGCGTCCTTCGAGCTGGCCGGTCTTGTCGCAAAGAATCAGGTTGAGGTAGGGCTTGTTGGTCTGCGTGGTACGCTGCTGCCGGGTGAGAACCAGAAAAATGCTGTCGAAGAACTTGCCTTCCTCGAACGATGCCAGGTCGGCGATATAGATGTCTTTCATGCTGCGGGAAGATTAACAGAGAACAGGGTGCAGGGTGCAGAGGCCAAGCCTGTGTACGGAGGCTGATAGCGAGGGAATCTGGAGACGCGCATCGCATCTATCTGCGCGATGACAATAAGCCGGTGAAGATATCTATGGCCTTCGAAAAGAAACCCCGCCAAGAGCCGCACCGGCCCGGAAGGAAGCTCCGAGCCGGCTTGAATGGGCGAAATGCAGGGCTACTGCGGGGTCGAAGGTGCGCTGGCCGGAGCCGGCGCTCCCTGCACCGCCGGAATCGGCGTCGGCGTCAACGGGGCCGTGGTCTTCTCTTCCTTCTTCTTGTTGCTCAGTCGAGTTTTCTCGGCGGTCGTCGTGGCCTCTTTTTTCTTTTTCTTCTTCGATGTATCCCCGCCAAGGCCCAGGGGCGCCGACTGCGTCTGGCGATCCGCAACCTCCGCCGCGTCGGGAGCGGCAGGCGCAAGCGCATCGGGTGCAGGCCCTTTGCTCGTGGTCGCCTTCGCCTTTTTAGCAACGCGGGCCCGTTCGCTGTACCGCGTCTTCTTTTGCGGCGCTGCCGCTTGATCGAGAGGATTCTCCTCCGGTGCCGCCTGAGCCACCTGCGGGTTGGCGCCGGCATCTTCCGTCGCGCCCTGCGGCTCGGAAGGCAAGGTCTTGGTAGGAGCTTTGCCGAACCGGATCTTCTCCTTCTTCCCAGGCTTTTGGGATTCTGCCTGGTTCTTCTTGCCCTTGACCTTCTTTTCCGGTGTCGTCGTGGTGTCCGCAGCCGCCACTAGAGACGCCCTGGGGGCGGACTTCTGGCGGAAATGCCCGGTTTCCCGGAAACGCGTGCGCTCTACCTTCTTCTTTTTCTTGGGCGCAGGCGGAGTATAGGCGGCATAGGAGATGGGCAGCACGCGGGAATTGGGGCTGGCGCCAGTGTCCACCATGCCCGGCTTGATCTCGATATAGGAGTCCTCCCGCATCTTGGTCAGATAGGTGCGAATCGCCGGCATCATCCTGGACTCGTAATAGCTCTCTTCGACCTGCTGCTCAACATCCTTGAACGCTGGAACGCCGCCCGGAACGTGCTGCACCACCTTGAAGATGACGTAGCCCTGACGGGTACGGATCGGCTCAGTGACATCGCCAGTTTTAAGGCCGAATGTGGCGTCTTCAAAGACCTTGGCAAGCTGGCCGCGCTTGTAGGCGCCCAGGTCGCCGCCTTGCGCCGCGGTCTGCCCGTCGCTGGAGGTGCGTGCCAGTTGACTGAAGTCGGCGCCCGCCTTCAACTTGGCTTCGATCTCGTCTGCTTTGGCCTTGGCCGCCGCCACTTTGGCCGGATCGTCCTGACCGGTGTCGGAGGCTGCGCCCGTGGAGACCAGAATCTCGCTCAGCCGGATGCTCTCCGGTTGTGCGTATTCCTGTTTGTGCGCTTCGTAATACCGCTGCACTTCCCCAGGTGTGACTGAAATATGACGGCCAACCTCGTCGCTCATCACCTCCCGGGTGATGATCTGGTTGCGGATGTTGGCCTTGAAATCCTCGTACGAAACGCCCTGCTCCTGGGCAGATTTTTCAAGATCCTCAAGAGTAGCCAGATTGTATTGCTTGCGTATCTCGTTCAGCCGATTGATCAGCTCTGTCTCGCCGGTGACGCCCAGTTCCTTGCCCTTTGAAAGCCAAAGCTGCTGATCGATCAGATTGCGCAGAAGATCCTGGTGGGCGATCGATATCTGCTGCATGGTCGAGCCGCGCTGCCGCATCTCGTCGTCCAGTTCCTTCATCGCCTCGTCATAGTCGGAACTGGTGATGATCTGGTCGTTGATGCGGGCAATGATCTCCTCAACGGTGACACCGCCATAGGGGCTGGCCGGTTCGGCCGGTCGCGACTGCGCCAGTGCGGTGGATGCAAGCAGCATCGTGCTCAGCACGGACACCGCGGAATTGCGAATAAATCTTAGATTCATAGGTTGGCACACGGCAGGAGAGTCGCTGGAAATCCTCCACCTGGGTTATAGACGTCATTGTAAATGCCTGGAGAGCAAAAGCGCGGACACTATGACCGCAAGACACAAATCGCCGAACAGAAGACAGACAGAAATCCCGCCCGCCGGAGCGAAAAAGAGCTACCAGGAACAGGCGGGACGCGTCAAAATACCAGTGCTATACTCAAGCACAAGGCTGCGCTGCCAGGCATAGGTTTCTCCCTGCCTCACCTGCCGCCGGAGGTTCCTTCCGCATATGACTCCCCGCGCCCGCCGGGCACTCTTCGCAGTCGTCCTCTTTTTCGCTGTTTGCGCCGTAGCCGGCAGCATCCTGCAACGCAAGGTCGGGGCGCAATCTTCTGAGGATGAAAGCCAGCTTCGCGACGGCCTAAAGGCGTTCACCAACGTATATGCCATGGTGGAGCAGAATTACGCCGAGCCGATCACCGGGGACAAGATAGACGCGGCCATCTACGACGGCGCTATTCCGGGAATGCTGCGCACCCTCGATCCGCACTCCAACTTTTACGATCCCAAGGCCTACGCAAAAATGCGCGAAGACCAGCGCGGCCACTATTACGGCGTGGGAATGGTGATTCAGCAGCAGGACAGCAAGGTTTACGTCATCACCCCCTATGAAGGGACGCCCTCGTTCCGCGCCGGCATTCGGCCCGGCGATGTGATTGTCGATGTGGATGGCAAGTCGGCCACCGGGATGACCTCCGACCAGGTGGCGAAGGCGCTGAAAGGGCCCAAGGGAACCCACGTGCAGGTCACAATGGCGCGCGAAGGCCAGCCCAAGCCGCTGGTTTTCGACCTCGTGCGCGACGAGATTCCGCATCCCTCGGTGGACCTCAAGTATGAGATTCGGCCCGGCGTGGGCTATATCCACCTCACCCAGTTCCAGGAGACGACGGGCCAGGAAGTGACGGACGCGATCAACAGCTTTGGCGACCTCAAAGGACTGATCTTCGACCTGCGCGGGAACCCCGGCGGCCTTCTCAGCCAGGCAGTAGACGTTTGCGACCACCTTTTGACCAAGGGCCAGGCCATCGTCTCCCAGCGCGGTCGCGCCTATCCGGACCAGAATTATGTGGCCACCCACGGAAACGACGGCAAGACGTTTCCCATCGTCGTATTGGTGAACCGCAACACCGCCTCCGCGGCGGAGATCGTATCCGGGGCGCTCCAGGACCACGATCGGGCAATCATCGTCGGCGAAACAACCTTCGGCAAGGGTCTGGTGCAGACGGTGTATAACCTGAGCGACAACACCGGCCTGGCCCTGACCACCTATCACTACTACACTCCCTCGGGACGACTCATCCAGCGCAACTACAGCGGCATTTCGCTGTACGACTACTACTACAATCACGCCGGCGCACAGCCCGCCGACAACGCCAACCGCGACGTCAAGCTCACCGATTCGGGACGCACTGTCTACGGTGGCGGCGGCATTACGCCGGACGAGAAGGTTGAAACTCCAAAGTCGAACCACTTCCAGGACGATCTCCTGATCCGGGGTACGTTCTTCCACTATGCGCCGCATTACATGGCCAGCCGGACGGTGGACAAGAACTTCCAGGTGGACGATGCGGTCATGGCCGACTTCAAGCAGTTCCTCACCAGTCAGAACGTTCCCTGGACCGAGAAGGACATTGCGGACAACATGGAATGGCTGAAGGTCAACATCAAGGCCGAGATCCTCGGCAGCCAGTTCGGGCAGTTGCAAAAGCTGCTGGTGCTGGCGCAATGGGATCCGCAGATTCAGAAGGCCGTGACCTTCCTGCCCGAGGCGCAGGCGCTCGAGGACCACGCGCACAAGGTGCTGGCCGAGAAGGCGCAGGCCCGGAACGCGGCGGCTGATGGCGTAGCCACACAACAGTAAAAATGAAAAATCATGTGGCAGCACGGGACGGAACCGCCCATGTGCTGCTGCCCAATCAGGCGCTCACACTCTGGAGAGTGATGACGCGGAGTCGTGCGTCGAAATGCCCCGCAAATTTTATCTCGCCCAGTTTGGCTTAACGCCAGGCAAACTCCTCAGCGCTGGCTTGCTTCACCGGCCGCGACACGCTGATTGAATTCCGCGGAGCGATTGCGGGGAATGCTCAGCGACTGCCAATGGGCGCCGGCAAAGTGCTTGGCCAGCAGAACGATCTGGCCAATGTGGTGCGGATAATGCGCAAGCTGGCGGTTGATGGCCTGCATCACCGAATGCGCCTCGCCGCGGATGGTCACCGTGCGCGCCAGGTCCGCCTCGGTCAGCGGCTCCAGCGCACCGAAAAAGCACTCCCAGCCCGCCTCCCACAGTTTCATCAGTTCCTCCCGCGTGGGCGGCGCATCCACAAACTCGCTGTCTCGATCGCGGTCGGGCTTTTCGCCGTCGCTGGTCAGGAAGCCTGTCCAGCGTGAGCGCATGTTGCCCGCCATGTGCTTCACGATGACGGCGATTGAGTTGCCTTCCGCATCGAGCACCGCGAAGAGCTGCGCATCGGAAACCTGCTCCATGGCGCGCTCCGCCAGACGCTTGTAATGGCGCATCAGTTCGACTGAGTCTGCGATGTAGGACGTGGTGAATTGGAGCGCCATGCACTCTTCTCCTTCTATGGCTCGTCGTTGTAAACGCCGATCTGGAGCTTGCCGCCCTCCTGCAGGCGTGCACGGTACATACCGGGAGTATTGAAGCTCCAGGCGAGCTGGCCATCGGGCGTAAGGGCGATGATCCCTCCGTCGCCGTGCATATCCTGGAGCTGGTGGTGGATGACTTCGTCTGCGGCGTCCTGCAGTTTCATGCCCTTGTACTGCACCAGGGCGCAGATGGTGCGCGCGACGGTGAGGCGGATAAAGTACTCGCCGGTCCCCGTTGCGGAGACCGCGCAGGACTGGTTCGATGCGTAGGTGCCGGCCCCGACGATGGGCGAGTCGCCGATGCGGCCCCAGCGCTTGGCCGTGAGCCCGCCAGTGGACGTGCCGGCGGCGATATTGCCTTTTTTATCCAGCGCCACAGCGCCGACCGTACCGTACTTGTGGGCATCGGGCGGCTCGATCTCCGCCACCGGCTGTCCAGGAGCCGGCGGCGCACCCACAGGCCGGGGTGGAATCGGAAGGCCGTCCCGCTTGAGTTCGCGCACCAGCGACTGCCAGCGGCGCTCGGTAAAGAAGAAGCTGGGCGGAACCTGCTCCAGCCCATCCTTCGCGGCGAATTCATCGGCGCCATCGCCGCTCAGCATCACAAACTGCGACTTCTCCATCACCGCGCGCGCCAGGCTGATGGGATGCCGCGTGCGCGTCACGCCCGTCACGGCGCCCGCTTTCATCGTGGCGCCATCCATGATCGCGGAGTCCAGTTCGTTCTTCCCATCGGCGGCGAACACTGCGCCCCGGCCCGCGTTGAACAGCGGATCGTCTTCGAGAATGTGTATCGCGGCCTCAATGGCATCCAGGGCCGAACCCCCTCCATCGAGCACCTTGGCGCCCGCCTCGGTCGCCTGCTTCATGGACGCGCGATAGGCTGCTTCCGTCTCCGGTTTCATGGTCGAGCGCTCAATCACACCCGCTCCACCATGCACCACGATCGCCCATTTGTGCGCCGGCTGCTGCGCCGCTGCCATTGCTGCCGCCGCCAAAATTGCCGACCCAATCAGGAATCTTATAGCCCGCATGATCCGGCCACCTCGCTCGATCTCCCTATCCTATAACCGCGTTGACCGGGTTCTCCATTTACCATCTTCAGAAATGACTCCGTCGCGAATGCACCTTCTTGCGTGTGCCCTCGCAGGCACTCTTGGCTGCGCCGCTGTCGCCCAGACGAAACCCATCGCCGTGAAGGTGGTTGTAGTCACCATGTTCGAGATGGGCGCCGACAGGGGCGACGCGCCCGGCGAGTTGCAGTACTGGGTGGAGCGCGACCACCTGGATCGCGTGTATCCGCTGCCGGCCGGCAATAACCTCGTGCGTATGAATGATTCCGGCGAGATGCGGCTGCTTACCGGGCAAGGCACGGCACACGCCGCAGCCACGATCATGGCTCTCGGACTCGACCCGCAATTTGATCTGACCCACGCATACTGGTTGGTGGCGGGCATCGCCGGCGGAAATCCGGATCGCGTTTCGCTGGGATCTGCCGCATGGGCGCACTGGGTGGTGGATGGCGACCTGGGGTACGAGATCGACGCACGCGAAATGCCCCCTGACTGGAGCACCGGATACATTCCACTGCGGAAGCTCAAACCTTTCGAGCCACCAGCCGCGCCCCTGGAGGGTCAGGTGTACGCGCTCAATCCAGCCCTGGCGGATTGGGCGTATCAGCTGACGCGCGGCATCAAGCTCGCCGATTCGGCACGATTGCAGCAGGCAAGGAGCTCGTTCGATGGGACCGCGGCGCAACGAGCTCCGTTTGTGGTGCTGGGCGATGAGGTGAGCAGCTCGCGCTACTGGCATGGGAAGCTTCAGGACGCGTGGGCGAACGAATGGATGCGGTACTTCACCGGCGGGAAGGGTACATTTGCCACCGCCGCAATGGAGGATACGGGAACGCTGCAGTCGCTGCGCTTTCTGGCCAATGCGGGACGGGCCGATTGGACTCGCGTGTTAGTGTTGCGCACTGTAAGCAACTACGACCGCCAGCCGCGCGGTATGACAGCGGCAGACAGCCTGGCGCAACAGCGCGTGGGAACTTACAGCGCCTATTTGCCGTCGCTGGAGTCGGCGTACACGGTAGGGCACGCAGTGGTACAGGAGTTGCTCACGCATTGGTCAAAGTACGAGAACACGAATCCAGGCAGGTAGAAATCGTTTGGCGAAGTTCGCCTGTGCGATGCAGAATACTTACGATCCACAAAATGAACTGGCCGTGGATTTGCGACGGCTCGCGCGAATGGCGCGGACGCGCAGACCTTGCCTGAAGATTTGGAGACAGTGTGAAGCTTAACGTGGGAACGCTTGCGGTACTCGCCGTGTTCGCGGCGATCTTTGCAACTCATGCCTGGAGACAGCCCTGGACGGTGGCCCATGTCGTGGGACTTTGCATCGCTGTCCCCGCTCTTGTACTTCTGGTGATCGCCCGCATCCAGCTCGGCCGGGCATTCAGCATTGAGGCAAAGGCTTCCACGCTGGTGACGACCGGCCTGTATGCCCGCATCCGGAATCCGATCTATTTGTTCGGCGGGCTCGTGATTGTGGGAGTGTTCACCTGGAGCGGTCAATGGCGGCTGTTCCTGCTCTTTGCAGTTCTCATTCCGCTGCAGATCTATCGCATCCGGAAGGAGTCGCAGATACTCGAAGAGAAATTCGGCGATGCCTATCGGGAGTACAAGAAGAAGACCTGGTTCTAGGCGCCGGCCCGCTGGTGGCCAACCCCGATACGGATGAAACGAGGAATGCGGGATGCACTCTCCCTGGCTGGGCGAATTCATGGGCACGATGGTGCTGGTGCTGCTGGGCAACGGCGTATGCGCGGGAGTTACGCTGCGCAAATCCTACGCGGCAGACAGCGGCTGGATCGTGGTTGCCACGGGCTGGGCGCTGGCGGTGATGTGCGGAGTCATTGTGGCACAAGGCTTCGGCAGCCACGACGCCGCCTTGAATCCCGCCATCACGCTGGCCGGTGCGGTGCTGAACGGAAAGTGGTCGCAGGTGCTGCCCATGTGGTCGGCACAGATCCTCGGCGGCATCTGCGGCGCTTCGCTGATGACGCTGCACTATGCCCCGCATTGGCGATATACGCCCGATCCAGAGGCAAAGCTCGGCGTCTTCTGCACCGCCCCGGCAGTGCGTAATCCGCTGGCCAATCTGTTCAGCGAAGTTCTTGGCACAGCGGTGCTGGTGATTGTGGCGGGCGCGATCTTCTCTCCGGGAGTGGCCGAGCATGGCCCCGCGGCGGGCATCGGCCCATGGCTCGTGGGCAGCCTGGTGTGGGGCATCGGACTTTCCCTCGGCGGCCCCACCGGCTCTGCCCTCACCCCGGCGCGCGACCTGGGCCCGCGGCTGGCGCCCGCCCTGCTGCCTATCCCCGGCAAGGGCGGGTCGAACTGGAGTTACGCGCCCATTCCGGTGAGCGGGCCGCTGCTGGGCGGCCTGCTGGCGGGGCTGCTGTTACGCGCAACGCATCCGTGGTGACCGATTGCCGCCTGCGATGGGGCCGACTCGTAGGAGACACTCAGCTCACTTCAATCATGATCTTGCCAAAGTGTCCCGGCTCGCGATCCCATGCGGCAAGAATGGCGGGCGCTTCGTCCATTCCCACCGTGTGGGTCACAGCCTCTTCAACCGGGAATCGACGCTCCTCAAGCATGCGGATCACATCGCGAAAGTCTTCCGGCTGGGCATTGCGCGAGCCCAGTATGTCGAGCTCCTTTTGCACGAAGTGGCGCGTTTCGTACGCCACCTCCTGCTTGGCGTAGCCAATGTAGACCACTCGCCCGGTAAAGGCGCCCTCTTCCCCCGCGCCACGGAACGTCTGTGGCAATACGATCGCTTCAATGATTACGTCGGGACCGCGCCCGCCCGTGAGCTCACCGAGTCGCGCGTGCAAATCGGCCTTGGCCGTGTTGATCGCGTGGGACGCGCCGGCTCTGCGGGCAGTGTCGAGCTTCGCGTCGTCCACATCCACTGCAATCACGGCGGCGCCCCGAAACGCCGCGCCGGCAACCGCGCCCAGGCCAACTCCCCCGCATCCGAAGACGGCAACAATGTCGCCTGCCGACGCGCGGCCTCGCGCCGCTGCGTGGAAGCCCACGGTGAGCGGCTCGACCATGCAGAGATCCTTGAGCGGCAGATTGGCGCTATAAAGACTCGCCGCCGGAAGGGCGATGAACTCCGTCAATGCGCCGTCGCGCTGCACGCCCAGGGTCTGGTTGAACTGGCAGGCATTGCGGCGGTGACGCAGGCACGCGGCGCAACGGCCGCAGGCGGTATAGGGGCAGACGGTGACGTTAGTCCCCGGCTGCCATTCAGGATGACGGGGATTCAGCTCGGCCACCGTGGCGGCAATCTCATGCCCCGGAATACGGGGATAGGTGACCAGCGGATTGAGGCCCCGAAAGGAGTTGAGGTCGCTGCCGCAAAGGCCGATGCGGCGAACCCGTAAAAGAATCTCATCCTCCCCAGAGACATGCGGCTCGGCCACTGAAGTCAACTCGGCACATTTGGGCTGCTTAAGAATAATCGCCTTCATTCGGTGTCTTTCTCCCCCGGTACGATGATATTCAACGAAGGCGCCGCCCGCGCTTAGAGTTGTATTCTGGCGGTGCTGGTTCATTTCCCAATTGCGAGGGTTGTACATCGAATATGGCGGAAACGGCGCTTCAAATCGATCCCCGCGACAATGTTGTGGTCGCGCTCAAGACGCTGGAACCGGGCGCCACGGTGGATTATGGAGATCCGGCGCAATCGTGCCCCGTCGCACAATCCATACCCGCCAAGCACAAGATGGCCATTGCGGCTCTGCAGCCCGGCGACCTCATCCGCATGTATGGAATGGTGGTGGGAGAAGCGATGCAGACGATTCCGCGCGGCGGGCTTGTCTCCACGCGCAATGTGCGGCATCGCACCGACCCTTACTCTCCCGTACGCCAGCCTGTGAGCTTTGCACTGCCCGATCCCTCGGCATGGGCGCATCGCACCTTCCGTGGTTTCCACCGCGCCGACGGCCAGATAGGCACGCGCAACTACTGGCTGGTGCTGCCCCTGGTGTTTTGTGAAAACCGCAACGTCGAACGCATGAAGGAGGCTCTGGAAGAAGAGCTGGGTTACGGCGGCGCGTCAAACCGCTATCGGCGTTATGTGCGGGAGCTGGTGGGCAGGGAGAGAAACGGACAGGATTTCCACCCATCCTCACTGGACACCAATGGCGCGATGACCCATGGAGCCGCCAATCGTGAGCGCATGTTTCCGCATGTGGACGGTATACGGTTTCTGACGCACCAGGGCGGCTGCGGCGGCACGCGGCAGGATGCGCAGGCGTTGTGCGGGTTGCTGGCTGGGTATATTCATCACCCTAACGTGGCCGGAGCCACGGTCCTCAGCCTCGGCTGCCAGAATGCCGAAGTGCGCATGCTGATGGAGGAGTTGCGCGCGCGCGATCCCCAAATGCACAAGCCCGTGCTGGTCTTCGACCAGCAGCGCTCGGGTCGCGAATCCGCGCTGATGACTGCCGCGTTGGACGAGACATTTGCCGCGCTGGCTGAGGCGAATCGAGCGGTGCGAAGGGATGCGCCGCTCTCGGCGCTTACCGTGGGTTTGAAGTGCGGCGGGTCGGACGGATTCAGTGGCATCTCCGCAAACCCCACGCTGGGTTATCTCTCCGATCTGTTGACGGAGTTGGGGAGCAAGACTCTGCTCTCTGAGTTCCCTGAACTCCACGGCGTGGAGCAGGAACTGATCAACCGCTGCGCAACAGACGAGCTGGCCCAGCGGTTCTACGACCTGATGCAGGCATACTCGGCGCGCGCCAAGGCGGTGCACTCGGGGTTCGAGATGAATCCGTCTCCCGGAAATATCGAGGACGGACTCACCACCGACGCCATCAAATCGGCGGGCGCGGCGCGCAAGGGCGGCGTGGCTCCGGTGCGCGATGTGCTGGATTTTCCCCAGTACGCCACCACGCCGGGGCTGAGCCTGCTGTGCACGCCGGGCAACGACGTGGAGTGCGTCACCGCGCAGGCGGGCGCGGGCGCAAACCTGGTTCTGTTCACCACCGGACTGGGCACGCCCACCGGCAACCCGGTGGCGCCAGTGGTGAAGATCTCCACGAATTCCGCTTTGGCGGAGCGCATGAGCGACATCATCGACTTTGACGCGGGCGGAATTGTGACCGGGGAGACGACGATTGCGGAGTGCGCCGAGATGCTGCTGGAGTTCTGCATCGCGGTGGCCAGCGGGGAGCGCCTGACCAAATCAGAGGAGTCCGGGCAAAACGATTTCATCCCCTGGAAGCGCGGCGTTTCGCTCTAGAAGCACCTGCCATCAGCGCGGGATCTATTCCAGAAACGAGGCGACGACAGCGAGCGCCGCAATGGCTGCTGTCTCCGCGCGCAGTATGCGTGGACCGAGCGATGCCGTCCGCCAGCCGTTGGCGTCGAATAGCGCTTCTTCCTCCGGCGCCCACCCGCCCTCGGGTCCAAACGCGAGCTCGAGAACCGGAGCCTGGGTCTCGGACTCCTCCATGGCTTCTTCCACCCGCGCGCGAAATGTCGTGCTGCGTTCCTGCTCGGCGAGCACGATGCGCGTAGCGTCGGAGGCCTCGCGGATGCGGTTGGACAGCGGAACCGGATCGTAGATCAGGGGAATATCGGAGCGGCGCGATTGCTGCGCGGCTTCCTGGGCAATGCGGCGCCAGCGTTCGACGCGCTTTGCGGCGGCCTGGGCGAGATGCTTCTCCGTGCGGCGGGCGATAACGGGAGCAATCGCGGCGACGCCAAGCTCGGTCGCCTTTTCGATTCCCCACTCCATGTGGTCGAACTTGAAGATCGATACCACAAGCGTGATTGGAAGCGCCGGCTCCGCTTCGATCTCCGCGATGAGGTTGAAGCGAACCTCGTCCGGTGCGACGGCCACAACCTCCGCGTGGAAGACGTGACCGCCGGCCACCACGTCCGCTTGCGTACCTGCCTGGGCGCGCAGCACGCGAACCATGTGCTCGGCCTGTGTTCCGGTGAGCGTTGCGGTAGCTTCGTCCCAGCGTTCGGCAATCCAGCGGCGGCGTGTCATGCGTTGTCCCTTGAAGAAATCTTATCCGTTGCCAATCCGCCCCGCCAGCCGCGCCTCGCTTCCACTGCTTCCACAAACACTGAGGGGGCGCTGGAAGCGCCCCCTGAGAGTGTTGCCTGTTGAGTTGAGGTCCGCTACTACTTCTTCTTCGTTGCCTTCTTCGCGGCCTTCTTTGCAGGTGCTTTCTTGGCTGCCTTTTTCGTTGCCATTTTCCTATTCTCCCTTTTCGATGGTTTGCATCGAAGCTGCAAGTTGAATTGCAGTTGAAGAATGTATAGATTCATGCATCGCAAGTGTCAAGAAAAAAACGAACGAGACGTGGAAAAAGTGGCAACAATTTTTCAATGCCGGATTCGATGACTCTCGGAATTCTCAGATAAGGTGGCGCGCCCTGGCCACCATGAGCAACAATCCCATCGCAAAATCGTTCCATGCATGCGCGAACATTCCGGGCCTCAGGTTGCCGCGAACGACGACGAGCAAGCTGAGCAAAACACCGAACGTGGAGAGGAGCACCATGTTGTGGATGCCCTGATATCCATGCGCCGCACCGAACAGAAGCGACGAACAGACAACGCCCACAGCGGTGGCGCCGCGACCCCACGCAGTGAACTGCCGCTGGAAATAGCCGCGGAATACAAGCTCTTCCACGAGCCCCGCCATCATGCAGACCAGCGCCCAGCCCATCACTTCGCGGCCGTTGGAAGGCGCCAGCGATGCGAGCGTATGAAGAAGGCTCTGCTGTGCGGGATCGGGTGCAACCGGCTTGCCATGTGCGCCAAACAAGGAACGATGATGAACCGCCGCGTCGGTAACCATCCAGGTGATGTTGATGGTTCCGAGGATCACGAGGCTTCCGATCCAGAAGGCGACGGCGATGCCGAAGTCGATAAGCAGCGAGCGGATGCCTCCGGAAAGATCGCCGAACAGGGAGCGAAAGGGAACCTTGCGCAGCCGGACGCCCAGGTAGACCCAACCAATCATCAGAAGCTGTGAGAACACTGTCGAAACATACGTGGCGTACCGGTTGGCCTGGCCGCCGTGAGAGCCGGACAGCTCACGCGCCCCCTCGATGGAGAGAACGGCGAGGCCTGCGATAAAGACAACCGTATGCCAAACCGGCGCGACCGGCTGCTGCGCATTGCGAGCGGCAGATGTAGCATCCGGGGCCAGCGGCCCAGTCGCGGTGTTCTCCAGTTCGGACATTCGTTGTTCCTTTCCGTTCTTTCAGGCATTGAACCACGGCCCGATGAGCTCTCAGCACTCGATGATATTCAGGGCCAGGCCGGCAAGGCTCGTCTCTTTATAGCGAGATTGCATATCCAGCCCGGTTTGATACATGGTGTGGATCACCTGATCGAGCGAGACCTTGTGCGCCTCCGCTTCGTTCATGGCGATGCGCGAGGCCTGGACCGCCTTCACCGCGCCCATGGCGTTGCGCTCGATGCACGGAATCTGCACCAGACCGCCGATGGGGTCGCAGGTCATGCCCAGATTATGCTCCATGCCAATCTCCGCCGCATGTTCGATCTGCCCATTCGTGCCGCCCAGCGCAGAGGTAAGTCCTCCGGCCGCCATGGAGCACGCGACTCCCACCTCGCCCTGGCAGCCGACTTCGGCTCCGCTGATGGAAGCATTCTCTTTGTACAGAACGCCGATGGCAGCTGAGGTAAGGAAGTAGCGCATAAGCCCCTCGCGATCCGCGCCGGGAATGAAGTGCTCATAATAGCGCGCCACCGCCGGGACCACTCCAGCGGCGCCGTTGGTGGGCGCAGTGACCACTCTGCCGCCAGCGGCATTCTCTTCGTTCACCGCCATGGCATACACAGTCACCCAGTCCAGTGCCGCAAGCGGATCGCTGGGCGTTCCTCCTGATTCCTTCTCGCGCAGCCGCTCCGCAAGGCGATGTGCGCGCCGCCGCACGTTCAAGCCGCCAGGCAGCGTACCCTCGGTCGCCATGCCGCGCTCCATGCAATCGCGCATTACACTCCAGAGATGTTCGATCCCGCGGCGCACCTGGACTTCCGGCGTCTGCTCGCCCCGTGCCACGACCAGGGCACACTCATTTCGCAGCATCAACTCGCTGATGCTCAGCCCGTCTTTCTCAGCCATCGCCAACAGTTCGGCGGCACTGTGAAACGGATATGGCAGGCCGCGCCCCGCCGAAGAAGTTTCCGATCCGCTTCCACTTCCCTGCCCCGCAGCGGAGCCGTCGAACTCTTCTGTAATGAATCCGCCGCCGATGGAAAAAAATGTCCGTCGTTGCATCGCGGCTCCCGATGAATCGAATGCGCTGAGCCGAAGTCCGTTCGGATGTTGCATCCTCGCGCCCGGGGGATACATGGTGGAGCGATGGAAGAGGAGATCGTGCGACTCATGGAACGCGATGGCGCGCTTGCCGGCCAAATTCAGCTCCTGCTTCTCGCGTATGCCTTCCACGATCGGACCGATCGAGGCGGGATCGATGCTGGACGGCTCGCTTCCGGAAAGCCCGAGCAAAACCGCGCGATCGGTGGCGTGACCCATTCCGGTGAGAGCCAGTGAGCCGAAGAGATCTGCCTGTACCCGCTCGACGCGGGCGAGCAGGCCCGCATCGAGCAGTCCGTCTGCAAAGCGGAACGCGGCTCGCATAGGGCCCATAGTGTGCGAACTGGAAGGGCCAACACCGACTTTATAGAGATCGAAGAGACTCGTTGTCACGCTGAGATTTTAGCCTGACCGGGGCACGACACGCGTTGAACCTTCCAACAAAGAGGGTGATTCCATCGCGAAAGAACCCGCTCCGGAAGTCCAGAGCGGGTTCGATCTCAAGTAGTTTGACCGCGAAGATTACCGGTGCATTCCACCGCCTCCACCGTGGAACCCTCCACCACCGCCACCGTGAAACCCTCCACCAC
>VFSW01007665.1_pt1 | contig 15626 bp, 17 predicted proteins | sample 5358111 | NCBI WGS metagenome assembly VFSW01 (sample SAMN11554181, study PRJNA540505) | mine drainage metagenome | isolation source: sediment from site ElyBrook_90M | place: USA: Ely Copper Mine, Vershire, VT | collected 2017
TTTTGTCCTGTGGGGGGGGGGGTCGTGGGTTCCCCCCCTCCAATACACCCCCCCCCCGCGGCGGGCCCCCCCGGGGGCGGGGGGGCGGCCCCCCCCCCCCGACAGCATTTCCGCCATCGCGTTCGACGCCGGCTTCAATGATCTATCGACCTTCAATCGCCGGTTTGTACGCATCACGGGCTTGAGCCCGAGCGCTTATCGTGCGTCGGCCGTGCTGCCCTAAAAAAAAGGGCGGCTTGAGATAGCCGCCCCGCACTCGTCACGAGAAACGCCGGTCATTTGGGACGGGCATAGGTCCAGTGAATCGCCGCTTTGGCCTTTGAGTGGAAGTGCAGCTCAAAGCCGACCACTGCAGGCGAGATCATATCGTCCTTGGCAAATTGCAGCTTGTCTTCGTCTACCGCGTAAACTGTCAAGGTGTAGTGATGCGGCTTGTCGCCCTTCGGCGGGCACATGCCGCCATAACCGTCAAATCCGTAATCGGTGCGGCTCTGAATGGCGCCTTCGGGCATCAGCTTGGCCTTCACGTCGCCGGCGTTCGCCGGGATCGATGTCGTTGACGCGGGAATGTTGAAGACCACCCAGTGCCAGAAACCGCTGCCAGTCGGCGCATCAGGATCGTAAAGATTAATGGCGAAGCTCTTGGTGCCCTCAGGCGCCCCGGTCCACTTCAACGAAGGCGAAGTATTGCTGCCGTCGCAGCCAAACACGTTGGCCTCCATGGCCTTCGAGCTCTTGGCGCCATTCTTGATGTCGTCGCTGGTCACTTTCATTTGTGCGTAAGCCGCTGGCGCCACCAGCAGGCTTACAGCCAGCGCCACAGTCCCCAATGCCACTTTGTGCATTGCTTCCTCCTTGGTTAGGCGGCGAAAGCTAGCATGGGCAGGGGTCGTTGTCTCGGGGCAGTCGCCCGCCCTGGGTTTTCAACTTTCGATCCACCTTCATCGAAAAATACCGCTATGCTGCGAGCCTAATAATCCGTGCTGAATGTAGGAAAAACCAATGACGGTGGCTTTCGCCGAGCGGCAAGCGGTCGGGACTGTGCTGCCAGTTCCGGAGCCCGATCTCACGCCGCAAGAACTGGTCGCGCGCGCCGCGGCGCTCAAGCCGCTGTTGCGCGAGCAGCAGGCGGAAAACGACGAACGCGGCTGTTATTCCCCGGAACTGCACCAGGCGTTTTTGGACGCCGGCCTTTATCGGACGGTGCAGCCGCGTATGTTCGGCGGCTACGAGTTCGACATCGTAACGTTTTACCGGGCGATGCTCGAAATATCGCATGGCCATCCGTCGGCCGGCTGGTGTCTTGCGCTCTGTGCCTCGCATCCTTTTCTGATTGCGTCGCATTGGCCTGAGCAGGCGCAACGTGAATTGTTCGGCGCCGACGGTCACTTTGCCGCGCCGCACCGCGTACCGCCGAGCGGTGTGCTTACGCCGGTCGAAGGCGGCTACCGGCTCAGCGGCCTGTGGGATTTCTGCTCCGGCATTCCTTACTCCACGCATCTGGTCTGCGGCGCGCTGCTGCGCGTCGTAAGCGGCCCGCCGGAAGTCTTCTGTGTGGCGGTGCCGCGCGGCAAGCTGCGCATCCTCGACGATTGGGGCGGTGATCAAACGCTGGGCATGCGCGCCAGCGGCTCGAACAGCGTCGAGATCAAGGATGCCTTCGTTCCGGCGCATCACGCCGTACCGCTGCAGGGTATGTTCACCCGGCCGGAAGACATGCGCGATGGCACGCCGGGAACGCGGCTGCACGGCAACCCGATGTATCTCGGGCGCGTGTCCGGTCCCTATCACATGTCACTGATTACGACGGTGATCGGCGCAGCCAAGGCCGCGCTCGACGAATATGAAGACATCATCCGGAGCAAAACGACCACCTTCCCGCCGATCATTCCGCGGGCGGAGCACGAGGATTTTCAGCGCGCGCTCGGGCAGGCGATGATCCTGACGGACGCTGCCGAGAACCTTCTGATCCGCGGCGGCGAGGTCTATATGGAAATGTGTCAGCGCTTGGCGGCCGATGGCACGCTGATTACCGTCGAGCAGAACCTGCGGCTGTGGGCGATGATGCAACAGGCCGGCCGCATGGCGTGCGATGCCGTCGAACTTTTGTTCAAGAACGCCGGCACGTCGGTGACGCGCAAGGGCAGCCGAATGGAGCGGTACTTCCGCGATGTGCAGATGTATCGGGTGCATCCCTCGTCGCTGTTCGAGAATTTCTGGGCGCCGGTCGGTCGGGCGCATCTCGGATTGCCGATCCGGCATTTCAACTTCTGACCTTCACGATGGCAGAAACGCGCTGAGCGGCAGCGTTCGCCGCCGACCGAGGATCAATTCGGGCGGGTATTTAGGTCGGGTTGGGCCGCGAAACGACAGATCGGTAAAACGTGGCACCCTGCCCACACTATTACAAATGAAACACGCTGATTGACCCCGCTCGCCTTCCACACATACAATTTCAACGCGGGGTCGCGGTGGATCGCAAGAGACCTCAAAAATAAACAAAAAAAGACTCAACCAAGACGAAGCCCAGGGAGGAAAACGATGAAGCGGGTTTTTCTGCTTTTGATTGGTGTGGTTGCGTTTGGGCTCTGGCTCAGCGCAGCGCCGGCGTTCGCAAAACCGGATTGCGGTGAAAATACCGGAAAGAAGGCCACCGGAAAGCCGATTCCGATCGGCGCGGTAACGTCGATGAGCGGCATCGGCAGCTTCAAGGAGGCCGACGAGGCGGCAAAGGCCTATTTCGATTGCGTCAACGATAACGGCGGCATTCACGGCCGGCCAATCGTTTATCACGACGAAGACGATCAGAGCCAACTCGACGTCGCCGCGCAGGCCGCCAAAAAACTGGTCGGCGACGAAGGCGTCTATGTGATGATCGGCAGTACCAGCTTCATCGAGTGTATTCCTAACGCCAGCTATTATCTCAAGGAAAACGTCCTTGAGATCGGGCTTGGTATTCCGTCGCAGTGTTATCAGTCGAAGAACATTGCGGAAATCAATGCCGGTCCGCGGCAGAGCGGCATCGGCGGCGCCGACTACGCTCGCCGCAAACTCGGCGCGAAGAGTCTGGTCTGTTCGATTCCGAAATTCCCCGGCTCCGACTATAGCTGCAACGGACTTGAGGAGTGGGGCAAGAAGTACGGCGTCAAGGTGAACAGCATTTACTCCGACCCGGTTTCCCCGGACTACAATTCGCTGGTCCTGCAATTCCTCGCGACCGGCGATGAAGCCATCATGGTCTATGGGACCGACGACACCGGCGCACGCATCCTCGACGCGGCCGAACAACAGGATGGCGCGGCCAAGATGAAGTGGACGGTGCCGACCTCGTATTACACGGTCCGTATTCCGAAAGCGATCGATGCCAAATACTGGAACGATCGCTTGTGGGTCAATGCGGAGCTGGCGCCGCTCGACTCCAAGGGCAAGGACAATCAGAACTGGGTCGCGGTGATGGACGCGTACGGCGGCAAGTCGCTGCGGGACAGCTTCTCGCAAGCCGGCTACATCGCCGGACGCATTGCGGTCAACGCCATGATGACGATCAAGAATCCGGACGACATCAACCGCAATACGGTGACGGCTGCGATTCAAAACATGAAGCCCTACGACACCGACATCCTCTGCATGCCGTGGTATTGGGGCGGCCCGGAGGCGACCGAGCACAACGCCAACCACGTGACGCGCACTGTGACCATCCACGACGGCAAGTGGAAGAATGTGGAAGGTTGCATGCCCGATCCGGACCCGGGTCTTGCGAATATCGAGGCCCTGGAAAAAAAGCTTGGAATAGCGATTAAAGACCAGGTGCCGCTCGAATAATCGCGGCGCCATAACCAAAAACTACGTGCAAGTGCCCGAGGGTTTTCGTGGTCATTGTGACCATGAAAATCCTCGGTGCGTTTCGGAGGGCCGTTTGGGATAACGTCAAACGACAACCGGGGCCGAGTGAATGATCAAATCGTGGGTGTTTGAGTTTTTTGCTGCACCGGACGCGCTGGCCGAGCGCTTCGATCCGGCCGAATCCCGGCGGTTCTTCGACGCTTATCTCGATCTCTGGAGCAGTGCGGAGCCAGCCGGCTTCGACGGTATTTTCTTCAGCGAGCATCATTTCGGCGCGAGCTACTCGCCGTCGCCCAATCTCCTGATCGCCAACGTCGCGCTGCGAACCAGGAAAATCCGCCTCGGTGTGTTGGGCGTTGTGCCGCCTTACCACTCGCCGTGGCAACTGGTCGAAGAGATCGGCATGCTCGATCATTTAACCGGCGGCCGGCTCGAAATCGGCACCGCGGCGGGCATCCCGCAGGAACTGGCCCTGGTCGGACTTGGCGTTGACGAAGCGCGCGCCCGTTACGATGAAGCCGTGGCGATTCTCGACAAAGCGCTGATGGAGCCGGTCATCTCGCATCACGGCAAGTTCTGGAATTTTGACAATCTGCGGCTGACGCCCCGGACCATTCAGCAGCCGCATCCGCCGAAATGGGTCACCGTCGTCAGCGTGTCATCGGCGCGCAAAGCAGCCCGGCGCGGCGCCAAGATATCGACCGCATTCCACCCGCAGAACAAGGTTATCGAGATTTTCGACGCCTATCGCGACGAGGCGGCAAAGGCGGGTCGCAAGGTTGGCCCGGACGATCTTTGCATTCGCCGCCAGGTGATTATGGTCGATGACGAAGAGGCGCTCGCCAAGCGGCGGCAGGCATTCCACGAATTCATCAGGCGCGATCCACGCGCTGATTTGCCGGATCGTCCGGCGGCGATCGATTCGCCTGCAGCGCACAGTTTCACCATCGGCGAGGACGAATTCATCACCGGCACGGCGGCCGAGATTGCCGAACAAATCACTGCCCAATGCCAAAGCGCCGGCGCTGGTCATTTCGCGGCGCTGTTTGATCGGCTGGCAACGCCGGCGCAGTTGATGGAGTGCTACCGGGATTTCGGCGCGGTCGTTATTCCCAAGCTGCGCAACACAAAAGTCTAGGCGCGGGCCGCCGCTGCTGCGGCGGCCTGGCCGGAGGCCAAATACGCGCCGTGCAGGATTTCCGGGTGGAGCCGCAATTCCTCGCAGCTGCCCGAGAATGCTACGGCGCCGCGTTCCATCACATAGGCGCGTTTGGTCAGACTCAGCGCCAGCGTCGTAAATTGCTCGATCAGCAGAATGCCGACACCGCGCTGGGCAATCGCTTGTATGGTTTCGGCGAGCCGGCTGACGATTGCCGGTGCTAACCCGAATGACAATTCGTCGATCAAGAGGTAGCGCGGCCGCGAGATCATTGCTTGCGCGATCACCACCATCTGCTTCTGGCCGCCGGATAAAAGCTGCGCCGGGGTCGAGAGCCGGGTGCGCAATTCCGGGAAGATTTCCAGCGCTGCCTCGATTTCGCGGTCGGCGTCGCGGCGGGTGTGCATCAAGGCGGCGGCGGCGAGATTGTCGCGCACCGAGAGGCCGATAAGAACCGGATGGCCCTCGAGCACCAGCGCGACGCCCTGCCGCCGCACTGAATCGGGGGACTGCCCGAGCAATGCAACGCCGCCGCAGGAAATGTCGCCGCTCAGCGCCGGCAAGATCCCGGCGATGGTCAGAACAAGAGTGGATTTGCCGGCTCCGTTGGCGCCCAGGAGCGCGGTGATTTCCCCAGGCGGAATGCTGATCGAGACATCGCGCAGCACCGGTCGGCCGCCGCGCGCGACAAAGAGATTACGGACTGTCAGTTCCTGCTCCGCCATCGGCCTACTCGCGTCCCAGGTAAGCGCGGCGCACAACCGGATCGTCGAGCACCGCGCGGGTTGGCCCCATTGCAAGGCGCTTGCCGAAATCGAGCACCAGGGTTTCGACACAGACCGAGGCGATAAGATCGGCGTCGTGGTCGATGAGCACGAGCTGGCAATCGAACGCCGAAGGAATTTCCACCAGCAGGCGGCGGAGCCGTTCGGTTTCGACTTCGTTCAGACCCGCGCCTGGCTCGTCCATCAGGATGACCCTGGGCCGGCCAATCAGGGTCTTGGCGATTTCGACCATGCGGCGTTCGAACAGATTGAGCTGACGGCCGCGGGTGTTGCGCCGTTCGCCGAGACCGACAAACTCGATTGCCGAGTCGACTTGGCGCCGGGCACTGGCGCGGTCGCTGGAAACATGATCCGCAATCGCCTGGATATTTTCGATCGTCGTCAACTCATCGACCACCAGCTCCTGCTGAAAGGTCCGTCGCAGTCCAATGCCGACGCGGTGGCGCGGCGATAGCGGCAGCAACAGAGTACCGTTTAACAAGATCGTGCCCTGGACCGGCGTGACGAAGCCGGAGAGCACATTGACCAAAGTCGTCTTGCCCGCGCCATTGGGACCGATCAGCCCGCAAATTGCCGCGTCGAATTGCGCGTCGAGCGCGTCGAGCGGCGTGATGCCGCCGAATTGCACTGTCAGCGCGTCGATCTTGATCATGGTGCGCGCTGGGCCCGGAATTTGTCGTACAGCCGTTCGGCCAGGATGGTGAGTTGGCCGCCGAGCCCTAGCGGATCGCGCAAGGCGAACAACAGGGCGGCGCCGAACAGCATGAAGCCGACATTGGTGTTGACGTTGAGGTCGATCAGCAGCGCCGGAATGAAGCGCGTCAAAAGGCCGCCGAGGAACGCGCCGAGCCAGACGTCGTAGCCGCCCAACAGCGTGCCGATGAAAATCACGATCGAGTTCGTCGTCGGGAACGCCGAAGCATCGAGCTGGCCGAACAGGCCGGCCAACAGCGCGCCCGCGACGCCGGCGACGAAACCCGAGAGCGCGAACGCCCACGCCTTGTAGAAAACGATCCTGACGCCGGACGCGATCGCCATCTGCTCGCTCTTGCGGATCAGGGCCCAGGCGCGTCCGGGCTTGGTGCGGCGATGCGCCTCGACCAGAAAGATGCAGAGCACGGTGACAACGGCGACGAACAGAAAGTAGGCGGTGTCGCTGGAAGCAAAAATCGGGCGTGCCATGTTGATACGGTCGTTGCCGCTGGCGCCGACCTGGCCGAGAAATCCGGGCCCGCCGACCGGAAAGCTGATGACGATGGACAGAGTTTGAAAGGCGCCCGCGAGCATCAGCGTGACCAGCGCGAGGTAAAGCCCGCGCATGCGCAGCGCCGGCAAGCCCCAGATCATGCCGATCACCGAGGCACCAATGCCGCCGGAGAGTATGGTCACGAAAAAGGGCGGATGAATGTAGTGATAGACCCGCAGGCTCACCCAGCCGCCGACGCCGACCAGCGCCCACTGGCAGAGCGAGACCAGGCCGAGTTGCCCGTAAAGCAAAGCGCAGCCGAGCACGGCCATGGTCATGCAATAGGCCTGGGTGAAGTTCGACAGCCAATACCCGCCGCAGGTTGCCGCAATGATTCCGGAGACGGCGCCGACCACCACGATGATCACCGCAGCCCGCGTGCCGGGCGAAATTTCCGGCGGCAAGGCGAAGCGAACGACCTCGCTCTTGCCGCCTTCGGCCTTGGTGATGTCGGCCTTGGCGACGTCGGCCTCGGCGATTTCGGTCATTCGCGCGCCCCCACGCCTTGACCGGCGCCGACGATCATCAGGAAAATCAGGGCGGCGATGTAGGGACCCGCGCTGCGCAAATTGGCGATCTCGGGCGAGGTCGCGATCAGCAGCGCCTCGATGAGGCCCGACACAATCCCGCCGATGAAAGCGCCCGGAAGCGACGACAGACGGGCCATGATCGCGGCGGCGATGGCGGGAATGACCAGGAAGGTCAACGTGCCCGGATCAAGGCGATTGATGTTTGCCAACAGAATCCCGGCGATGCCGGCAAACATGCCGTTGACGAGCCAGGCGATGGAATCGATTTGAACGACACGTACGCCGATCGCCGCGCTGATGTGGCGGTCGCTGGCGAGCGCGCGCATGCCGAGACCGATGCGCGTCCGGCTCAACACCAAGCCGATTCCTGCGGCCATGGCCAGCGACAGGCCAAGAGCGATGAGACGTGTCACCGTCAGCCTGACGCCGAACAGTACGACAAAGGCGAGATCGGTCGGCAGCACCAGGCGTCGGGCAACGCCGACGCCCCAATAGAGCGCCATGCCGCCAAACAGAAAGAGGGCCAGTCCAAGCGTGGCGATCGCGCGCACCACCCGGTCGCGATGCGCCAGGCGAGGGGCGAAAACGCGGCCGTAACCGTAGGCGATGCCGGTCGATACGGCAATGCCGACGACCCAGCCGATCGGTGCCGGAATGCCGTCTTGCGTCAGCTCCCACGCGAGGAACGCGGAGACGCCGCCAAACGCACCGAACGCAAAATTCAGCGTGCCCGAGGCCCGATAGAGAATTACCAAACCGACGCTCGATAGCGCGTAAACGGCGCCGAGCCCGATTCCGGACGCGATGAAAGGCAGCAGATTCATGTCGAATGCCGACCAATCTTCATTGGTAGGGCACCCCGCCGGACGCTTGAACGTTTCCCCTACAGCGATCCTATAGCCGCCACTGTGCGGTGTCAGCACAATTAACACCGCGCCCACTTTTCAGTCGCCCACTCTTTAAGATGTCGAGCGCCCACTCTCTAAAGGCAGGCGCTTTCCGGTCCGAGGTTCCGGCCACTCTTATTTGTTCGATTCACGAACACTCGACCGATCGGTGCCAGTGCCGCTCAACCCTTCCCGTTTTTCTTCTCGCCGTATCACGTCGCTCGTGTGAACTCGATGCAGCGCGCTTGAACTTCACTGTGCGACCTCATAACCTCTCACCTTAGAATAGACAGAACTCGTCATCGCTCTTCGGCGCCTCAGTCAATCTCTGAATGCGAGCGGTGTCGAGCAACAGGGAGGCCTTCATGAGCGGCAACGTGCGTTTCGACTTCATCCATTTCATGCACTACACGGCATTGCCGGAGGATCACAAAAAATATCCCTCCCTATGGGTCGATTTCCCGAACAAGCTTTTCGATCCCGAGCGCGGGCGCGCGCTTTATGAGCGTTATCTCTCCGAGCTCATTCTCGCCGACAGGCTCGGCTTCGACGCCATCGTCGTCAATGAGCATCACAATACCGCCTACAGCATGATGCCGGCGCCAAATTTGATCGCCTCGGCGCTTATCCCGCAAACCAAGAACGCAAGGATTTGCGTGTGGGGTACGCCGCCGAATCTGGAATATCCGAACCGGCTGGCTGAAGAATACGCCATGCTCGACGTTATGTCCGGCGGTCGTCTGGAAGTGGCGTTTCCGCTCGGCACCGGCATGGAGTACTGGGCTAATCCGATCAATCCGTCGACCGCGCGTCAGCGGTTTCAAGAATCGCTCGCCATCATCCTGCAGGCATGGACCCAGGACGGCCCGACCAAATATTACGGCGATTTCTACACCTACCGTTACCTCAATCCCTGGCCGCGACCGGTGCAGAAGCCGCATCCGCCCTGTTACATCGTCGGCACCGGCAGTCCGGAGACCATCGACATCGCGGCGAGGCTCGGCTTTGGCTACGCGTCGGTGTTCGTCACCAAACAGCGCGCGCGCGAACTCAATGAGCAATTGCGCCGCACCGCGGCCGAGCATGGACACCACATGCGGCCCGAGCAATTCCCGCTGCAGGTGATCACCTACGTCGCCGAAACGGAAGAGAAAGCCCGGGAGGAGGCGGTCGATCACATCCGCTATTTCTTCGAGGACGCGCTGCGCACCCCGCCTACCTTCCTCGCGCCGCCCGGCTATCTGTCGGTGGAGCAGCTAAAAACGCGGGCGGCGCTCGCCGACAAGCTGCACGGCAAATTCAACTTCGACAACGTCAACGAATCGTTTTTTGTCGCGGTGGGAACGCCCGATCAGGTCGTCGAGCGTCTGGAAGAATGGGGTGAGACCATGGGCACCAACCATTTCGTCTTTTTCGGTGCACCGGGCGACATGCCGAACTGGAAGGTCGTCAAGAACATGAACTTTCTCGCGCATGACGTGATGCCGCGCATGCGGGCGAGAGCGGCGTCGCAACACCGCGTCGCCGCCGAATAAGGCACGGAGAGACTGCTCATGGCCCGTCCCGATCCTCTTTCCGGCTTCAAACGCGAATTTCACACCGTCAACGGTGTGAAGACCGCCGTCCTCACTTCCGGCAGCGGCGAGCCGCTGGTGTTCTGGCATGGTGCCGGCGTTTGGCACGGCTTTGAATTCGCCCGCCCCTGGACCGAGAAGTTCCGTGTCATCATCCCGTTTCATCCGGGGTTCGGCGAGTCCGAGGACGCCCTGCCGATGAGCGACCTGCACGACTACGTCATGCATTACCTCGATCTGTTCGACGCGCTCGGCCTCGACAAGTTTCGTCTGGTCGGGTTCTCGCTCGGCGGGTTCTTGGCGGCGAAATTCGCCGTCGCGCACGGCCACCGCTTGCAACGCCTCGTCCTCGTCGGCCCAGCCGGTCTGCGCGGCAAGGAGCAACCCCAAGGGGACTTGTTTACGGTTCCGCCCGAGCAGATACCGTCGCTGCTGGTATCCAATTTCGACGTGATCAAGCCGTACCTGCCGGAAAATCCCAAAGACCTGGACTTCATGGGCGACCGCTATCGCGAGGGGGGTACGGTTGGGCGGCTCCTGTGGGAACATCCCTACGACACCAAACTGCCGCGCTATCTACACCGCTTGACCATGCCGACGCTGTTGGTATGGGGCGAAGAGGACAAGCTGTTGCCAGTGCAAAACGCTGAGCTTTGGCGGCGGCACATTCACAAGGTCCAATTTCAGTCCTTCAAGGGCGCCGGCCACCTCGTGCTCGATGAGAAACGCGAAGCCGTGGAAGCGGTGCAGCGCTTCTTGTCGTAGGGCGTCGATACCAGCAGAAGCTAGTTTAGAATCAGCCGCGTCGTTCGCGGCTTGCTGATGGATTCAAGACTACCAAAAACTCAATCACGCTTTTTGTTCGATATGCGGACATAATTTTTTCGTCCTCGTGTCTGTCGTTTTATCCGGGCGACTGTTACTGTTTCAGTTGGCGACGTTTGAAGCGCCGAACATAAAGCTGGGGGATGCGCCATGGAAAAATATCAAGCTTATCTGACAGTCATCGCGCGTGTGTTGATGGCCGCGGCGTTCATTTGGTTCGGCGTCATGAAGTTGTTCGTATTCGGTCCGACCGGGACTGCGCAGTATCTGGCCAGCGTGTGGCATGCACCCGCTCCGCCGGTGGCGGCTTGGATCGCCATCACCGTCGAGATCGTCGGCGGCTTGGCCATTCTCGTGGGCTTCAAGACCCGATGGGCCGCGGCCGCGCTCGGCCTTTGGTGCCTGTTCACGGCCTTTGGTTTTCATCTGCCGGCCGGCGACCCGGACAACCTCGGTCAATTCTTCAAGAACATTACGATGGCCGGCGGATTCATCTACGTCTTAGCCTACGGTCCCGGAAGTATTAGCATCGACAGGTCGTAGGGACGTCTCGGTCACTTTCGGGCTAACTGAACGTTCGAGCCAGGGAACAAGCTCGGCGTGGCGCTCGCGACGGCCGACGGAGCTAAAACTCCGCGACCGCGCGGATCAGCCGCTCGATGTCCTCGGGCCGCGACAGGCGGTGATCGCCGTCCTTGACCAGCGTAAGAACCACGTCGTCGCTCGCCAACCGCGCAACCAGCTCTACCGCATGATGCCACGGCACGTCCGGGTCTTCGACGCCCTGCAAGATGCGCACCGGGCATCCGGTTTCGATCATGCCGCCCAACAGCAGGTGATTGCGGCCCTCATCGATCAGCTGCCGGGTGACGAGATAGGGCTCGGCCGAATATTCGGATGGCCGCGCCCAGACGCCTTTGTCTTCAAGCTCGCGTTTGATCTCGGGGGTAAATCGCTTCCACATCAGCTCTTCGGTGAAATCAACCGTCGGCGCGATCAACACCAGCCCCGCCACCGATGCCGGTCCCGCTTGCGGGCGCTGCCGCAGCGCGCGGACCAACAGCAGCGCCAGCCAGCCACCCATCGACGATCCGATCAAAATCTGCGGCCCCCGGCAGCAGGCATCGAACACCCCGAGCGCGTCGGCAAGCCAGCGGCCAATCGTGCCGTCGGTGAATTCGCCGCCCGATTCGCCGTGGCCGGAATAATCGAAGCGGACGCAAGCGCGGCCCGCCTGCTCGGCCCAGTGCGCCAGCGCTTCGGCCTTGGTGCCCTTCATGTCGGACTTGTAGCCGGACAGCCAAAACAGTCCGGGCGACTGCCCCGGGCGCTCGCGTACCGCAATGCTGCGGCGGTCGTTTGCCGTTCCAATTTCCAGAAATTTCAGGCTGTTATCGTTCATCGCACGTTGCGTAACGCCGCCATGAGGGCGCCCCGGAGTGACGGAACATAATCACGTCACGCACCGGGTCGCCAACAATTCCGCGCGCAATAACGTTGACTTATGACAGGAAACTCCCGATCTTCGGCGCTCGCTGCAACGACTAAAGGAGAAAAGCACCATTCGTCGGCCAATCAGAACCGCGCAGCCTGCCGCCAAGGAAGGCCCGCGCATCAACGAGGAGATCCGCGTCCGCGAGGTCCAGCTCATTGACAAAGACGGCGCCAACCACGGCGTCACGGAAATTAACGCCGCGCTGGCCATGGCGCAGGAGGCGGGGCTCGATCTGGTAGAGATCGCGCCAAATTCGTCTCCGCCGGTGTGCAAGATTCTCGATTACGGCAAATACAAATATCAGGCCCAGAAGAAGGCCGCCGAAGCCCGCAAGAAACAAAAGGTCGTCGAGATCAAGGAGATCAAGCTGCGGCCGATGATCGATGATCACGACTATGACGTGAAGATGCGGTCGATCCAGCGATTCTTCGAGGAAGGCGACAAGGTTAAGGTCACGCTCCGCTTTCGCGGTCGCGAAATGGCGCATCAGGAGCTCGGCTATAAGCTTCTCGACAGGGTCAAGGGCGATACGGCCAAAATCGCCAAGATCGAGCAGGAGCCGCGCTTCGAGGGCCGCCAGGTCGTAATGGTGCTGGCGCCGCGCTAAAGGCCGGCGGCGGCATTTGCCAATTTCGGCCGGCTCTGCCATAACCGCGCCCTTCCGCCGCCCGGCTAATCAGGGCTGCCGTGGCGACGGATCAGTGCTCATCAGCACACGATCGTTAGATCGTCGGCGCTCGGGCCGGGGCCCGGGCGCGCCATTATCAGGAGAGCCAAATGCCCAAGATGAAGACCAAATCGGGCGCCAAAAAGCGCTTCAAGGTGACGGGCGGGGGCAAGGTCCTCTACGCCCAGTCCCGCAAACGCCACGGCATGATCAAGCGGACCAAGAAGCAAATCCGCCAGCTGCGCGGCACCAACGTGCTGTTCAAGACCGACGGCGACAATATCAAGAAGTACTTTTTGCCGAACGGTTGATCGAGGGCGGTTCGCCGCCATCGTCCATTCCAGCGTTTTAAGATTAAGAGGAGATCAGTCATGGCACGCGTTAAACGCGGCGTCACCGGTCATGCCAAGCACAAGAAAGTGCTCAAGGCCGCCAAGGGCTATTACGGCCGGCGCAAAAACACCATTCGCGTCGCCAAGCAGGCGGTGGAGAAGGCCAATCAGTACGCCTTCCGCGACCGCAAGCGACGCAAACGCACCTTCCGCGCCTTGTGGATTCAGCGCCTCAACGCCGCGGTGCGTCCGTTCGGCCTCAACTACAGCCGCTTTATCGCCGGCTTGAGTAAGGCCGGGATCGTCGTCGATCGCAAGGTGCTGTCGGATCTCGCCATCACCGAGCCCGCGGCGTTCGAGGCCATTGTCGGGCAGGCCAAGTCCGCGCTCGCGTAGGTACTCCTCCGTCATGACCGGGACAGGGCCGGCCATGACGTCTATAGGAAGTGCAACGATGATTGACCGCGCATATGTGCAGCGCATGGCGCGCTACAATCGCTGGCAGAACGAAAACCTGTACGGCGTCGCCGACCGGCTGTCTGCAGAGGAACGCGGCCGGGAGCGCGGCGCTTTCTTCGGTTCAATCCACAAGACGCTCAACCATCTGCTGTGGGGCGACCAGATTTGGATGAGCCGGCTTGCCGATACCAAGAAGCCGGCGGCGGGGATACCAGAATCTGTCGGGTTGATCGACGATTGGGAAAACTTGAAGTCCGAGCGAAGAAGCTTTGATCGAACGATTCTCGATTGGGCTGATACGCTAGAGCCAACTTGGCTTGCCGCCGAACAGATGTATTTTTCGATCGCGACCGGCCGCAACGTTACCAAACCGCGTTGGGTGCTGGTGACCCATATGTTCAATCACCAGACCCATCATCGCGGTCAGGTTCATTGCATGCTGACGCAAGCCGGCGGTAGACCGCACGATACCGATCTGCCGGTCATGCCGGAATGACTGCCGCCGGGGCCGACTGACATGTCCGATATCGCCCAGCTTGAGCAACAAATCGTGGCGGAAGTTGCCGCCGCCGGCGATGAGGCCGGGCTTGAAACCGTGCGCGTTGCCGCGCTTGGCAAGAACGGTTCGATTACCGCGCTGTTGAAAACTCTCGGCACCCTGCCGCCCGAAGAGCGGAAGACGGTGGGGCCGCTGATTAATGGCCTCAAGGACCGCGTCAACGCGGCGCTCGCGGTGCGCCGCGACGCATTCAAGAATCTGGCGCTCGAAGCGCGGCTCAACACCGAGAGCGTGGACGTAACGCTTCCCGTGCGCGAAGCGCCGGCCGAAATCGGCCGCGTCCACCCGATCACCCAGGTGATCGATGAATGCACCGCGATCTTTGCCGATATGGGCTTCGCCGTCGCCGAAGGCCCGGACATTGAGACGGAAGATTACAACTTCACCCGGCTCAATTTTCCGGAAGGGCATCCGGCGCGCGATATGCACGACACGTTCTTCTTCAATCCGAAGCCGGACGGCTCGCGGCTGTTGTTGCGTACGCACACCTCGCCGGTGCAGGTGCGCACCATGCTCACCCAAAAGCCGCCGATCCGTGTCATCATTCCCGGCCGCACCTATCGCAGTGACTCGGATCAGACGCACACGCCGATGTTCCATCAGATCGAGGGCCTGGTCATCGACAGAGGTTCGCATCTCGGTCATCTGAAGTGGATCCTGGAAGAGTTCTGCAAGGCGTTCTTCGAGGTCGACAAGGTCAAGATGCGGTTCCGGCCGTCGTTCTTCCCGTTCACCGAGCCGTCGCTCGAAGTCGACATCCAGTGCCGGCGCGACAAGGGCGAAATCCGCTTCGGCGAAGGCGATGACTGGATGGAGATCCTCGGCTGCGGCATGGTGCATCCGAACGTGATGCAAAATTGCGGGCTCGATCCCGACGAATTCCAGGGCTTCGCCTGGGGCATGGGGATCGACCGCATCGCCATGCTCAAATACGGCATGCCCGACCTGCGCGCCTTCTTCGAAGCTGACGTCCGCTGGCTCTCGCATTACGGCTTCCGTCCGCTCGACCTGCCGACGCTGGCGGGCGGGTTAAGCTCGTGACTCTGTTGCGCTCGCGCGGAGATACGCGCCGATGATGAAATTCACTTTTGCGTGGCTCAAAGAGCATCTCGACACCGATTACCCGCTCGCCGAGATCGCCGACAAGCTCACCATGATCGGTCTTGAAGTCGAGCGCATCGAAGACAAGACCAGACTGCTGGCCCCGTTCACTATCGCGCGGGTCGTGGAGGCAAAGCAGCATCCCAACGCCGACCGGCTGCGCG
>VFSW01007666.1_pt1 | contig 15626 bp, 10 predicted proteins | sample 5358111 | NCBI WGS metagenome assembly VFSW01 (sample SAMN11554181, study PRJNA540505) | mine drainage metagenome | isolation source: sediment from site ElyBrook_90M | place: USA: Ely Copper Mine, Vershire, VT | collected 2017
AAGCCATCAGAACATTACCACCTGCAAAGCAGGTGGTTTTTTAAGATGAAATAAATAAGGTGTTGGATGGCGTAAGATGATTCTCTTCGCATACCTTTTCAAAAATAACCCTGTCGGGCTTGCGCATACCCATGCGGCAGGAATAGTATAATTTTTCAAACAGGCCCTCGAACCCTTTATTGCCGTTCAGCAGAGCGCTCATCTGCATAACGGCTGGCAGGTGTATCTCGTTGGTATTGCTTAGCAGGAAGATGCGGTACTTTTTACCTATTTTTTTTAATATCTCCACTTTCTTTTGCGGGAATCCTATCAGCAGGGCGTTCCAGGCGCTGTCAATTTGCGTGTCGGTAATGTTACCCGGGAGCAGCTCTTTCAGGCGGCTGCGGAACACGGCGGGAGAAATAATTCCTTTTTCAAAGTCGTCGAACAGCCCCGTTTGTTTCTGCTGCGAGTACAGTTCTTCGAAGGACTTGTGCGCCCCCAGATTCATAAAGGCACGCTGGGTAAGCCGGTAGTCAATATCGAATAAAACCCCTCCGAGGTCGAATATCACAGAATTTATTTGTGGCGGAACCATTGCTATCAACGTATTACTTAAAGCGCAAAATTACTAAAGATTGAAACCGATGACATTGAATAATATTACAGAATTCGCGCTCCTGTATCAGTTTAAGTATTAAATTCGCACACTGTTTTTTTAACGGGCCCATAGCTCAGACGGTTAGAGCAGCGGACTCATAATCCGTTGGCCGAAGGTTCAAGTCCTTCTGGGCCCACACTTTAAAATCAATAAATCAGACCAGGCTAATTCCAATTACGCAAACGTCGTCGGTTTGCTGTAAATTACCCTGCCATTGCGTAAATTCCTTTTCCAGCAGTTCTTTCTGATCGTGCATAGGCCTGCCGCTTATAGCCAGAAGGGTCTGTTTCAGGCGGGCATACTTGAATTTTTTTCCATTTGGTCCGCCAAACTGATCGGAAAAACCGTCGGAGAATAAATACAGCGATGTAACAGTAGCCGGGACGGTATGGGTGGTGAACGGCGAGTCTATTTCAAACTTTCCTACCGGCTGCTTGTCAGGGCGTATCTCTGCAAGTGTTCCATTTTGCACATATAGCAGCGGGTTATTTGCGCCGCTCCACAGTATAGTCCCCGTGGCTCTATCTATGCAGCAAAGGGACACATCCATGCCGTCGCGCACTTCTCCTGCGGTGGCAAAGGTTTCCATAACAAGTTCCCGTACCTTATCCAGTATTTTGCCGGGGTCGGTGATATGAAACTCCTTTACCGCTCTATTCAAGGCATTGGAGCATACCACACTCACCAGGGCTCCCGGCACCCCGTGGCCGGTGCAGTCGCAGGCGGCTATAAGAGCCCCCCTACCCCCCGAATGGGGGATTTTTGAATCGAATGATGGAGAGGATTTACTCCCCCCTTCGGGGGGCAGGGGGGCTAACCAGTAAAAGTCGCCCGCTACAATATCCTTGGGTTTATATAATACAAATGATTCGGGGAAATAATGCTCTATCAGGCTCATGGGCGGCAGTATGGCATCCTGCAGGCGTTTGGCGTAGGTTATGGAATCGAGTATGTCTTTATTCTTCTCTTCCACCAGTAATTTCTGTTCCTCTATGATTCCTTTTTGCTTGCGGGTGGTTTTTAAAGACCGGAAAACAAGACTCGCAATTATTGCCGCCGAAACAGCTATTAAAACAGCCAGTATTGTAGCAAGTTTCTCGCGTTTGCTTTCAGCCGTTTGGAGCAGCTCCCTTTTTTCCTGCTCGTGCCTGTTCTGGTCTTCTTTCCGCGCGTACTCATATTCCAGCCCCTTTTGTATGATCTGTCTTCGGGTTTCGGTATTGTTCACACTGTCGTGCATGCTGGAATATATTAGGTACATTTCAAGGGCGTCCTTCCACTTTTTTTCATCGTTGTACAGGCGGTACAGCAGGTGTGCTGCACTTAATATGTTATCGGGAAAGCCCATGTCCTGATATGCTTTCAATGCCTTACGCCCGTATTCATCGGCTTTAGGGAAGTTGTTTGTAAAATATTCGAGATCGGCGATGAGATAAAGAATATCGGCTTTATCCTGGTCGTCGTCTATTTTGCCGAGCAGGTCAAGGCTTTGGAAACAAATTTCGAGCGCCTCGGTGTACTTGCCTTCCGTCTGGTAAATTACCGCCGTGTTGTATAGCGCCTTTACCATACCCTCTGTATTGCCTCCCGAATCTTCAAGCAGGTACATTTTTGAAAAATAGGCTGATGCAGTATCCTTTTTATTTTCCGAAGCAAAGAGCGATCCTATGTTACCGGTTGCGGTAGCCTGCCCTTGCAGGTTGCCTGTTTCTCTGTACAGTTCAAGGCTTTTCCGGTAATAATCTATTGCCTGCGTTATGCCGCCCTGACTTTTATATACCACTCCGAGGTTGTTGTACGACTCCGCCATGCCTTCCTTGTCGCCGAGCGAATCGCGCAATTTAAGCCCGGCAAGGTAAAAATCAATAGCCTTGCGTAATATCCCTTTCTGGTAATAAACGGCGCCTATGTTGTTCAGGGCGTGCGCCTTGATAAACAGTTTTCTTGAATTCGCTTTTGCCGAACTATCGGATATATCGGAATCGAGCAGGTCCACTGCCTCGGTGCACAGTGGTATAACCGAATCTATATTTGAAGTATATTCTATTTCCGAAAGGGCAACAAGGGCATCGGCTTTGGCAATGTTGTATCTGGAGTATTTGATTATGCGCTGTAAGGAATCCTGATTGCCGTTGTCGGCAAGGGTTATAAGCGGCAGCAGAACAGCGAGCACAAGGAGGATACCCTTCATGGATACAAAAGCCTGACGCCTCCGGTAATGAAAACAAAGTATCGGGGAAATGCTCATTTTAAGTACAATAGTGAACGTTCAGTTGCGAAAATAGACAATAAACGTTTTACCGTACACACTTCTGTATTGCCTGTCCGAGTTTCCAAACATCAGTAAAAGAATTGTATAAGGGCGCGGGAGCAAAGCGTATCACATTTGGTTCGCGCCAGTCGCAGTAAACGCCCGACCGCGTAATTTTATCATACAGTTCCCTGCCTGCCCCGTGTGCAATTACCGAGAGCTGGCATCCTCTTTCATCGGGGTTTGCCGGTGTTATTATTTCTAATTTCGTTTTATAACCGCTGCTGTTTATCTCCATCAGCAGAGATTCGAGATACGCGGTTAGTGCGCGGCTTTTCTTTCGCAGGGGAGACATTCCCCCGGCCTGCATAAAAATATCGAGCGAGGCCTTGTGGGCAGCCATAGACAGCACAGGTGCATTGCTCAACTGCCATCCCTCGGCGGTAGGCATGGGAATGAATTTCTTTTTCATCAGGAAGCGTGTTTTTTTATCATAGCCCCACCATCCTCCCAGCCTCGGCAACCGCAGGTTAGCGGTGTGCTTTGAATGGATGAACGCTCCCGCCACTCCGCCCGGACCCGAGTTCAGGTATTTGTATGAACACCAAACGGCAAAATCGGCCTGCCAGTCGTGCAGCTTCAGCTCCGCGTTTCCCATGGCATGTGCCAGATCGAATCCTGCAAGGGCTCCGGCCTTGTGGGCGGCTCTTGTTATTGAGGGCATATCGAACAGTTGTCCAGTAAGGTAATTTATCCCTCCGAACAAAACAAGAGCAAGGCTTCCGGCATGTTCATCTATTGCCTTAAGTATATCTTCGGTACGCAAAAGGTGTTCGCCCTTGCGGGGTGTTACCTCTACCAGCGCCTTGTCGGGGTCTATGCCATGCAGATTCATTTGAGTCTGTAAGGCGTACTGATCGGAAGGGAATGCCGAAGCTTCGCAAATAATTTTATATCGTCCGGCTGTCGGGCGGTAGAATGTTATGAGCAGCAGGTGCAGGTTTACGGTAAGCTGGTTCATGGCTATTACCTCTTGCGGCAACGCCCCGCAGAGCTTTGAAAGCGGTTTGGCAAATACTTCGTGATAAGAATACCAGGGGGTATGCGCCTTGAAATGCGCCTCCGATGCAAACCGGCTCCAGTCTTCAAGTTCTGTTGTAATATTTGCCGCCACTGTACGCGGCTGCAAACCGAGTGAATTGCCGCAGAAATAGAGCGCATCCCTGCCCCCATGTTTTGGGAAATAAAATTTACTTCTGAATTTTTTCAGACTGTCTCTTTTATCCTGTTCGCGCGCAAAGGCAAGTGAGTTGGTATATTTCATGCAGTGGGTATTAAAACGGAAACGTTTCAAAAATAAAGAAAATGACCAAACCGATTTCCGCCGAAGCGGGAAGTTAAGTAAAATCTGTCGGGTAATCTCTTCCTTCCGGTTTCGAATGTACCAAAGGCTTTAGTGGCGGCCCCTTTGATTTGGTTTATTCCCCTTGCCTTTTTGCCCAGCCGGCCTGACGGTAGTGGCTCAATTTGAAATTTTAACTCCAAAGGAGTTTAATATCAATAACCCACTCCCCCAGCCCCTCTCCCACTATGGGAGAGGGGTAAGGGGTGCGGGCGCCATAAACCCCGACCTGAAGGTTGGGGCTATTAACATTTTACCTCACTGGGGTATGAATAACCTACAAGCAAACTGAACCACTACCGGCCTGACTCTAATCGGCATCTGTTCTATTTCTTTTTTTAGCTTTGTTCTTTAATTCGGCACATTATTAATAATCATTATCAAACAAAACAGGCTGTTTCAATGTCTATATTATCGTCGCGTGTAACGGGAATTTCAGAATCACAGACCATTGCCATGGCAAGGCGAAGCCGTGAGCTGAAGGCACAGGGGGTGGATGTAATAAATTTATCGCTTGGCGAACCCGATTTTGCCACCCCTGAAATAATAAAGGAAGCAGCCAAAAGCGCCATAGACAATAACTTCAGCTATTATACCCACGTATCGGGATACCTGGAGCGGCGTGAAGCGGTTGCCAGAAAATTTAAACGCGACAATAACCTCGATTTTACTGCAGACCAGATAGTGGTATCTACCGGTGCCAAACAATCCATTGCAAACGCCGTGCTAAGCCTTATTGACCCCGGCGACGAAGTAATTGTGCCCGTTCCCTACTGGGTCAGCTACCTCGATATTATTAAGCTCGCACAGGGTAAGGCGGTATTGGTGGATGGTGCCATGGAGAACGATTTTAAGGTTACCGGCGCGCAAATCAGAAAAGCGATAACGCCGCGAACCAAGCTTATCATCTACAGCTCGCCGTGTAACCCCACGGGTTCGGTATACAGCCGTGCAGAACTGCAAGACCTGGCCGCCGCTATTGCCGGTCATCCCTCCGTGTATGTTATCTCGGATGAAATTTATGAATTCATCAACTTTGAAGGGAAAACAGAAAGCATCGGCAGCATACCATCGGTAAAAGACCGTGTAATTACAATCAACGGGGTCTCCAAAGCCTTCGCCATGACGGGATGGAGGGTTGGTTTTATGGGGGCGCCGGCGGATATAGCCAAGGCTTGCGATAAAATACAGGGGCAGATTACATCGGCTACCTGTTCCATAGCACAAAAGGCAGCCGAAAAGGCTGTATCCATCGACCCTTCCATTACCGATGCCATGCGAAATTCATTCAGGAAGCGCCGCGATCTTGTACTGCAACTTACGAGCAACATTCCAGGGCTTAAAACCAATGTGCCCCAGGGCGCTTTTTACCTCTTCCCGGAGGTATCCTATTATTTTGGCAAATCGAAGGGTGGTAGCGGAAAAGAAGCCAACGGGCTAACTATCAAAAACGGAACCGACCTCTGCGCCTACCTTCTCGACGAGGCAAAAGTAGCCCTTGTACCGGGCGCGGCTTTTGGCAACGACAGGCACATACGCATTTCTTATGCCACCTCGGAAGAACTTCTTACAAAGGCGTTTAAACGCATCGGGGATGCCCTCGCTTTGCTAAAATAAGCAGAATTAACCTTTGGAAATGACGGTATGAAAAGTTACATGACCCGTATTTTCAGTATAGAACCGGGCAGATGGCGGTTTTGGGTTATTGCCGCAATTCTTTTCAAACTTGCATTCTTACTTTTTAAAATCATTACCCGCACCCACACCGAAGTGCACATTGACGGTTTTTTCGGCTTTGCCGATGCCGATGCCTATGCCTATTTATCGCCGGTTGATAATCTGGTGCATTCAGGCAGCTATACGCCCGATTACCGCATGCCGGGCTACGGAGCCTTCTATTTTCCATTCATCCTGCTTTTTTAAAAAGGAGCGGCTTGCAATCTGATGATTTTGTCGCAACTGTTAATATCAGCCGTATCGGTTTATGTTTTAGCCCTTACGGCCGGGAACATATTCAAAAGCAATACAGCTTTTTACATAGCCTTTGTATTATACTCGTTAAGCTGCTATACTTCCTGTTTCGATGGTTTTCTGCTCACAGAAAGTATCACCACTTCCTTCCTCATTTTTGCAGTTTATCTGTTTATACTGTATTTTGAAAAAGGCAGGTATCCCTATATTTTTCTATCGGGAGCATTTCTCACTTGGGCAATATTCTGCCGGCCCGTTCTGCTGCCGTTCCTCTTCTTTTTCTTTATATTCCTTGTTCTGAAAGCTCCCCGCAGAACAGGCAGCTACCTGCTCTTTTTTTCATCCTTCATTATTTGCGATGCGGCATGGATAGGGCATAATTACAAGGCATACCACATTATAGCTCCGCTGCTGAATAATACACATACCTTTTTCAATCCCATAATTGGAAGCAAGGCAAATGCACCCAAAGAGTATTTTACAAACGGCCTTTCGCCCGATACGGTTGTGGATATTCATGCCCTGATGGAAAAATACGGACAGGCCTGGGGCGCACCCACCATTTACGAACTGGATGACATTTTCTTTAATGAACGCAACCACCGCCTGCTACTTGTAAATACTGACGCAGTGCCCCAATACAGCTATACCTCCAAGTTCAACCGCGACAGCCTTGAGAAGCTGAACAGGATGATAGATACCGTTAACCTGGAAGGCATGACAAACCGGCAAAAAAGAGCACTCGCCGTAGTAATAGACGGGAAGATTGATAATTACATCGCATCGCTGAAAAAGGAGAAACCCTTTGTTTATTATATAAAGGCGCCATTGATTCTACTTCGCCGTTTTGTAATGACATCCGGATCGCAATTACTGTTCGATAAACCCGTAAGTCGCAGCAATCCCGCAGCGTATGCAATCAAACTGCTCTTTGCCCTGCTTTATTATTTTGTACTGGTAACGGCGGTATTTGGTATGATAAGGATGTGGAAACAGTTCTTTAATTTCCGCTCCTTCCAGTTTTTAATTATGGGCATAGCGCTGTACATCATACTTGTTCACCCGCTGGTACTTCGATTTTGCGACTGGCGCTATTCCGTGCCGGCGTATCCTTTTTTGCTCCTGTGCTCGGTTGCAGGCCTTGCACCTTACCTTAACAAGACGAAGGGTAACCGTAAGTAAACACCGGCACTTCGGCCCGCACTTTCAATTCCTTTTCTTAAAATATTATTTAACCCTGCCAAGGGCTTTCAGGGTCTTCTTTATTCCTTCAAAGTCGGGGTAATCGCCTGCCTTTTCAAGTATCTGCGCAAAGCGCACAATGCCATTCCTGTCAATTACGAATGAGGCTCGTTTCGATACGCCCTTCATTCCTGCTATCCACGTGACGTATTTACAACCGTAAGCAGTTATTGCCTTTTTGTTGAAGTCGGACAGCAAAGTAAAATTCACACCGAATAATTCCCTGAACTTGGCAAGGGCAAAGGGTCCGTCCACCGATATGCCGAATACTTTTGCATTAAGTCCTCCGTAAAACTTCAGTTCGTCGTTGGTTTGGCGCAAGGCCTTGGTACAAACGCTCGAGAAAACGGCGGGGAAAAAGAGCAGGACAACATTATTTCCCTTCAATGAATCAAGAGCCACCATATTCAGATTGGTATCCGGCAGTTCAAAATCGGGGGCTTTATTCCCTATGGCGGCGGGCATAATTAAAATCTATTATTGGTACTTAGTGTTTTTACTTTCATTCACAAACCGCTTGTTCAGTTTTTTTGCATCGGAAGAATTAGAAAAAAGACAGCGCGAAGAGGTTTAATTTCCTGCGCTGTCCTTGTATTTTTATTTACTTTTTATTGGCCAGATACTTTGCCACGCCTTCATGCGAGCCTACAAGGGCTTTATCTCCTTTTTTCCAGTTGGCGGGGCATACCTCGCCTACTTCTTCAAAGTATTGCAGGGCATCCACCATACGCAAAGCCTCATCCACGCTTCTTCCTAACGGAAAATCGTTGATTAGTGAGTGGCGTACAACTCCCTTCTTGTCAATCAGGAACAGGCCTCTTAATGCAATCATGGCGCCATCGGCAGTGAGTTCGCCGTTTTCATTCATTTTATATTCGCCCGACAGAACCCCGTACTGTATGGAAATTATTTTTGATGTATCTGCCACAATGGGATACATGACTCCCTTTATGCCGCCTTGCTCTTTAGTGGCCTGCAGCCATCCCCAGTGCGATTCTTCGGTATCGGTAGAGCATGCCACGAGCGCCACGTTGCGCTTTTCGAACTCTGCCGCCGCCTGCTGGAACGCATGCAGTTCGGTAGGGCATACAAAAGTGAAATCCTTCGGGTAAAAGAAGAAGACAACATATTTTTTGCCAATGTACTGTTCCAGAGTAAAGTCATTTATAATCTGGTCGCCCATGGCTACCGCTTTTGCTTTAAAAGCCGGAGCTTTTTTCCCTATTAATGATGTCATAATAATATTTGGTTTAGAGGTTAGGTTTAGTTAATGCCGCAAAGATATGCCAGAATAATGAAATAAGAGATATAAATTGAACTATGCCCGTTCCGGGGCAATAAGTAACTGCATTTCTGACTAAACCGGTGGTTTGGTCTCGTAAGAAAAGTTTATCATACTAAGATAACTCACCTGCCCTGTGCAGTGCTATGGTCAGCGCCTGTTGCGTTGCTGCGCAGCCATTAAATTACCAGCCCAGTATATATGCAAACATAAGCGGGGCCACAATGGTGGCATCGCTTTCTATGATAAAGCGGGGTGTTTTATCCGACAGCTTGCCCCATGTTATCTTTTCATTGGGCACCGCGCCCGAATAGGAGCCGTAGCTGGTGGTTGAATCAGAAATCTGGCAGAAATATGACCAGAAGGGGGTGTCGGTTCTTTCAAGGTCCTGCGAAAGCATTGGCACCACGCATATCGGGAAATCGCCTGCTATGCCGCCGCCTATCTGGTAAAAACCTATGCCCTTGCCTTTGGAACTGGCGGTGTACCAGTTGGCAAGCCACATCATATATTCAATTCCGCTCTTTACAATGCCGGGCTGAAGTTCTCCCTTTATGCAATACGATGCGAAAATGTTGCCCATGGTGGAATCTTCCCAGCCGGGCACAATAATGGGCAGGTTTTTTTCAGCCGCTGCCATCATCCAGCTGTTCTTCGGGTTTATCTGGTAATGTTTCTTCATTGCTCCCGACAGAAGTAGCTGGTACATATATTCATGAGGAAAATAACGCTTGCCTCCGTCGAGCGCTTTTTTCCATATTTTATGTATATGCGATTGAATCCTGCGGAAGGCTTCCTCCTCCGGTATGCAGGTGTCGGTTACGCGGTTAAAGCCGTGTTCAAGCAGATCCCACTCTTCTTTCGGAGAAAGCTGCCGGTAATGCGGCACCCGTTTATAATGATCGTGGGCCACCAGGTTCATGATATCTTCCTCAAGGTTGGCGCCGGTGCACGAAATAATCTGTATTTTGTCCTTGCGGATCATTTCGGCCAGCGATATGCCCAATTCTGCCGTGCTCATAGCCCCGGCAAGGGTAACCATCATTTTGCCGTTTTTATTCAGGTGCTCTGAATACGCTTTGGAAGCATCAACCAGGGTTGCCGAATTAAAATGCAGGTAATGCTTTTCAATAAAAGTGGAAATCGGTCCTTTAGCCATAGCTCTTGGTATTTTGGAGGCAAAAATAAAATCATTTCCGAAGCAAAATGCATTATCTTCATTTTCCCTTCATTTTATATGCTTTACTTTGCTTTCACATTCCAAATTAATCAACCAATTAAAAATTTGAATTATGAAAAAGACAGGTTTAATTCTCGCTTCGATGTTACTCTTCGCAGGTTTAACATTCGCACAGGAAGGCACAGCAGCAGGAGCCGGCAAGGCCCACAAAGCAAAAGCAGCTTCTAAAGGCACCAAAACTGCTACAACAAAAAAGAGCACCGCAACACCGGTAAAGCAGGCCCCGGCAAAAAAATCCACAACAAAGCCGACTGCAACGAGCACAACTACCGGAACCACCAAATAAGTTCCGAAGGTTATTCTTTTGTAAAGACTGTCCGCCCAACGGCGGATGGTCTTTACAATTTTATGTTTATAGATGGGTGTAAAAATTAAGGCGCAATTTTTTAAATAAATGATTTCGGTAAACGGTATAACAGTAAGCTTCGGCGGGTTCACACTTTTTGAAAATGTAAGTTTTCTGGTCAACAGCAGAGACAGGATAGGCCTTGCAGGTAAAAACGGTTCCGGTAAAAGTACCATGCTGCGGCTTATTACCGGACTTCAAACCCCAAGCGCAGGCAGCATAAGCAAGCCCAATGGCATCACCATTGCTTATCTCCCGCAGGATATGGTGCACCAGCACGGCAAAACTGTCTTCGACGAAGCAAAAACCGCCTTTGTGGAAATACAGACCCTCGAGAAGAGGCTTGCTGAAATTAACCACGACCTCGAAACACGAACCGACTACCAGTCGGATTCCTACAGCAACCTGATTACGGAAATAACCGATATCACCCACAGGCTCGAAGTGCTCGGCTCATCAAACATGGATGAAGAAATTGAGAAAAAGCTGAAAGGCCTTGGCTTCGACCGCAAGGATTTCACCCGTCAGACATCGGAGTTCAGCGGCGGCTGGCGCATGCGTATAGAACTGGCAAAGCTGCTGCTGCAAAAGCCCGACGTGCTTCTGCTCGACGAGCCCACTAACCACCTCGACATTGAATCGGTGCAATGGCTGGAAGAATTCATGGAAACATTCCCCGGAGCAGTCGTGCTTATCTCCCACGACAAAAAATTTCTTGATAACGTTACCACACGCACCATTGAAATATCCAACAACAAGATATACGACTACAAAACCAATTACAGCCATTACCTTGAACTGCGGAAGGAAAGACGCGAACAACAACTGGCTGCCGCAAGAAACCAGCAGAAAATTATAAATAAAACACAGGTTCTCATAGATAAAAACCGCGCCAAGGCAAGCAAGGCCGCATTTGCCCAGTCGCTCATAAAAAAACTCGACAGGATGGAGCGGGTGGAAGTGGAAGAGGAAGACACCGCGTCCATGCACTTCAGGTTCCCTCCTCCGCAACATAGCGGAAAGGTGGTTCTTACGGTAAAAGACGCAGGCAAAAGTTATGACACAAAGAAAATATTCTCCCACGCAAGTTTCATTCTGGAAAAAGGCGACCGCATTGCTTTTGTGGGCAGGAACGGAGAAGGGAAGACAAGCATGATGAAAATGATTGCAGGGCAAACCGCTTTTTCAGGAACCCTGCAATTGGGACACAGCGTGCTCATGGGATACTTTGAACAGGATCAGGCTGAAAAACTGGACCCGGAAAAAACAGTGTACGACACCATAGAAGATCTTGCGGTCGGTGAGGTACGGGGGCGCATACGCAACCTGCTGGGCGCTTTTCTGTTCAGCGGTGAAGATGTGGACAAAAAAGTGAAAGTATTAAGCGGCGGCGAACGCGGAAGACTGGCATTGTGCAAACTACTGCTGCAGCCCTACAATCTGCTCCTGCTCGACGAACCCACCAACCACCTCGACATCCGTTCAAAAGAAATTTTGAAACACGCCCTGCTCGATTACCAGGGAACTCTTATCATCGTTTCGCACGACCGCGATTTTATGGACGGGCTGGTTACCAAAATATATGAGTTCCGCGAAGGACACGTAAAGGAACATCTCTGCGACATCAATGAGTTTATGCGCAAGAGGAAGCTTGAGAGATTGAGCGAGCTCAAAACTTTCGGCAACCCGCCGCCTGATAAGAAGGAGGCACAGGTTAAACTGCCTGCCGGACAAAATGATGAAAGCCGGGAACCTGTATCGCAGGAGAAACGCATAAAACAGATACAGAAAGAGATTAAGAAAATTGAAGAGGAGATAGAAGGGCTGGAGAAGGTAAAATCGGCATCGGATAAAAAAATTAACACACCGGGTTTCTATGAAACGGAAGATACCACAGCCTTTTTTAAAGATTATGCCGGTCTGAAAGAAAAAATGGATGAAAAATTCAAGAGGTGGGAGGATCTTAGCCGACAGCTCACATCCCTGAATTGAACCTACGGCATCCGTCAGCCTATAGTGCAAACTACAAAAATCCCATGCAGGCAGCATGGCAGGGGGATATGGCTTATACGCTTTTTGCCTGTAAAAGAGTTTATTTTACTTGCGGCAGTTCAGGTGTACTAAATCGTTTTTAGCACTTTTGTAATTCTCAAGAAAAGTACATACATTTGTCAAATCAATCTACACTCTTATGAGAAGAATTACATTTCCCTTACTGCTTTGTCTCACGTTATTCAGCCTGCCGCTGGCGGCACAGGACTGGGTTGGCATGATGAGAGATCCCCATGCGAATGTGCACGCTGTTCAGCAGGCCTTCAACCGGTGGTACAGCCAAACCCACAAAACCTCAAAGCCAGGGACCGAGGTGCATGCCCCGAACGGAAGGGAAAGCGAAGAGGACGAATGTAACGAACTATTCAGAAGATGGGAATGGTTTAATGTGCCGCGCGCCGCACCCAACGGCACCCGAGCCGATTTCAATCTGGTCGGCAGGGAATATCATAACTACCTCATTCAGCATCCTGTACAAGCGCCTCATCAGCAAGGGCCGCACAACTTTCAGCCGGGCGGAACCTGGACATACGTGGGCAACACCCAGGTGCCAACAAACAGCAACACGGGCTTTGGAGGCGACGGCAGGGTGAACAGGATCCGATTCATGCCGGGCAATTCAAACATCATGTTCGCCTGTGCAGCCTCCGGCGGTTTATGGAAATCGACCAACGGCGGAAGCAGCTGGTCAACCAATACCGACCAGCTTGGCGACCTTACAACAAGTGATGTAGCCATAAATCCGCTTAATACCAATATCATGTATCTTGCTACCGGCGACGGCGACGGAATACAATCCATTTACCCAGACCCTGCCACCATCGGCGTGCTCAAGTCAACCGACGGCGGCCTTACATGGAATGCAACAAGCCTTTCTTACACCCTCGCCAATGCGGGGGCCAATTATTATTCTGTAAATGAACTGATCATTGATCCCAGTGATACAGCAGTAATCATTGCCGCCACAACCATGGGTATTTACCGCACGGCCAACTCCGGATCTACCTGGACCCTTGCCGGCGGCACAGGCTCCGGCAATGCTACCTGGTTCCATTCAATTGCTTTTCATCCGGGAAACCCTAATGTTGTTTACGCCTGCACTTCCAATGTAATCAATGGTATTGGAGGTAATTTTTTCCGTTCCGTCAATAACGGGGTAAGCTGGACCAACATTACAAACGGATTACCTTCCAACGCCACAGCGGAAGGAATGGCATTAGCCGTTACCCCTGCCGATACCTCATTGGTTTATGTGCTTGCAGACAGAACCGGAACATACGACTACCAGGGATTATATGTATCCAACAACGACGGGGTATCTTTTACCATGCAATCAGGTTACCCTACCCAGCCCAACATTCTTGGCAACAACGACGCCTTCGGACCCGGCTTTGGATACGGACAAGGCTGGTACGATCTTACCCTTGCCGTTTCACCCACCAACAAAGACTCCATTATGGTTGGAGGAGTAGATACCTACCTTTCAACCGATGGAGGCGTAACATGGGCACAGAGTTCCGACTGGCTGGCCAACGGCGCTCCCTTTGTTCATGCCGATATTCATCATATAGAACCTGTGCCGGGTAATTCGCTCGGCTTTGCAGTTGCCTGCGACGGCGGTGCATTTATTACCACCAACGGCGGTCCTAACTTTTCGGATATAAGCAACAACCTCGAAATAGCCCAGCAGTATTCCATCGGCCCCTCGGCAACGGTAGCGGGCAGGTGGATTACCGGATGGCAGGATAACGGCACCAACCTCTCTACCGCACCCTGGGCACAGGTACTGGGCGGCGACGGAATGGTATGTTTTATAGACTGGTCGGTACCGGGCGCGACAACTTTTTATGCTGAAAATCCAAATGGCGCACTGCAGCGTTCCACCAACTCGGGAGGAACATGGAGCAATATTACCACAGGAATAACAGAAGCCGGACCCTGGGTTACACAATGGTGTCAGGATCCCAAAACCGCTGCCACTCTATATAGCGGGTTCAGAAACGTATGGAAATCCACCAATTCGGGAGGATCATGGACCAGAATAGGCACCTGGGGTACCAGTTCAATTACAGCACTGGCGGTAGATTCTGCTAACCCGGCTTATATCTATGCTGCGCAGTCAAATATGATACAATACACCACCAACGGTGGCGCCTCGTGGACTAACATTACAGGTACCCTGCCCGTTGGTTCGGCAAATATCACAGGCATCGCCGTAAAATCCAAATCGCCTTCGCACGTCTGGGTTACCTTTTCAGGATATTCGTCGGGTAACAAGGTATTTTATTCCTCTAATTTCGGCGCCACCTGGACGAATATCTCCACCGGCCTGCCCAACCTTCCGGTTAATTGCGTAGTATCGCAAAGCAACAGCCCTAACGGAATATATGTCGGCACCGATCAGGGAGTATATTACAACGACACGGTACTTAACAGCTGGATGTTTTATAATTCCGGCCTGCCTATGGTAATGATAGGCAACCTTGCAATTTATGAACCCGGACAAACACTCCTTGCCGCCACATACGGCAGAGGCACCTGGGAAACTCCGCTTTACAACAACTCCCCCTGCACCGCACCCACTGTTGCGATAGGCAACACGAGTGTAAAATGCTTTGGAGGAAGTACCGGAACAGCTTCCTGCACTGCTACCGGAGGTACTCCACCATATACCTACAGCTGGGCGCCCGGCGGACAGACCAATGCCACAGCAACAGGATTATCGGCAGCTACATACACCGTAACGGTGAGCTCTGCCGGAGGATGCAGCACAACAGCTGCCACCACCATCACACAGCCGGCTTCGGCCCTGTCAGCCACAACCTCATCGACCCAGACTGCCTGTTCGGGCAATACCGGCACGGCTAGCGTAACGGCATCCGGCGGAACCCCTGCATACGGATATAACTGGACGCCCGGAGGGCAGACCAACGCCACAGCCACTGGTCTGTCGGCGGGAAGCTATACGGTAACGGTAACCGACGCCAACTCATGTACGGCTACGGCTATGGCTAGCGTTACCGTTGCGGGAGGACCTTCAGTAACGGTAAGCTCCACGGGAGTAAAATGCTTTGGCGGAAGTACAGGAACGGCAAGCTCTACGGTAACAGGAGGAACTGCGCCCTACACCTATACCTGGGCGCCCGGAGGGCAGACCAACGCCACGGCTACAGGTCTGTCGGCGGGAAGCTATACCCTTA
>VFSW01007667.1_pt1 | contig 15624 bp, 14 predicted proteins | sample 5358111 | NCBI WGS metagenome assembly VFSW01 (sample SAMN11554181, study PRJNA540505) | mine drainage metagenome | isolation source: sediment from site ElyBrook_90M | place: USA: Ely Copper Mine, Vershire, VT | collected 2017
GTGTAGAACCACGCCAGGCAAATCGCGGTGCGGGGCGGCCCTTCGGCGCGCGGGCGGTGGGCCATAGCCATAGCCTCGGGCAGAGTCCCCGGGAGCGTCTCCGGGTGCATGTTGGCCACCAGGTATTTCACAAGGTCGCCGGCGGTGGAGACAATCCCGCCCGCGCCGGGCAAGCCCTCCAGGTCCGGCGGCACCGGCTGATGGGCCTCGTTGTACCCCTGGATGAGCCGTCTCTGCAACTCGGGCGAAGGAGCTGCCACAGTGTTGGCCAAGCCGAGCGGTCCTATGACTTCCCGCTCCAGGAGTTGCGGATACGTGAGACCTTCGTGGTCGGCCAGCAGTTCCCCCATCGCTCCGAAAGCGAAATTACTGTACTGGAACGGCGCCTGTGCCCGCTTGCCGACACCGCGCCGCGACAGGTACTCCAGCCAGTCTCCCGGGACCGACCGCGGCAGATCGGAGTGCTGCGAGGCGATATCGATCAACGTGATCTCATCGGCGTGAGGCTTCGGGACCGTTCCGGGCGGCAGCAGTTGGCGGATCGGTTCGTCCAGCGTCACCTTGCCCTGCACCACCATCTGCGCCAGCATCAGGCCGGTGAAGGTCTTGGTGATGGACCCAATCTCGAACAGAGAATCCGGCTTGGCCGCGCCATACGCGAAGATGCGGGAATCGCCGTGCTTCCACACGCCTACCGTCAGTCCTCCGCCGGCTCCGGGTGCCAGGGGGCCCTTGGTCAGGTTGGTCTTCAGATCGCGCGTCAGGACTGTTTGCAGATGGGCGGCCGATACCGGATTCGGAGTGGGATCGGCAGTCAGCGTGGGGATGGTCTGCGGCGTCGCGTGGGCTGCGAAAGCGAAAGGCCAAACCAGCCCCATGGCGCCGTGCAGCAGGCCGACTGAGACCAATAGCGACGTGACTACGGCAGCCACCTTGGCCAGGAACATGGTGCGCGCGCGGACGGGCAGAGGAGACAGCACCAGCACGTCGCGCCTGTCGGGAAAGGTGGAATCCCAACTCAGCACAGTGAACAATCCCACCATCAGCATAGTCGTCGAAATCAGGAACTGGGCATCCACCACCTCCATGGCGAGGGCCACCGGCGGAGTCATAGTGCTTCCGGCATAAATGAACGCGCCGAGCGCCGTCCATACGCTGATGAAGACCAGCAGGGCCGCAAATCGCCCCAGCAATTTATTGGCGTCGCCCTGCGCGTGCGTGGAGAGAACCTCCAGATCCACCATGCGGAACAGAAACTCGCGATAGAGCACACGGAATTGCAGTTTTCCCATGGCGGCTCCTCACGCGTGGATCAGGTCGGCGATCTGCCGCGAAATCGATGCTGTGTCCTGTTCCACGGCCAGTTGCGAGAAGATGCCCTCCAGGGTGGGCACCGCCATGAGCGTGCGCAAATGCTCGATGGAATCGTCGGCCACGATCCGCCCGCGATGCAGGATCACCACGTGCGAGCAGACTCGCTCGACGGTCTCGAGTTCGTGCGAGCTGAACAGCACCACTTTGCCGCGCGCCGCCAGTTCCTGGATCAGGCTGCGCAGCACCAGGCCGGTCCCCACGTCGAGTCCGGAGAAGGGTTCGTCCAGCAGCAGCAGGTCGGGATTGTGCAACAGCGCCGCGGACAGCAGCACCTTCTGGCGCATGCCCTTGGAGTACGCCGAAATGGGCGCATGCCTGTCGCCGTGCAATGAGAACAGGTGCAGCAGGCCGTCGATGCAGTCGGCCGTGGCCCTGGCCGGCAAGTTGCGCAACTGGCCCACCATGACCAGGTATTCCAGACCGCTCAGGTGCGCATAGAGATGCGGCTCTTCCGGCACGTAGCCCATGCGCTGCTTGTAGGCGATCAAATCGCGGCCGATAGGTTCGCCTTCGAACAGGATCTGGCCCGAAGTGGACTCCAGCAGGCCCGTGATCATCTTCATGGTGGTGGATTTGCCGGAGCCGTTGGGCCCCAGGTACCCGGTGATTTCGCCCGGGCGCGCCGAAAAACTCACGTTATCCACCGCCACGATACCGGTGAATCGCTTGCACACACTGCGGAGTTCCAGCATGGCTACCTATGTAGCAAGCTACCTACACAGTTGTCAAGTAGCATGCTACATAGGTATAATCCATCCGTGGCGCTGGAACCAAAACTCTCCCATACGGCAGCCCTGATTCTGCAATCCATCCATGCCGGCCACGTATATGGCTATAGCGTCATGGAGATGACCGGCCTTCCCAGCGGCACCGTGTACCCGGCGCTGCGCCGGCTGGAGCGCGACGAGCTGATCCGGTCGCAATGGGAGTCGCAAAGCCTGGCCGATGCAGGGCTGCGCCCGCCCCGAAAGTACTACAAGCTCACGCGGTCCGGCAAGGCCACGCTCGAAGCATCGCATAAGCGGTATCCGCTGCTGGCCAGGCTGATGGCAGCGACGAAGGCGGAGAACGTATGACGTTGCCGCTCGCCATCCTGCGCACGGCGGCACTGCTGGTGCCCGGCGAGCATCGCGCCGGGGGGCTGGCGGAGTGGCGATCGGAACTGTGGTACGTCCGCGGAAATACGGCGGCATTCTGCGCCGGCGCTTTCCGGGACGCGCTCTGGGTGAGGCACAACACGGCGGCGCCGAGTGCCCGCCTGCAGTCTCCCGTGCAGTGCATCCTATTTCTGACAGCGCTGGCCACGGTCAGCATCTTCCTCGCATTCCGGCTGCCGCTGCCCCGCGCGCTACTGCTGCCCTCGCCGCATCGGGACGCCCGCAGTCTGGTGATGATCTCCTCCGGCGGTAGTTCGCGCATGGCCGTGGAACAGTTCCTTTCTCTGGCGCAGCGCATTCCGTACCGGTTCCGCGGTATGGCTTTCTACCGGCCCATGAAGGCCGCCAACATGTCGGTAGCGCTCGCCAGCGACAATCTGTTCGAGCTGTTGGCGATACCGGTAGCCGCCGGTCCCGGTGCGCGCCTGGTGCTCACCCGCGAGGCCTGGCGCACGTATTTTCATAGCGACCCTCACGTCGAGGGCCGCGCGCTGGATGTCGCCGGACTGAAGGCCACGGTCGCCGGAGTGATCCCCGGCGGACTGTGGGACCTTCCCGGCCGGATGGATGCCTGGTTGCTCGTGGACCAATCGCAGATCGCTCATCTCCCGTCCGGTACCAAAGGATATGTGCTGGCCCGCCTTGGCACGCCGGCCCCCGCGGCGCAGCGCTGGAATTTCGAAAGCTTCGAGTGTTCCTCCCTGGCAAAAGGAGGCATGCTGCTCCCTTACCTTTTGACTGCGTTTCTATCCATTCTGTTTCTGGTGGCCACTACCACGTTTTCGCTGGGAGAGTATCCGGCGAATCGCGCGGTGCGGCACCGGCGCTGGATTTTTTTCGGATTGAAGGCCGCCCTGCTGCTGCCGCTGGTCTATTTCGGATCGCTCGACGTGGCATCCCTCGTAGGGGCGGGATTTCAGGCGCACGGCTTCATCGTGGGAACGATCATCGCGATGCGCTGGGCTCTTGCCGATCAGCGCCGCCGGTGCCCGGTATGCCTGCGGGTGCTCAGCAACCCCACGCGCATCGGCGGCCCCTCGCACGTGTTCCTGGAATGGTACGGCACGGAATTGATCTGCGTGCAGGGCCACGGGCTGCTTTACGTTCCGGAAATCCCCACCAGTTGCTACAGCACGCAGCGCTGGCAATATCTGGATCCCTCCTGGAGCACACTGTTTTCGTAACGTGTATCTCATTTGCAGCGAGATGGGGAACCTTAAAACACGCGCCGCTTGAGCCGTTCCAAGGTGAATTTCGCGGTGTCGGCCACAGCCATCACGGCCATCACGCCGGCTTGAACGGGGTCGCTAACCACCAGGTCGGCGGCATCCGGCACGCTTCCCGCCATGTTCAGGCTGACCACGATCAGGCCTTGCTGCCGGACCTCGCGCACGGCTGTTTCGATGTCGCCGCCCATCAGGGCTCCGGCCAGCACCAGGGCTTTGGCCCGCGGCAACCGTGCCACGGCGCGCACTGCGTCGGCCAGTTTCTGCTCGCCCACCAGGGGGATCGTATCCACCGAAATGTGCTCGCCGCGGATGTTGTGACGGTCGGCTTCGGACACCGCTCCAATGGCTACCTGCCCCACCTGCGCGCCGCCGCCCATGATGATGATGCGCTTGCCATAAATGGTCTGCAGCGTCTTTACGATCTCGACGCGGTGCACGATGGGAAGGGCCTGCAATCCCTCGATCAAGGGATCGACGCTGCCCGGCAGGTTGATCTCGAAATACGTGCGCGCTTCCTCCGGTAGGTTGGCCAAAATGGCCACCGATGTAATGTCCCCGTCGTGCTCCGCAATCACGCCCGCCAACTGGTGCAGCACGCCCGTGGTGCCGACTGCGTGCACCACCAGCCCGATCGTCTGGTTGTTCATGTGCTTTTTAGTCTATAATTCTGCGATGTACAAATGGGCGATGGTTCTTGCGGTAGCGTGCGCCGGCGCGAGTCCGCAAACCGCGGATGAGAAGCCGCTCTTCCACTTCCAGGAAGTCATGGTTCCGATGCGCGACGGCGTCCATTTGCAGACGGTCATCCTGACGCCGGTGAATCGGAACGGGCCGCTGCCCATCCTGCTGAAACGCACTCCCTACGGCGTGCCCGCCGCCGCGCCCACCTCCCTCGGCGCGGCGCTCAAGGAATTGATGGACGACGGCTACATCCTGGTGCAGCAGAACCTGCGCGGCCGCTTCAAATCCGAAGGCGTTTTCAAACTCAGCTCGCAGGTCAACCTGGCCGACCCCAAAGACACCAACGAAACCACCGACGCCTATGACACCATCGACTGGCTGGTGAAACATGTGCCGGACAACAATGGCCGCGTGGGCATCTTCGGGGTCTCTTACGACGGACTCACCGCGGGACTCACGCTGCTGCATCCCCACCCCGCGTTGAAAGCCGTCTCCGAGCAGGCATCGCCCGTGGACCAGTGGATGAATGACGACATGCACCGCTACGGGGCGCTGCGTCTGAGCTACGACTTCGAATACTCGATGATGGAGCAGGCGGACAAAAACGAAAACACGCACTTCCACTTCGATATCTACGACACCTACGAGTGGTACCTGAAGCTCGGGCCGGTCTCCAACATCAACGCTCGTGTGGTGCACAACTCCCTGCCGTTTTGGAACGACACCGTGGAGCATCCCGATTACGACGCCTTCTGGAAGCGCGAAGCGTGGGTCAACCAACTGCACAACAGTCCCGTGCCGAACCTGAACGTAGCCGGATTCTGGGATCAGGAAGACCCCTGGGGCCCCTGGCAGATCTTCTACCACGCGGCGCAGAGCGATCCGCAGGGCAACAACTTCATGGTGGCCGGGCCTTGGTATCACGGCGAATGGCAAACGGCCAAGGCCGATTCGATCGGCCAGGTGACCTTTGGCGGGCACGAGACCGCGCGCGAATTCCGCGAGAATATCGAAGCGCCCTTCTTCCGCTATTACCTGCACGGCAAGGGCGAAAAGATTCCGTGGAAGGTGAGTACATTCCAGTCCGGCTCGAACACCTGGCGCCAGTACGATGCCTGGCCGCCGAAGCCGGCCAAGGTCCGCAATCTGTATCTGCATTCCGACGGCACGCTTTCGTTCGATCCGCCGGCGGCCAACGGTGCCGAGTTCGCGCAGTATGTTTCCGACCCGGCGAATCCCGTGCCCTACCGCCAGCGGCCCATCTCGCCGACGTATCCCGGCGGCGACGGGCGCACCTGGGAAGTGGCCGACCAGCGCTTCGCGGATCACCGGCCCGACGTGCTCAGCTTCGTGAGCGCCCCGCTGGAAAGCGATCTCACCGTGACCGGCCAACTGTCCGCGGAGTTGTACGCGTCCACTTCCGGTACCGACAGCGATTTCGTAGTCAAGCTGATCGACGTCTACCCCGACGATGCCGTGGAAAATGCCTGGAAGCAGGACGAGGGACCCGCGCCGGGAGAATATGCGAAATCCCTGAACGGATACGAGCTGCCCATCGCCATGGAGGTGAGGCGCGGCCGCTACAACCGGAGCTACGAGCATCCCGCTCCGCTGGTGGCCGGCCAGCCCACGCTGTTCCAGATCCCGCTACGGGATCACGATCACGTGTTTTTGAAAGGCCACCGCGTCATGGTGCAGGTGCAATCCACCTGGTTTCCGCTGATCGATCGCAATCCGCAGAAGTTCGTGCCCAGCATTTACACGGCCACGCCCGCGGATTTCACATCCGCCACCGAGCGCGTGTACTGCTCGCCGAAGCTGCCTTCGCACATTGTGCTTTCGGTGATGCCGTGAGGCTCACGCCCGGTACTTCCGCGTCCACGTCAGCTCTTTGCCATCTTTGAGGATGATCCGGCGTTCGCCGTGAAACCAGGGTTGCATTTCGCGGATGCGGTCCAGGTTTACCAGCTCGGAGCGGCTGATACGCGCGAACTGATCGGGATCGAGCTGGCGGGCCAGGCTTTCCAGCGTGCTCCGCAGCAGGAACGTATCCCGCCCGGCGTGCAGGTTCAGGTAATTGCGATCGGCCTCCACCCAGTCGAGTTGCTCCACCGTCAGGAAAAACTCCTTGCCGCCCTTTTCCACCAGCAGCCGCCGCGCGACCTTCGCCGGCGCGGCGCTGCCGCTTCGCTGGGCAATTTGTTGTTTGGCGCGCTCCAGCACGCGCTCGAAGCGTTCCGGATCGACCGGCTTCAGCAGGTAGTCCAGCGCTTCCGCCTCGAACGCCAGCAGCGCGTGGCGATCGTGCGCCGTCAGGAACACGACGTGAAACTCGCGCGGCGGCGGGACGCGCTCCAGCACGGCGAAGCCGTCCATGTCCGGCATCTGCACGTCCAGCAGCAGCAAGTCCGGCCGGAAGCTGCGTAGGGCATCCAGCGCCTCCTGCCCCGACCCGGCTTCCGCCACCGCGCCGATATCGCCATCCCGTTCCAGAAAGCGCCGCACCTTGCGCCGCGCGGGCGGTTCGTCATCGGCAATCAGCACGCGGATCATGTGTGGAACGGAACCGCTACTGTGACCAGCAGGCCGCCGCCTTCGCAGTTTTCGAGTTCCAGCCTGTGGCGCGCCCCGTAAAGCTGGCGCAGACGCTCGGCCGTATTGGAAAGGCCGGTGCCTTTCTTGTAGCCCGCGGCTATGCCGCGGCCGGAATCGCGCACCTGCAAGCGGATAGCATCGCCGTCACGTTCGGCGGTAACGGTCACGGAAACTGCATTGGTGAGCGGATCGATGCCGTGGCGAATGGAATTCTCCACCAGCGGTTGCAGCAGCAGTTGCGGCACCAGGGCCTTCTCCACTTCCGGCGCGACCCGCACATCTACGCGGAGTTTCTCTTCGAAACGGCGCCGCATAATCTCCAGATACAGCTCCAGCGTCTCGATTTCGCGGTCGAGCCGGACCTCCTGCGCGGTGGATTCCTGCAAGGTGTTCCGCAGCAGGTCGCTGAGGCGCGAGATCATGGCGTCCGCCTTGCGCGGGTCTTCGTACATCACCGAAGAGATGGTGTTCAGGGCGTTGAACAGGAAGTGCGGCTGCAGTTGCAGGCACAGGTTCTGCAGGCGGGCTTCGGCGAGCTTGCCTTCCAGTTGTGCGGCGCGCACCTGCCGGTCGAACAGGTAGAGGATGGTCACCATGATCCAGTAGCAGATCACGTCGTTAGCAAATTCCATGGGGAAGCGCATGGCCATGATGCCGTAATCGTACCGGCCCAGGCGAAGCACGGGAAACAGCACCGTGCGCGATCCCCACATCATCAGCGTGTGGACCACGGAATACGCCATCATCGCCAGTAGGTGAAGCGGAAAATAACGGCCGCGACTGATGGAGAAGCGCCGCGCAAACCGCACCAGAAGCGGGTAGAGCAGGGCCGCGGTCCAGACGCCGGTCAGTTCTTCCGCCAGCGGCACCATGAAGGGGGTGGGATTCGCCCGTGCCCGGAAATCCAGGTATTTATAGGCGAACAGCAGCAAGCCGATGGCGGTGAACAGGCCAAAAATGGTGAGACCCTTGGACAGCTTGCCCCTCATGGTGACTAGCTTAACTTATCCCGCGATTCCCAGCAGTTTCCACCACCACATGCCGATTCCCATCCAGATCGCCAGATTCACCACGGAGATCAGAAATCCGATGCGCCACCACTCGCCCTGCCGCACATACCCCGCGCCGAAGTAGACTGGCGCCGACCCGGTGCCGTAGTGGGTCATGGCGGCGTTGAGGCTGGAGAAGTACGCCAGCGGAAGGGCCGCTGCCATCGGAGGCACTCCGCCGGCGAGTGCCGCGCCCAGGAAGCCCGGGTAGAGCGCTGTGACCTGCGCGGTCATGCTGGCGAATGCGTAATGGACGTAGCAATAGCTGGTCACCAGCACCAGCAGCAGCAGGGGCCAGGGCCATCCGCCCATGAGGCCGAACAGTTTCGTGGACAGGATTTTGACGACGCCGATTTCGTTTAATTGATCGGCCATCATCACCAGTACGGCGAACCAGATCAGAGCGTCCCAGGCCTTGCGTTCATCCAGCAGGTCCTCCCACGTGAGCACCTTCGAGAGCAGGATCGCCGAAAGGCCCGCCAGGGCCACGAAGGTGTTGGAAATACCGTGCCAGGGCGAGGTGATCCAGCCCGCCATCACGCAGATCATGATGCCCACCAGCCACTTCTCATTGCGCTGGAGCGGACCCATGCGCGCCAGCTCTTTCCGCGCCAACTGACGCGCCGGCTCGGTATCGCGAATCTCGGGACGCGCCAGGCGCCAGATGAGCCAGGGCACTACGATCAGAGAGATCATGCCCGGGACGATGGTGCCCGTTAACCACGCGCCCCAAGTGAAATCCACGTGGCCGATCTTGCGCGCGAACTCGGCGATGAGCGGATTGGCGGCCATTCCGGTAAGAAACATGCCGGATGCGGTGTAGGTGGAATGAAACGCCACCAGCGTGAGGAACGCGCCCATGCGCCGCGCCGTGGGCCCGGGCTCCGAGCCGAAATCCGTCGCCACGCTGCGCACGATGGGGTAGATCACGCCGCCGCCTCGCGCCGTATCCGAGGGGATGAAGGGAGCCAGCGTGAGATCGGCAGCGGCCACGGAGTAGCCCAGGCTCAGCGGCGACCGGGCAAATCGCAGAATAAACAGATAACCCACGCGCGTGCCGAATCCGGTCTGCGTGAAGGCGCGGGAAAACAGGAAAGCTGTGAATACCAGCCAAACGGTGACGTTGCTGAAACCGGAGAGCGCCTTGGCCGGAGACAGCGTTTGCGTGAGTTCCAGCAGGGTCACGGCGACCACGACGGAGACACCCATCCGGACCGGTTGCGCCACCAGCGCGATGATGGTGGCCACGAAGATGCCCAGCAGGTGGCGTTGCTGCGCGGTGAATCCGACTAGCGGCAGGAAATAGAGCAACATCCCGGGGAGCAGGACGACGGCCCAACGCTTCATCGATACATACCCGGATGACTCTCCCGCATTTCGCGCGCCTGCTCGCGCGCTGCTTCGATCTGGATCAAGGGGCCCTGACCGATGCCCGGGCAGTAGCGCGCCGTTTTCTTCCACTCGCGCTTGCTCTCCACCAGTTCCGGCCAGAAGGGGAAGATGCGGCATTGCGTGGGCTTGGCCGGGTGAATCGAGCAGCCGTCGCTGCGCAGAAAATTACACTGCGAATCGCGCGGCACCCGCAGGCGGAGCTTGTTCCGGGTGCGGTAAACGTACCGGCGCTCGAACAGGGCCGGCGCCATCCCCAGGAATTCGGCGGCTCGCACCAGGTCGGTCTCGGTGAGATACACGAACCCCTTCTGCTCGCAGCACTTGATGCATCCGGGCTGGCAGGCAAAGCGCAGCGCGTCGGCCATCTGCTTATTATGCGTCAGGGGGCCGCCGATATTCCCGGGTCCCCTGCCGGCGCCTCCCGTGGTACGCTTTCTAGCTGAGGGTGGAGGGTATCGTGAAACGCAAAATTTCGATCTGTCTTGTGGCACTGGTGGCGGCGTTCGTCCTGACCGCGCAGGAGAAGAAAGCTCCCGCCGCTTCCGGCATATTGCATCCCGAAATGACCGTGGAGAACGGCACTTGGGATAAACCGATGGCGTCCATTGGAACCAAGCCCGCAGCCGGGTCGCCCTGGAGTACGACGTCGGTCGCCGCCGGCGTAAATAGCAAGCCGCAGCCCGGAAGACCGGTCACCGTGGTGGGCGAAATCGTGGACTTCTCGTGCTACATTCAACTGGGCAAGCACGGCGAGAAGCACCGCTCCTGCGGGCAGAAGTGCGTGCAGAACGGGCAGCCGATCGGCCTGCTGACGCGCGCCGGCACGTTGTACATGCTGATGCCGGAAGAGCACGATCCCCGGCGCGATGGCGGCGTGGACGCGAAAGCTTCGGCGTCGGAGCACATGGGCCACATCGTCTCGGTGAGCGGCACGGAAGCCTCCGTGGGCGCTTATCGCGCGATTTACGTGCAGGGCCTCACCAAGTAAGAGAGACGGCCGAATTTCTTCAGTAGCCCGCGTCCTTATTGACCACGTTGAGCAGCGGTTCGCCCTTGCTGTAACGTTCGAACTGCTCCAGGAAGAAGCGCATGGCCAGGTCCATCCAGTCGGGCGTGTGGTCGGCGCAGTGCGCCGACAGCAGCACATTTTCCAGCTTGTAGAAGGGATGGCCGGCCGGCAGAGGCTCCTGGTCGAACACATCCAGCGCAGCGCCTTTGATGAGCCCTTGCGAGAGCGCCTGCACCATGGCCGCTTCATCGATGACCGGGCCGCGGCCGACATTGATCACCACGGCGTCGGGCTTCATCGCCGCGAACTCGGCCGCCCCCACCATGCCCTTTGTCTCGGCGGTGAGCGGAGCGGCCACCACCAGGTAGTCGCAGCGCTGGATCATTTCGAGGAGGTGGTCCGGAGCGTAAATCTGCTCCACCAGGGGATCCACGTGATACAGTGGCGGGCCCGAGCGCTTCACGGCGAGCACGCGCATTCCCATGGACTTCATGCGGGTGGCGCAGGCGCGGCCGATATCTCCATACCCCAGGATGCCGGCGGTCTGGCCGGAGATGAGTGTGATATCGAACGGCTCCCATTCGCCGGCCTGTTGGTGCCGGATCATGCGCCGGAAATCCTTGGCGAAATACAGGATTGCCCCGAGTACGAATTCGCCCAGGGAGGGGCTGAAGACGCCACTGCCGTTGGTCAGCGGCACCGGATGCGCGACCAGTTCCGGGAAGAGCACGGAGTCGAGTCCGGCGGAACGGGAGTGCACCCACTGTACCTTTGGAGACATGCGGAACACCTCCTGCAGTAGGGCGCGGGAGCCGGACCAGTTGAAGAGGACGGTGGCGTCGGGCGCCGCGCGGGCAAAGGCTTCGGGGGTGTTTCCAACGGCAAGTGTAGTTTCGGGTGGCAGTTCCTCGAGCATGGCAAGCTGGGGCTCGGCCGGGTCTGCCAGAACGAGAACTGTGAGATTGTCCATGAGGAGAAAGCTACCACATGTTCGGCCTGTCCCTGGAAATGTTGGTTACGTTCCCGGGTCTGCCCTGCCGGGCAAGATCCGGTAGCCATTCCAGCAACGTCTCAAGGCAGGCGAAAGGCGGAAAACTGTTCAGACTGCTGGTACGCTGGTACCAGATGTTCGACCTCTCTCTGGAAATGCTACGGGTGGTGGAAGACGCCGCCATCGCATCGGCGCGCACCATGGGAATGGGCGACGCGGATTCGGCCGACCGCGCGGCGGTGGAATCCATGCGGCGCTGCCTGGACACGGTAGCGATCGATGGCACCATTGTCATCGGAGAAGGGGAGCGCGACGAAGCCCCCATGCTGTTTATCGGCGAAAAGGTAGGGTCGCGCAACCACGGGAATCCCATTGCGGTGGACATCGCCGTCGATCCCCTGGAAGGCACCAATTTGTGCGCCACCGGCGGTGCGGGCGCCATCACCGTATTAGCCGCTTCGGAAAGGGGCGGCCTGTTGCACGCTCCGGATTGCTACATGGAGAAGATCATCGTCGGGCCTGCGGCGAAGGGCGCGGTGGACCTGGAGGCGCCGGTGAAACACAACCTCAAGGCCGTGGCGCGGCGCCTGCAGAGGGGCGTGGACGACCTGGTAGTGGTGGTGCTGGACCGGCCGCGCCACCAACAGCTCATCGCCGATATTCGCGAAGCCGGCGCGCGCATCCGCCTGATTTCCGATGGCGACCTTTCCGCTGGGATCGCCGCCGCCGTCGCGGGCACCGGCGTACATGTCGTGATGGGCTCCGGCGGAGCTCCGGAGGGCGTGCTGACCGCCGCCGCCCTGCGCTGCCTGAATGGCGAGATTCTGGGCCGCCTGATCGTAAAAGACGATGCGCAAAAGGAACGGATGCAAGCTATGGGAATCACCGATCCGCAGCGCATTTACGCTACACCGGACCTTGCGCCGGGCCGCAACCTGGTGTTCGCCGCCTGCGGCGTGACCGATGGCAACCTGCTGCGCGGCGTCCGTTTTTCGGGCGACGGAGTGCTCACCCAGGCGGTGGTGATGACCTCCACCACCCCGCGCGTGCGCTTCATCGATACCACGCATCTGGAGAATAAGCCCGACGTGAAGGTGCGTTTCCGCTAAACTGAAATTATCGAACCATGCCGGAATTTTGTAGTTGCGGCGCCCAGTTGGCGCCGGAATCTCTGTTTTGTCACAAATGCGGAAAGGCCCAGCGGGAATTGGTTACGGTTCCGGAGCAGGCTCCTGTTCCGGTGTACGTAGTCCCACCGCCGGTGGTGGTTGCGAAACCGGAGCCCCTGCCGCTGAATTTCCACAATCCGGTGGCGGTGCGGATCGCCATGCTCGTGGCGTTGTGCGCGGCGTTTCTGGGATTCACCGTCCTGCCGATTCTAAGCTGGCTGGCGGCGGGATTTTTCGCCGCGTTCTTTTACCGGCGCAAAACCGGGTCGCTGCTCAACGTTAGCGGCGGCGCGCGCATGGGCTGGATCACCGGCATCATGATGTTCGGCATCTGGACAGTCGTGCTGACGGCACTGGCGGTTCCCGCCGCCATGAGTGGGCGCCTGCTTTCCACCTTCCAGGAGCAGATCAAGAACTCACCCTGGCAGGACCCCGCCATGCTCAGCCAGATGAATCAAATGCTGCAGACCGGCGAAGGCGTGGCTACCGCCGTGGTGGTGTTCTTCCTGATGCTGTTCGTGTTCATTATTTGTCTGAGCATGGCGGGCGGTGCGTTAGGGGCTATGCTCGGGCGCGACCGGACTTCATAGGTTGCTGCGAATAGCGCTTCACCGCCCACACCGCGGCGAAAATAATTAGCATGGAAACGGCTTCGCGAGCGCCGAAATGCTCGCGGTAAAACAGCCACCCCAGGCCTACCGCCACAATGGCATTCACGTACGGGTAAATGGAAACGATGGCCACCGGCAGTTTGTCCATGGCGTACACGTATGCGCTGTATCCCACCAGGGAACCGAAGCAGACCAGGTAGAGAAGCGCGCTGACGCCGCGCGTGCTCCAGTGGATGGGCTCGTGCGGAAGCAGGAAAGCGAACGGCGCCACGGTGAGCCCGGCGGCAAGTTGCTGCACACCGCCGGAGACGATGGGGTGAGCTTTGCCGCTTTGCCGGCGCTGGTAAATGGAGCCGAACGACCAGCCCGCCATCCCCACCTGCAGCATCAGGAATCCGTTCAGCAGATTGCGGTCGAGGGCGTGGGTGCCTACATCCGGACTCACCAGGAGAGCCGCCCCGGCGAGTCCCACGGCCATGCCGGCAATGGTGGGGGCGTGCAGGCGTTCGCCGCCCGGAAGAAGCGCCTCCGCGCCCACCATCCAAAATGGCGACATGGTGACGATCAGGCCCGCGATGCCGCTGGGAATGATCACCTCGGCGAACACCAGCCCGCCGTTCCCGATCCCCAGGACCAGCAAGCCGCTAAAGCATGCCGCCGCCAGTTCTCGCCCACGCGGCAGTTGGGAGCCCTTGGCAAGCGCAAACAGCAGCGTGATCGAGCCGGACAGCATGTACCGCGTGCTGAGCAGGACCAGCGGCGGAAACGTCTCCAGCGACATGCGGATTCCCAGATACGTTGTGCCCCAGAAAAAACAAACTGCGACCAGCGCCAGGTAAGGTTTAAAAAGAGGATGTCGGGACAGTACTCCAGGTTAATGCATTTCGCCGGCCGCGCGTCAGTACGGCACTGCAATAAGGATGACTGGTGTTCAAAAGTGAAACCGGTATCTCACCTCGCCATAAATCAGCCGGGGATTGATGTAGTGAGTGCCTCCAAAGGTATTGCTGGTGTCCAACAGGTACCGCGTATTGGCAATGTTGACGACGCTGGCGGATACGGTCCATTGCTCTCCGAATGTCTTACCGATGGAAAGGTCGAAAGTCGAGTGAGGCGGCAGGTGCGACGGCCCATTGCCATTCAAAAAGCCGGAACCGAACTGATATGCGGGCGTGGCCCACATGTGCCCCGGCAATGTCAGCGAGAGCACCGAGGACACCGTGTTGCGCTGATCGTGATCCAGCAGGAAATTGCCCGTAGGCGCGTCTCCCAACAAGCCGCCGGTAACCGGTCCAATGCCCTGGCCAATCTGGTTGGAATACGCCACCCGCCACTGCGCCATATGGAAGAGCCGCGGCGAGCGCAGCGCCACTTCCGTGCCGCTGATAATCGCGCCCAGGTCCGTCAGCGGAATGAAAATGCCCGAGTCGCCGATCACGTCGTGGTCCAGAAAGTTGCGCGCGCTGGTGTGAAAGTTGTCCACGTCCACCGACCAACCGGCCACCGGAATACTCAAGCCGATATCGTGCTGGATGTCGCGCTCGCCAGGCAGGGGCACAAACCCGGCGCCCTGCTGTATCGCGAAGTCCAGCGACGGACCGGCCAGACTGTCCAGCGGAGGAGGCTGGTAATAATATGCGTAGTAGCCGTGCAGCGTCCAGTTCAGGCGCGGAATGCGGATGGCCGCGCCCAGGCGCGGGTCGGCGGCATTTTCGTTGACCAGCCCGCTATAGTGCGTGAGCCGGATCCCCAGGTCGAAAGTCAGCCACGACGTAGCCTTGTATTGATCCTCCAGGAACAGGGCGCTGGAATTGGCCCAATGCGTCTCGGTCTGATTCAACACGGCTTCGCCGGGGTTGGCGGTGAGGCCGAAAAACGTGTTGTCATGCTGGCCCCAGAGCTCCAGCCCCACGTGCAGATTGTGGCGCTTTTTCTGAACCTGCAGAACGCTCCGCCCGCCAAAGTAACTCGAGCGGCCATTGTCGTTCAGCACGAAAGGCGTGTCGTTTGGACCGCCCACGTACTGCGCGCTGTTGAAGTGGTAATAGGGTGAAAGCGTGAAAGTCACACCGTCGGCGAACGTATGGGTCCAATGGAATCCGGCCAAGTAGTCCTTCTCCAGATCCAGGTCGCGGATTCCAGCGGCCTGATCCTCCTGGCCGTTGGGAATCTGGTAGTGGTCTTCGCGAACAGAGCCGATCCAGCGGAGTTGATTGCTCGCATCGGGATTGTAGAACAGGGAGACAAACCCGCCCAGCCCGCTGTATTGATCGTGAATTACCTGCGAAACCGGCGGCGCCAGACCCAGGTCCGAGCGGCTTCCATCCAGGCTGGCGTAGTAGGCAAAGCGCTCCGTGTGGCTGCCGA
>VFSW01007668.1_pt1 | contig 15622 bp, 7 predicted proteins | sample 5358111 | NCBI WGS metagenome assembly VFSW01 (sample SAMN11554181, study PRJNA540505) | mine drainage metagenome | isolation source: sediment from site ElyBrook_90M | place: USA: Ely Copper Mine, Vershire, VT | collected 2017
AGCTTAATATTTGGACTATTTGGGTGAAAGGTTTCTGTAGAAATTAGTCTAGGACCGGAAGGAGTCAGTTCCTGAATAACATGCCATCTGGCAGCGACGAAGACTCTAGTTTGATCTAGAATTTCCTCCTCTTGAGTTTCCTTAGCTACATCTGGCAAATCATTAAGATTGATTGTCCTACCAGTTTCAATAAAAGACTGTAAACCCATTGCCCCAGCCTCGTCTAGCGATAATTGGGCCATAACTTCAATATTAGGGCCTAACCAGCCTCGATGAGTCACGTTTGCACTACCTAACCATAGAGTCCTTCCTGTAGAATGATCTGCATATACTATCTTTGCATGTAATGCCCGAACATCGATTGCTTCATCTTCAGAAGATTCTGTTAATTCAGCCTGATCTGAACCTTTGGTAGATATGAACTCATTTAATATAGGCGCCTCAAGTGTCAACAAATTATCTTTAAACTGTTCCAATGGTTTCCCTTTTTGGTCCTTTAGTTTTGCCAATTCTTGAATTGTTGTGAGAAGGTATCGTTGTGTTTGGTTTTCTCCCCAAGCGCCTATATGTTTGAGTGTCGTATCATCCAGGAATGGACTGACCACGATCAATTTTTTTATTCCAATTGGCGCCGAAGGGAATTTACGAATCTGACCAGGAATTAATAGCTGCAGATTTTCAACGCGAAGGACTCCATCTGGTACTATCCACTTTAATGACTTCAATTCCAGTTCAGCCTGATCCGGTTTTAGATCCTCCAATTTCGCTCTTGCGGCCAATTCTTTTCCTAGTTCAGGTATCCCAGGGATAAATTCTCCAAGGCCTTCTGTACTCCCAAGTAACAGCAAACCTGTGTCCCAATAAATGGAGTCTGTTAAGTTGCGGCTCCCAATCCATAGACGCCATTTTGGCTGTTCTGATGAAGCAATATCCGGTTTATATTTCACCAACGCAATCTTCGGGTGCCATGAGCCATTTTCTTCATCGCTGTTTATTTCTGTAATAAAGCGGTCCACAACTCCTAAAATATCTGCTCTTATGTTCTGTAAAGTGATTCTGCCACCCTGAACAAGTACCTTTAACTTGTCAGACATTTGATCGAAGGCATTGGCAAAATCAACTTTACTGCCGGAACCTTTCTCATTATCCAGTCCGGCCAATGCCAACATGGAAGCAACTAACGTCACTAAATCAAGGGAGTATGTTGTTAGAATTGCGTTTTCAACCTGCCAGCCCGGTTCCGGACGGAGGACATCCAAGAAAGATAAACCTTTCCAATGCTCTTTTGTCATAAGCTGTCCCGTAAGTCTGCCAACAAGCGCTGAACATTTCCCCAACGATAGCTAAGCGGCTGGGCTAGTGGATGATTTTCTGGCATCCATTCAGCCCGACGAAGTTGCCCAGCCAGATTGTCCGCCAAGCGGGCGCGTTGGCCTTTGCGAGCAAGCTCTATCTGACGATACAACTCAAGTAGCTCAGAAGGATTTCGGGCACCCTTGAGCCATTGCTGCGTGGAGTAAAGTACATTGATTATGCGAGATTTGATAAGTTGAGGCATTTCCTTCTCAACACTCCTCACATCCAATGAAAGAGCATCATCCGAATATAGTTCTATTATCTTTTTTAAGTATTCACGGTGAATTTCTGGAGTTGGCAAGCGGTCTTTCTCGTCACGGAGTTTTTCAACTAAAGCAGCATAAATTGCTCGCCCTATCGCCGCCACAGCCGCAACCTGGCTACCACGAAGTAGAGCAGCCTTTTCGTCGTTGTTTAGTATATTTAATATTTCTTGAGACCAGGGATATTTGAATTTATCGGTTGGGATTTGATGTTCGACCAGAGATGAAAGAAGTGAAGGTGCTTTCAGCCTGTCAACGCAAGGGCGATTCACCGCAATTAGCAGCTGCTTGATAAACTGGACCTCATTTGGTTGCAATTCAAAATCCAGTTTTGTGCTCCAGTTCTGCCATTCCTTAGGAGGCTCTGGTAGGGTATTAAAGAGTAGTTGAATGATGTCTAGCGGCTGTTTATCATCATCGAGTAAATTATTCGGACGAACTCGATGCCTAATCAATCGATGGGCTTGGACACGTGATGGAAATGAACCATCAGGGAATGCTTTCAGAAGTCCCCATTCACGCAGGGCAGTCCAGTAGACCATGGCAGGCGGCTGAGATGTGGGATTTGGATATGAACGCCCTCCAATTACTCCACTTGCTAGTCCCAAATGCATTAACCGTCTTACAAGTTGCTTTTCTTTTGTCTCAATCTCTTGATAGATATCTCTGGAACCCCTTGTAGCTGCAATTTCGTTATAAAGCCAGGGCACGAAGAAAATATACCTCAGGCGGGTTTGAAGAACTGTTGTGCCCGGAAAGAAACGATCAGCATAGGCTTGATGCAAGGTGAGGAAACCGATCTCGTCACGGACTCCTAGGATATCATCCTGGATTTGCGCCTCTGCACGACGCAGGGCATCTTTTGATAATACTGTCCAACCCAGAGAAGCTTGCATTGTCTAGAATCCATTTCTTAACAACTTTTAGCGATACGTTTAGTATATAACTTCATGAGTAAATTTTCGTATAGCCGGATAAACTGGAATATTAGGTAAATTGATGCTTAGGTTATTTCTATGCTGGCCTGGTTTGCACCGTAAATGTCCGACCTTTTCTTTAGCCGGCCAGTTCTCTTGCTTTCTGAAAGTCATCAATTGTAGGTGGAACAATCTTGTACCAAGGGTAATTAAACACATCTTCTCTTCTCTGGTGGTAATCTACTATTTCTTCAACAATAAATCCTTCACCTGGTACACCGTGACGTCCTACAACAATGATTGTCAAAGGGGTAAATCGTTTTGTAGGCAAAAATACATGATGTGCGTGAGCAGGGGATTCAATGGATTGTTTGTCGGATATCCCATAAGGGTCTTCAGCTCATCATATTTTACGATCTGGCGATTAGCTGCTTTTCCGATCAAGTACTGCCAGGCCTGGAGAGACCGTATAGCAGATTTCCTTCCTGGTTCTGCTGTTTTTACGACATCATCAAACTTTGAAATCATCGGATTTCTCCTTTTTTCGTCCCAACTTCTGATCATAAAAATTTTCGTAATTAATTCCTTATTTCCACTTTTTCCGCTAATGGCATCCAACCATGATCTAATAAATAAGAATCCACTTTGTTGGCAGGATCTCTAATAAGATAAATTGTTGCATCGGGTGATTCAACTTGTTCCACTACATACAGCCAAAAGGATTCGCCAAATTCTCGGGCTGATTCAAATTCAATTTTGGACAATTGTGCCGGGTTTTGGCTATCCCATAATCCGGAATGTGCTTTCACCTCTATATACCTTATTCGTCCCAATTCATCGACTGATTTTATGTCATAGCCCGGATGATTTACTTGGATGGTTTCCATATCGATAGGGTTTCTCCCCTGTTCCTGCTCGTATTTCATCACACGTTTTACGCCGAGCCGCCCAACTTCTATCTGGTGCGCAGTAATCTCAGGAGGCTGATTTGTAGTAGATAAAGTATCTTCCGGATAAACATAAGACACCAATCGAGAACTCTTCCTTTTTTCAGATTTGGTAAGGACTGATGTCTTGTCTTCATCTACCTTTGTCTTGGGGCTAATGATGTCGTAAGGGTTAATCGCTTGTGGCGTTTTGGTCTTTGATGCTTCTCGCGATTTTGTCTCCTTTGTAGGTGTTTCAACTTGTAAAACCAAAGGAAGATTTAGAGTTTCAGGTTCCTTTGTCACGATCGGCAAAACTTCAACTTCCGCCTCTATAATGGATGGTTGCATATCGGTTTCTTTTTGAGTTTGGAAAATCAAGTCTATCCATGACAGTTCGCTATCAGGCATATTCCAATTTCTTTTCTTTAATATTCCATTGATAACCACACTTGATGAATTAATAATTCTACCGATAAAATCCTCTAGATCTTTTGAGTATTGCACATTTACTAACCTTCTAGCGATTACAGAGGGAACATCAATCGCCCATTGATCTTTAGAGAACTCATCTGAAAGATACAGTATTTCATTCACCTGATCCCAATACGCTACTCCATTGGAAATTTTTGCTCGTTTTCCTAGCAGGGTTAAACTGAGATTTAAGTTCTCAACCAAATACTCTTTTGTCTGCAGGAGTTTTTGCAAAACACCATTTCCTTTTAATTCATCATAAATGTCTCGCATCTGATGGCGAAGATAAATACAAATTGCTTTCTTAATTTCCACCGTTAAAAAGCTCGATTCTTCCAGGTCCAAAAGTGTTCCACTAGCTTGAGCTGAAATGGTGACACTCTCCACCAAAGAACGGATTTCAAGTGCTGAATATAAAGGCATGTAGTCAGCAAATCCATCTTTTGGGGGAAGCCAGGCATATTCAACACCTTCTTTTGAAAAGGCCTTTTGGAGATCATTATCGTCAGGAATGAAGACTTCTGTATTTGGAACAAAATGATCATTGCGGGTCCACATTTTCACTGATCCAATAAATGCTCCCCACCACTTAGGCTTCTCATCAGATTTGGCTATTCGTAGAATAACTGGGAAAATCTTTTCCAAAGCCGATTCAGTTTTCTTAGGATCCAAAGATAATTCTGCTGAAAATATAAGATTTTGCCAGGCTTGAGCGTACGCCTCGTCATCAACGTCTTTTTTTACTTTCAGCTTATCGACAAAAAATCCCCTTATTCCCTCATATTCAGGCTCGAGATATCCAAACGCGTCTCCAAATACATCCCCTCTATCAGGCCAAATCACCTCGTCAAATTTTTCCCAACATCGTTTTGGCCGGGTAACAAGAATAAGTGGTTTGTCAATAAATTCCCTTCTTGTCTCAGGCTTCCAACGTTCTGAGAGGAAAGAATAAATTCTGCTTATAAATTTTGGATCCGCCTCCTCAGGAGAATGAGATGCTATAGTTTTTAACAAGTCAAGGACTTCATTAAAAGTGGCACTGGTACGAATGTTGAGCCATTTAACTAGCTCATCGCTAATCTTTATTTTCGAATATGGAACTGTACTCCCAAAGAATTCCTTGATTTCAGGACGATCAATAAATACTTCTGCAGGCCGCCGTAAGCCCTTATTAGTGGGTAACCAAGGTGAGTTATGAATGTGAAACCAAAAATCCGAGTTTTCTGTATCAGATTTGTCGCTGTAATAGAACCAGGTAAGTCTGGCGCATGCCCAATCGCAATACCAATAGCCCTTATTAAGGTCATCAACTTGAGCCTCAAGCCAGGAAACAAGGGCTTTACCCCGTACGGTGTCGATGTCTTCTAGGGTAGCTTTCGCGTTTTTCAACCACGCAGGAATCTTCCAATCATGAAGGAATATGTCTTTACTTGAATTTTTCCGTTTTTCCTCAATCCACTTTATAAAATGGGGAGGGATATCTTCAGGAATACTCCACCAGAAAGTCCATACTCTTTCTTTTGGAAAAGGTATTTGCGTTGCTCCTATTGCAATAAAAAATTTTCTCCATATTCCATAGTCGTCTTTTGATACATCCTTCAAATACTGACTTGAAAGGATATTCATATGTTCCCTGTCTTCTGAATGTGGGAAAACAATTTGCCATCCCTTCTGTAAATCATATATTTCAGGAAAAACTAATGGATTATCCGATGACCAATTCATTGGTAGGACAGTTCTTCCATTAGCAAGTAACAAAGGTAAATTCTTTTTTACAACATCTTTTTGATTATCGGCTAAGTTTTGAGCCGTCAATCTCTTTTATGTTGGTCCTTAATTGAATTGACAATTTCTGGCAAATCATTGCGATGGTCAAATCAAATAGAATTAATGATGCTTTTGCCCACTCCTCCAATTTAAGATCATTGTGAAGTAATTGATAAAGCTTAGTTTGCAGGAAATTAATACCAGAATATTCAATTACTTCCTTGTAATCCTTTAGTATGCCTTCTGTGTCTGGGGTAGGTAAATAAACTCCCATAAGATCTGAGGGACAGTAAATAATCCCGTCATTTGTAGGAATGACTTTACAATCGAAGATTGTTTCTCCAGTAACCCAACTTTGATTTTGTAAGAATTTATAAAGCTCATAGAACCAGTCAATGTCTTTTTGTGTAATCCATCCATCATCGTTCAAACATTCGACGATCTCTTCTTCTGTTAGCTCTTTTACTCCGATACTCTTCAATCTCTCGCGATATAGGGCGCTTTCCAACTCAGAGGCGACAAGTTTTGTTTTTTGTAGTTGAGATGGTAATTGACCGGTTCCAAATAGTCTTCTTACCTCTTGTGATGCAAACCGAGCCTGATCAGGCTTGACCCAAGAACCATCTTCTGTAAAAATGATTTCTTTCTCGCGTAATTCTTTGAGAATTTTATGGACTATTGGAGAAAAGAAAGGGTTACGGTTAGCTTTTTCCACGGGAATAAAGGAATAGGCTTTGGATCGCAACTCCTTGTCAATCAACATTTCCTGAAAGCCTTTTAGAAATACGGTTGGGATACAATCACGCAGCCATTTATTCCAGAGGCGATCTTCTTGAATCTGTTCCCTGTTAGACGAAAGTAGAAAATCAGCGTTGACAAGGAAATCTAATCCGCTGATCAAGCTTTTAGAGGTCGGTAAAAAAGCATATACACAAATTTCTGGAAGAGAGTCAGATCCTATGGGAAAGGCAACACTTATCTTCCTACTAGTGATTCCTACCCTTTTTTCTTCATTCAACCCATTTGGTATAGGGATATCAACTTCGCAGAGCCAATAGGCCCGCTTTATACCATCGGTGTGCAGTTCGACCTTCGGTAAAAACTGATCTATTCGATATACTTCAGTGACAGTAGTGTCTTCGCCACAAATTTGAAGAGCTTTCAGTTTATCGAGGAATAGAATTGTTTCGGGCGCAATTTGGCGTAATTCGTTCTCTACTACCAGGCGTTTTCCTTGGCGAAAAGGTAACAAAATGCAAGTTTGATCAAAATATTTACTTATTACTTCTGGAATATCAGCTATCCAGTAAGGAACAATATATCCAAATCCTAACTCAGGGTCTGCTGTATCTTGAAATGAGAATTGGTAACCAGCGGAAAAAATATGGGGTCTACTGCTTACCAAGAAAACAGATTTAAAGCCGATCCCTTTTTCCCCAATATACCCTTCGCGTTTTGATTTGGTAGAATCGCCGATTCTACAAATTGCCCTTACATTTTCTTCAAGAAACCCTTTTTCATTGTTGATGACTAGCAAGGCTCCATCTGTGCCTGGAGTTTTCGCTGGATCTACCTGAAGTATTTTGAAAATTAGTTGCGGATCCTTCTCAGAAGAATAGGGGTTATCTTCGGCGTTTTGGATCAACTCGAGTATGAAATGTACGTCTTTCGAGTAGAGATCTTCAGAAAGATGTTCAATCGCGCGATGAAGATCTTCCTCGTTTTCTCCGCCTTTTACCCCCGATCCAATCCCTTTTCTTTTACGGATATCTTTGATAATAGAAAGTTGTGTGCTATCCACTGTCATTTGGTTTACCCCTTTTCTATTTACTTTCTGATCAGTTTCGTCAAATTTTTGTTATAAAAAGATTTATAGGTCTTCAATCGGAATACCTTTTTTCCAATACTTGTCGAAGTCTTCAATCGTCGTTTGGGACGGAGTGTATTCACTCACATGCCGGTGCTTGCCGTAGGCGCCCGCGAAAGGAGGCATGTTGATTGCTCCACCCGGATGGTATAAGAACCGGTCGTGGGGAAGATCTTCACCTGGTAGAACTCTCAGTTCAAAATCTACTCCAATTTCTTCAAGATATTCTTTGAGCCGGACGACCGACTCTGGTCGGAGTAAGGGTGGTTTACCCAGGTAGAATTTCACCTGGCGTTCCGCAGTAATCATACGGATTTTCTTGAGGGCCGGTCTTGGATCGTTCTCGAACAATTCATCCATAAGATCGATAATTCCCTGATCGAAGTAAGGGTCGATCCAATAAAGGTAATCCTGGCAAGAGGCGATGAAACGAATTAAGTTCGTTCGGTTGAACTCGGGGTTTGAAGGATCGAGGAGGGTTCCTAAGATTTCAAATTTTTCTCCACCAAGCAAAGGGAAGTCCTTCGCCGATGCGTAAACTCCATTGAGTCTATCCTTCAGGTATTTTGCCAGGCGGTTATATCTGCTTTTGGCCGGCAAGGCGGTATAACAGTAGTCGAAGTCACCAATAATAATCAAGCTGACTCTTGCCCGGGTGATCGCCACATTCAAGAGGTTGTAGGTCTCCTCAAGCCAATTGAGGGTACCTTCCGGTATACCAGCGGCAAGAACTGGAGAGAAGACGATGATATCGCATTCATCCCCTTGGAACTGATGCGCAGTTCCTGATTTGATGCGCTTGCTTCCTGGATAAGTCTGGCTAATCCATTCCCGGATTTTCGTTTCTTGGGCTCGAAAAGGTGTGACAACCCCGATCGTTGCGTCTCGATAGCCTGCTTTATCCAAGGATTGAAGGATTTGAGGGACAACTAACTGGATTTGTTTTAACTCTTCTGTATTATAGGCGCTGCCATTTGGAGGACGTTTTAACTCACCTTTCACATTTAGCCATGAAGCCCCTCCGCGTTTGTTTAAATAGTCTTTGTCGTACCCTCTTCGGGTCAGGTCTGTTTTGATTTTGAGCTGACTGCCATAAAACTCTTCATTGGAGAAAGTGATAATTCTAGGATCCGAGCGATAATGCTCATCCAATAAAATTGCCCCCGGATGAAATCCAACGCTTCTTTCACCAAGATCGTAAAGTGAATGAGACGAATAAGACAGGGCTTCAAGGCCAACGCCATATTTAAAGCCAATTTGTTTGTCGAGACCTGTGGCAAGTGTGGCGACATGGCGAAGCTGGTTGGGATCTCCAATAATGACAACTTTCTTGGCCCGGTAGAGCAAAGGCAGCGCCGAAGGGATGTCGCACTGAGATGCTTCATCGATTATCAGAAGGTCGAAAAGCCCAGGCTGTAAAGGGAAGTTCGTCCTGGCTGTCAGATTGGTAATCGCCCATACAGGGAACATTTGCAGGGCATAGGGAAAATTTATTCGTTCGGCTTCTTTCAAAATTGGGTAAAGGTAAGGCTCCTTTCCAAAGTCAAGATCATTAAGCTGTTTAACAGCAGAAGTGTATTTTTGAGTTCCTTGATAGGTAATATTCGGAACTTCGGAAGTGCGACTGTGCCAGGTCGCCCGCATCAGGTCGCCGGCTAAGGTAAAGAGAGACTGGCTGGCATCTTGATAAACCGAGAGAGCCTCTTCTTCTTTTGGGAGACAGGCAAGCTGCCCCTGGCTGTGCAGAATAATTGCATTGGCTTCCCAGATCACAATAAGTCTTTGCCACATTTGAGTCCACGCATAGGCCTGGCCTTCGGTCATGCTTTGATTAAGACTAAATGCGTCCCAAGTTTCAGCAACGGCTACTGTCTTTTCAAAAGCCTGAATCGTTGCCACCTGGGAATTGTTCTCGATGAATAAGTTAATGCATTGACAGATCGCCTTGGTGAGTGCATCCATAGCTTCTTTCGCCTGCCGCTCAATTGAATTGATGATTTCCACCAGCGCGGCTGCCTCAAATGATCTCAAATTAAGTCGGTCGAACTCTGCCAGAGTATCGGGTAAAAAATCTTTCGATGAAGTCTCGAATTTTGCCTGTGATTGTGAAAGGACATGCTGTTTGTGCTGCATCTCATGCAGTAGCCCCCCTGTTCCGATCACTGCCGCTAATGCATTGGCAGCTTCCTGCAAATATTCGGCCGTAACCGTTTTAGCATCCAGTGAATAGGACTTTATTTCCAGCCTATCGAGGTGTCCCTGAAGTTTCTCGATAAATTTCTTCTTCGGATTGATAAGGTGCAGTGCACTGGCAATTTTCTGGATAAAAGTGAAGTGATTTTCTTTTATTTTTTCTAATTCGCGCTCAAGTTCGATCAGACGCTGCTGGTCTTCTTGATTCCCATTCTCCATTCGGTTTTCTACCTGCAGCGAGGCGCTGGTCAGCTCTTCGGTCATCCCTTCCGTATGCTGATCGATTTGTTTCTTAATCTGCTGAAAATCATGTTGCGCCTGGATAAATCCATTCTTGTCCGATAGGACATTCAAAATTTGTGTCCAGGTTGTGCAAACGCATGCCAGATCGGATAAAGAAGAAATATCGTCTTTGTGGAGAAGGCCGCCGGCAAACCTTCCCCATTGCACTTCATACTCACGGATGATTTGTACCGCCGGCTGCTTTTTCTCCTGGTCGAGGAGTGTTTCTCTAAGTAGAGCAACCAATTGTTGGCGTTTATAAATCAAAGTTTTGAATTCATCTATCGTCGTAGATAGGAATTCAGTAAGACGAAGTTTGTCCGCCTCGATGAAAGGCAAGTTGAGCGCGCTGAACCTTTCTCTTTGGTTTAGCGGTAGTTTCTCCAATACGTCCCGCAGCTCTAGTTGATAGGATTGGATCTTGCCTTTCAAGTCACGGATCAGATCAAGACGGTCGTTGGCTTCTTTGAGAATTCGCTTTCCATCCTTGTAGCGGTTCTCAAAATCTTGAATAGCCGGTTGATGGACCTGGGCGATGGCGCTTTCCATTTGTTCCACTGCGTGTTTGCGGTTCTGGCGGCTGCCAGTTCGAATGGCGCCCTGGAAACGGGTTTCCCCTTGCAGCCGGTCCATAACCACATCGACGGCCTTATTGTTGTGGCTGGCAAAGAGAACTGTTTTCCCATCTAAGTACGCTTGCGCAATCAGATTGAGAACCAGTTGGGATTTACCAGTTCCAGGTGGGCCGGTAATAATGGTTACCGGGTGCTCTGAAACGGCGCGGGCGGCTTTACGCTGTTGTGCGTTGATATTAGTCACGTAGAAATGCTGGTCTTCAATAAATTCCGGGGCTGGTGCGTGTTCGTGATCCGGTAGTTGATTGAAGAGATATTGAACGATTTCAGGGGCGCCCTGCCACTTGTATCCGTCAGACAAATCCTTTAATTCAGAAATCAAATTCCCGGTGAACTCACTGTTAGCCCAGAATAGGCCGGCCCCATCAAAGATTGAGTAATCGTTTATGGTAGAAAGAGAATGATCTTCATGGGAGAAAATTGGCAGCGGTCTTGATAGCCGTTCTGACAGAGTCTGGATTATATATTTTTCAACGTCTTCTACCGAAGGCTGGTCTTCAACAAAAGCCTGGTAGCTATCGAGGAAGTCGGCGATTTCATCGGCATCGAAACCAAGGTTCATCAGCGCTGCATAACTAAAACTGTAATCTTCGGGTTTGAGCACAACCACATTCTGGGTACCCTGTTCGACGTTGATTGGGACGAAGAGCAGCGGTGAAATTTTTTCAGCACTCAAGCAAACGAAGGATTTTCCCAGGCAGAGCTGTTGATTCCGCCGATGTGAATTATCAAGGAATTCTCTAAGGCGATCTGTACGATTGCTCAGATTGAATTGCAGGTTGTGGGTTCCGGTGAGGAATGAGTAGACGGCGCTTTCATCCAGAACCAATGGAAACAGGGCATTTTTCCCCATACTGAACTGCTGCTGGTATTCGTGGTTCAGGCATTCATGGTAGTAACTTAGTAATCGCTTCCATTCATCGGCGTTAGTCACTTTTGAGAATGAAAGTCGGATTTCTTGTGGAGGCTGAGGAGTTCGGGCAGGGCGAGGAGCAAGCCTGGTAATAACCGGCTGGTCTTGCGATTGGTAAATCACGGGTTGTTCGATTTTACTTGAAGGGAGGAATTCTTCTTTGCTGATCTCAATTATATTGGCAGTATTGAAATTGCGTTGATCGTTGCGCAAGTGGCAAAAGGCAAGGATTTTTTCAGACTCGACCCACTCAAGTGGGGATATTTTGCGCTCAGAGACATTCCCATGGTAATCTCGATATCGGATAAATACAGCAGAGTTGCATTGAATGGCTTCGTCGATGATGTGATGGATTGAAATGCGGTCTACCAAGGGATTCTCCTGAGTTAATTTTTATGAAATGATGCCTGGCAAAGGATCTTGCGTGGGGCCAAGTTCTTTTTCGAAATCACGAATGTAGACTTTGCTGCCAATCTCTTTGAGTTTTTCAATTGCCAGATGGATTAATTTATCCCCATCTCCAAGATTCCCTTGTTTCTTCAACAATAAACCTCTGCGGAAAAATGTCCAGGCAATCCCGATACCATCTCCAGCTTTTTGGGACCGGTCTTCTGCTTCATCGAGAAGGGGGCCGGCGTCATTAAAATTTCCCATCCGTATCAACGTTTCCGCTAGTTGGCCGAGGTTAATGCGTATAGCAACGCCGTTGCCGACTTTTCGGGAGTCGTCCAAACATTCTTGAAACATCCTGGCAGCGGCACCGTAGTCTCCCTGGCGGCGATCCAGGTCAGCGAGGAGACTTCGATTAATCTCCATGCCACGCCAATCGTCCATTTTCTTGGCATATTGGTAAGCATCGGAAAAATATTCTTTAGCTGCATGATAATCATTTTCTTGCCGGGCAATTAATGCGAGGTGGCTGATTGCCTGCACCACAATATCATTATTGTTAATTTTTTGTGCGATATGCATGGCTTCTTCAAAATGCAATTTTGAATTTGCGAAATCGCCTTTCTGTCGTTCAATCCGTGCAATGCGCATCAAACAGTCAGCAACTAATGGATCGCTACTTATTTCTTTACTTATACTCATCGCCTCATTAAAAAGCTCTTTCGCCTCGTCGAACTCAGATCCATAATAAGCGAGACGGCCTTGTTCTGCAAAAATTCTTGCTTTGATCTCCTGGATTTTGTGTTTATCCTTGTCGGTTGTTTTGGGCCCAAGTTTGGGAAGCTGCTCGATGGCTTGTTGAAGGTCTTTCTCCGCTTCTTTGATATTATCGTGGTCGAATTCCCACCTGGCGATAGTTACCAGCCAATGGGAAATATCCAAAGCGCGATTCTTAGAATGAGCCGCTTTAAGCGCCTGCTTGGCAAGTACGTGTGCTCGGTCCCAGTCACCATGGGTGTAGAGAGATAAGAAGGAAATTTGGGCTAATTGAAGAATTTCATCTTCCTGTCCAGCTAATTCAAAGTGATAAACTGCCTCGTAAAGGGCGTCACCCATCTGGTAATCATTTTCGGTATTTTTACTAAGATCCTTATAGTAATTTCCCGCATCCAGGTGAGCTTTTATCCGTTGTTTAGGATCGTTGAAATGATCATACAGATAATCGCGAATGTATTCGTGAATGGAGAAGCGTTCTTCAGTTCCTGAGTTTTGAATGATATATTTGTCGACTAATTCAAAGATTAAAGAATTCGCTCTTTTAGAGTCGTTGGAAAGATAGCTTATTAATTCGACTGTGAGAGGCGTTCGAATGACCGAGATTCGGCCTGCAAGCAGGCGGACATCTTTATCCAAAGTTTCGACGAGTGTATCAAACCAATGTTCTTTGTCGTTCTGGTAAAGAGGTAGATCTGGAATGAACCCCCAGCCGCTATTGGTAATGAGCGGTCTAAGCAGCCCAATCGCATAAGGGTTACCATTCGTGCGACCCCAGATCCAATCGATTCGTTGTTGAGTCAAAGCGTCTTTTAGCTGACCTTCAAAAAGGAATGGTATGTTTTCTTTTGACAAACCTCCGACAGATAATTCGCGGGTTACCCCAAAAGGCAGTCTCGGATCATCGATGATGTCCGGATGATCCCGGCTGGCGATGATCACCTTGAGTCTGGTTGAACGAGCGGGTATGCGCAAGAGAATGTCTGTCACTTCTTTCAGCGCAGTTATCTTCTGAAAATCGTCAATCACCAGCAGGATTTTCCTTTTTTCCAGATGGTCAAGAGCAATATCCAGGCGGTCGAGCAGCGGGATGCCTTTATCAAGAATAAGGCGCGCCAACATGCGGTCCCCTGTTTCGTAAGCTATCGCAGCCAGGAAAGTCTCCGCGGTCAACTCTTTTTCCCTGCAAGCGATATATTTTATTTGCCAGCCTGCCTCTTCGACATGCTTACCCAGGCAACCCAGAAGCGAGGTCTTACCAATTCCGCCCATTCCTTTTAATGCGATAAGTGCGAGAGCAGGATCTTCCACCCACGCAAGCAGTTGTAAAACTTCTTCATCTCGCCCGATCAAACTACTCAGAAGAGGTAGCCTCGAAAATAGCGTGGAGATTGGGATAGGAGGCAGATCAGCCGGGAAATGGTCTGGTAAAATTTCGCCCCAATTTTCTACTTTGATTGCGCCAAGTTCCTTGACGATGGCGTGCATTTCTCTTTCAGTAAGCTCGAAATAATTATCCGTGGTGCAGTGGAACTCCCAGGCTAATTGTTCTAAGGAAATTACTTTAAACCAGTTATGTTTTTTCTTGATTTCATCCCATGGCAGTTCGAGTTGGTCTACGTTTCGATCAAAACCCGGAGATAGTACCGCCCAGCCATGTAAATGATCCAACGCCATTTCTGGATTCCACTCATTTCCGGTAATGTGGCTTAATTTATCAGCAAGCCAATTGGAAAATTTGAAGCGCATTTGCCCAATTTGTTTGTAGGGGTTTTTATCTTGATTGGCCGACCCGCCAAGAGGGATTGTGGTGGTTCTTCCCGGTATCGTATATTCCCAAACCCCGTTTGCTTTACCTGTAACCTGAATTGAGGTTGCGTCTTTCTCGGACGCAGCCGTTAGCTCTTTTAAATCGGCAATGATCAATGCCCGCGGGCAGATGAGTAGGAGGTCGATTGCAGCTCCGTTTGCATCTACTTCAATGACCACTATATAGAGCTCGGGGGTATAACCAAATTTGCTCTTAAGAATCTGTAAGAACCGCCCAAGCGCGCGCCTTTCGTGCCCATATTGAAAAAGACGTCCTTTGTAAACTTCGACTGCCATTTAGAATTCCTATAAAATCGCCAGAGTCAAATTTGATCGATCAATAATTTTCGATAATTTTCTTGAATTCTGGATGCTCACGTAGATCATCCCAGTCTGGATCCTGGCAAACCCAATCTGTCGGCACTTCATGGTTCGACAGGGCTTGTTTTAAAAGCGAAAATGCAGCCTCTAAATCATTACACAAAGCGGATATGCAAGCCCGGTTGTAGAGGCTATCATTATCACACAAGCGTTGTGCTTCGTTTATTTCTCGCGCTGCATCTACCGGTCGCCCTAGTTTCAGATATACCGCGCCAAGGCCTGCATGGTCGCTTGCCCAATCCGGTCGATAGAGCAATGCTTGTTCCAACGCATTTCGGGCCTCATCGTAATGTTCATGAATTCGGTACAGCCCCCCCAGGTTGTACCAGGCCACAGCATCTTTCGGATCGGCGGCGACGGCTTGGCGGAAGGCGTCTTCCGCTGCGTTGGTTTGCCCCAGTTCCCTGAGCAGCATTCCCAGGTTGGACCAAGCCTTAGCATCTTTCGGATCGGCGGCGACGGCCTGGCGGAAGGCGTTTACCGCTTCGTTGGTTTGCCCTTGATCAGCCACGAGCACCCCCAGGGCGTACAAGGCCGCAGAATCTTTCGGATCGGTGGTGATGGCCTGGCGGAAGGCGTCTACCGCTTCGTTGGTCTGCCCGTGTTCAAAGAAGAAAACCCCCACGTTGTACCAGGCCTGAGACTAATTCGGATCGGCGACGCCCGCAGGCCGAT
>VFSW01007669.1_pt1 | contig 15621 bp, 8 predicted proteins | sample 5358111 | NCBI WGS metagenome assembly VFSW01 (sample SAMN11554181, study PRJNA540505) | mine drainage metagenome | isolation source: sediment from site ElyBrook_90M | place: USA: Ely Copper Mine, Vershire, VT | collected 2017
GGCGCGATTTAGTTTCAATTGATTGCCGAAATGAAATCAGGCGCTTTAGTGTTTTTCCGAAAAATGGAAATTTTATAATTTTATAAATTGTGCGAGATAAAAGTGATGGCAAAAAATTGGGCGTTGCAGAGGAAGACATACGCTGATGAAAATTCTGTCTCTCCTTCGAGTAGTAAAGATCGCAAGTTATGAAATTTCTCGGAATGCCAAGCCTTAAGTTTTTCATATAAAATATATAGCCGGCTTGATCGGGCTCGCGACCAAGTATGTGACGGTATGCGAGAATTAAGAATTCACGATCGGAATAGAAATTATCTTGTGGCATAGTTAACATAATTTTTCGTAGGCTTTAGTGCCCATCTTTTCGTCGGTAATTGCAGCTACAGAAATGCCATCGTTATTTTTAAATGTTTTGATGCGCGCTAGACGGTTGATTTAAAGATTTTCGTATATAGTAATTGCGTCTTCAATATTTTTGTACGTTGTAAGTCGACCTCTTTCCAGTACAGCGGCGCGATTACAATGAGCACGAATTAGATCAGTTTGATGGGCAACAATGATCATTGCGCGATCGCCACGCTTGCCGAAAAGTTCCGCATTGCATTTGTCATGAAAACGATGATCACCAACAGACATAGCTTCGTCTATGAGAAAACAGTCAAACTCAATAGACATCGATATCGCAAATGCCAACCGTGAACGCATTCCCGATGAATAACTTTTTACGGGTTCATTTAGGTAAAAACCAAGCTCCGCAAAATCCTCGACGAAATCAAGAGTTTTTTTAAAGTCAACTCCATAAACACGAGAGATTAGTTTTGTGTTATCGCGTCCAGTGAGCGCGCCCTGAAAGGCGTCACCAAATGCAAGTGGCCACGATACCGACATATTTTTGGACAATTGTCCGGAGGTTGCTCGATCAGAGCCGCTGATTACACGAATCAAAGTTGACTTTCCGGCACCGTTTCGACCCAGAACGCCCCATTTTTCGCCCGCATTCACGCGCAGATTGACGTGATCTAAGACCAACCGCACTGCACGGCGGTGATGGATAGGGTAGGTTTTACATACGTCGACTAGTTCGATCATCGTAAAATCAATTCAACTGAACTCGTCGGATTGCGATATTTGTTAGTGTTAATCCAAATAAAGTCATTCCGAGTAAAATAATCATGGTGTATGGCAGTTGATAGTAGGTTTCTATTGCGGAGCCATAATATCCGGCATGAAAATATTCAACTGCGTCAATCAATGGAAACGCCAAAAGAACCTCGCGAAATTGTGAGGGGATTAAATAGAGTGGCACAAACACACCAGAGAACGGCAACATTAGATAGAGAATTATATGAGAAATTCTTTCAATTGTCTCATTTAGCTCGGCCAATGCAGCCATAATAAGTACAAAAGCGAATGAAAACCAAATCACTAGCAGATAGCCAAGTGTCATTTTTAATGCGTCGGCTGGCCAATGACAGATGTGTATTTGTACAAAAATTAGGTATAATATTATAAACGATGCTGCCGCACCAGAGAACTCTAGTAAAATGCGTGAATATATTATATCAATTGGGCGGATCGGTTGATGATGAAGCAGCGCTCTATTGATTTCGATAGCTTTGGTGACGCGTCCTGTTCCGTTGCGCCAAAATAGTAACGTTGGGTAGCTAACCGCCAAATACTCTGCTGCTGAGTACGTCGAAGATTTTTCGGTAAAAGAAAAAATAACCATTACACCAACGACAAACATCGATGGTTCTATGATGAGCCAGATAGATCCTAGTCCTTCACGACCGAACCTGGTGATTACCTCGCGCATCGTAAGTGCCCAAATCACTCTGCGCTGAATAGTCAGCCGATGTAAGAAATTTTCGCTTGTTTTAACGGTCATGATGTTCATTGATGCCGCCCACGATTACACTAAGCACGCCCCATAACATCATTCCAACGATCAATGTGGCTAATACACCCCTAACACGCTTCGGCTCCAACGCCTCGTCCGGCAAGTTTGGTGTCACCACCGTTTCGATAAACAACTGCTGTTTCTGCGCCTGAATTCGCGCCTGCTCGAGCGCGCCGATGGCTGCGGCGAGCTCCTTTTCGGCAAAACCCTGGTTCAGCGCATAGCGCTCGTACTCGACGGATTTGGAGGCCAGGGATTGGTCGCCGCCGGCAACGTTGGCGGTCTGTTTGTCGATTTGCGCGCGGATGGAGGTGATGGCTTTCTTGACCAGCGGCAGTTGTGGGTTTTGCGGGGTGCTGATTTCCATTTGGGCCAGCGCGGTTTCCTGCTGGATGAGCTGGTCCTGGAGTTTGGCGACGAGTTGCAACTGCAGCGCCGATTGTGGCGCGGGGTCGAAGACGCCGTGCTGGTTGCGGTAGCGTGACATGGCCAATGCGGCGTTGCGCACGCGGGCCTCGTCGGCTGCCACTTCCTTGGCGTAGAACTGCACGCCTTCGGCATCGGCGCGGGCGTTGATGCGGTCGATGAGTTGCTGCGCCTGGGCCAGAAGCTGGGCGTTGATGCGTTCGGCGTCCTGTGGGGTGTAGGCGTTGACGGTGAGGGTGGTGATGTTGGAGGTGGTGTCGACGTCGGCGCCAACCATGGAGCCGTAATACTTGTACAGATTTTCGAAGGTGCGGCGGAAGTAGAGCAGGCCGCCGAAGCGGTTGATCCAGTCGATGCCGTGGCCGCTGTACATGGCGCGGATGTCGAGCTTTTGCTGCAGTTGTTCCAACGCGTCGCGCGAGAGGATGTAGTCGTGCGCGGCGTAGACGCCGTAGGTGCTGCCGGACAGGCCGGCGCCAGCCAGCAGGGTGCTGAGGCCGCCACTATTGCTGGCGGGAGACTGCGGGTTGTAGATGACGAACTTGGATTGCGAGATGTAGACGTCGCTGGCGATGAGACCGAAATACACGGCGGACAGCGTGGTCGGAATGATCACGGTGACCCAGAACAGAAGGCCGATGCCGCGGATGAATTGTTTGATTCGATTGAGCACGTTGTGAATGAGGTGACGAATTGGGCTGCAAATGCCGCTGCGAACCGGCTGCAATTCAGGTGTTGAATCGGGGCATGGCGGGTGGCGGCAGGCGTTGGGCGGTCAGGGCTGTGGGGTGGCGGCGGGTGCAGCCACGCGTCCGTAGACGTCCTGGTAGCGCACGATGTCGTCCTCGCCGAGGTATTCGCCGCTTTGCACTTCGATCATCACCAGTTCCGACAGGCCGGGGTTGACGAGACGGTGCCGGGTGCAGGCCGGGATGTAGGTGGACTCGTTGGTGCGCACGTAGATTTCCTTGTCGCCATTGGTGACGAGCGCGGTGCCGCTGACCACGACCCAGTGTTCGCTGCGATGGTGGTGCATTTGCAGCGACAGGCTGTGGCCGGGCTGGACGACGATGCGCTTGATCTTGAAATGGTCGCCTTCTTCCAGCACCGAATAGGTGCCCCAGGGGCGGTGCACGGTGCGGTGCAGCTTGTGGGCCGGGTGCGCGCGCGACTTGAGCTCGGTGTAGATTTTCTTGACGTCCTGCACGCGGTCGCGGGCGACCACGAGCAGGGCGTCGGGGGTGTCGACGATGATGAGATCGCGCACGCCGACGGCGCTGACCAGGCGGTCGCGCCCGGCGTGGATGGCGCAGTCATGCACATCGTGGAGCAGGGTGTCGCCGTCAAGGCGGTTGCCCATGGCGTCGCGCGGCAGCAGGTCGCCCAGGGAGGTCCAGGAGCCGATGTCGCTCCAGCCGACGGAGCACGGTACGAGGGCGACGCGGGTGGATTTTTCCATCACGGCGTAGTCGATGGAGTCTTCGCGGGTGCTGGCGAAGCTGTCGGCGTCGAACACGATCTGGTTGACGTTGGCGCCGCTGGCGCGCCGCGAGCTGGCGAGGCAGTCACGCATGGATTGCAGGATGTCGGGGCAGTGGGCCTGCATCTCCTCGATCATGGTCTGGGCGGTGAAGCAGAACATGCCCGAGTTCCAGTAAAAATTGCCGGAATCGACAAACGCGCGCGCGGTGGCGGCATCGGGCTTTTCGACAAAGCGCTTCACCATCTGGCCGTCGGCCTCGATGTAGCCGAAACCGGTTTCAGGGGCGTCTGGTTCAATGCCGAAGGTCACCAGCAGGCCCTGGGCGGCGAGGGTGGTGGCGCGCGCCACCGCCTGCGCGAAGGCAAGCTGGTCGGCGATGAGATGGTCGGCCGGCAGCACCAGCATGACGGCGGTGGGCGCGTGCTCGGCGACATGCAGCGCGGCCGCCGCGACGGCGGCGGCGGTGTTGCGGCCGAAGGGTTCGAGCAGATAGCTGGTGGGAACGTGGCTGGGACGTGCCTCGCGGTATTCGTCTTCGGTCTTGAAGAAGAAATCGCGATTCGTCACCGTGAGCACGCGCTCGACGCCGGGGAGATCGGTGGCGCGCAAAAACGTTTTCTGCAGCAGGCTCTGGCCGTCGGCGAGACGGATGAAGGGCTTGGGGTGGGTTTCGCGGGAGACCGGCCACAGCCTGGAGCCGGCGCCGCCGGAGAGAATGACGGGAATCAGCGAATGCGTGGAGGACATGTTTGGTGTGCTTGCAATATTTGAAGTCAGACGAGGGTGCGCAACTGCGTGAGCGCCTGCTCGATGTGCCGCGCCTCATGCGCCGCGCTGATGAAAAAGCGCAGGCGCGCGGCTTTTTCCTCGACTGCGGGGTGAATGATGGGTTGCACGTTGATGCCGGCCTCGAACAGCCGGTTGGAGATTTTGGTGGCTTTCAGTGACGAGCCTGTGATGGCGGCGACGATGGCGTGGCCCTGGGCCAGTCCGGTGTCGATGCCGCGGGCGCGGGCTTCGGCGAGAAACAGCCGGCCGTTGTCCTGCACGCGGGTGACGCGTTCGGGTTCTTCCTGCAGCAGGTGCAGCGCTTCCAGCGCCGCGGCGGCCTGGGCCGGCGGGATGCCGACGCTGTAGACGAAGCCGGGGGCGGTGTACTTGAGCAGTTCGACCAGGGCGTGGCTGCCGGCAACATAGCCCCCGCAGCTGGCCAGGGACTTGGACAGGGTGCCCATCCAGATGTCGACGTCGCCGGTGGGTACGTCGCAGTGTTCGGCGCTGCCGTGGCCGGTGGGGCCGAGGACGCCAAGCGCGTGGGCCTCGTCGACCATGAGAAACGCCTTGTGGCGGCGCTTGACGTCGACGAAGCGGGCGAGGTCGGGGGAGTCGCCATCCATGCTGTAGAGGCCCTCGATGACGATGAGCACGCGCTCGTAGTCGCCGCGGATCTGGCCGAGCAGGGTGTCGAGGGCCTGGGGGTCGTTGTGGGCGAAGCCACGGCGGTGGGCACCGGAGAGCTTGGCGCCTTCGACGATGCTGTTGTGGGAGAGGGCGTCGTGGACGATGAGGTCCTTGGGGCCGAACAGGGTGCTGATGGTGCTGACGTTGGTGGCGTGGCCGCTGACCATGGCCACCGCCGCTTCGGTCTGGTAGAAGTCGGCCAGGGCTTGTTCGAGCTCGCGCTGGATGGGGCGCTCGCCCGCCACCAGCCGGCTGGCGGACGCAGTGGTGCCGTAGCGCGCCACCGCCGCGTGCACGGCCGCCGCGATGCGGGGGTGGCCGTTGAGGCCGAGGTAGTCGTAGCTGGAGAAGTTGACGTACTCGCGGCTGCCGATGCGGGTGGTGGCGCCGGCGACGCCCTCGTGGACGCGAAAGTAGGGGTTGTCGACACCGAAGCGCCGCGCCGCGGTTTGCGACACCAGCAGGCGCTCGAAGGCCGGATGGGTGTCGAAGCGGCACAGGGTGTCGGAAATGTCGCGGGCGGCGGCGTGCAGGCGCGGCGCCGGGGTGGCGGCCGCGGGCGCGCGCGGCGTGCGCAGGCGGTCGAGCAGCTTGTTGCGGGCGATCTGGCCCAGGCTGGCGGCGGGTTTGGGCGCGGCGCTCATACGATGAGCCTCGTGCCCCGCGCGGCGGCGTCGCGCACCGCGGCGGCGAGCGCTTCGGGATCGGTCAACTGGCCGCCTTCGGCATGCTGGGCCACCATCGACTGCACCAGCGCGGAGGTGGCGTCGCCGCCGGCCGCGGCAGTGGCGCCGCTGCTCCCTTCGCCACCGTCGAGGGCGTGGTGGATGCGTTCGGCGATGCGGCCGATGGTGGGGTTTTCGCTGATGAGCATGGGTGGGATGCCGACGCCGAAGCGTTTTTCGAGGGCCATGGCGAGTTCCACGGCCATGAGTGAGTCCATGCCGAGGTCGTAGACCGACTGCGTCGGGGTGATGCGTTCGGGCGGCAGCCGCAGGATGGTGGCAATTTCCCCGGTGAGAATGTCGGCGATGGCGGCCACGGCGGCTTCGGGCGTCAGGCCGGCGAGTTGCTGGCGCAGGTCGTTGCCGCTGGCGTGGGCGGCGCCGGCGGGCAGGCGCCGCCGCAGTTCATCGAACAGGGCGCGGCCGGAGGACGGCAGGCCGCGTTGCAGCACGGCCCAGTCGAAGTCCATGACGGCCAGGCCCGAGGCGTCGTTGGCCAGCATGCGCTCGAGCCGTTGCAGCGCGGCGTGCGAGCGCAGCGGGTCGGCGCCGAGGCGCATGTGCAGGGCGTCGCGCGCGGCGGCGTTGTGGGTGAGCACGCCAACGTCGCCGATGGGCCCCCAGGCCACGGCGGTGGCGGGCAGGGGCGGGGTGGGCCCCCGGGGCCCCCGCGCCCCGCGGGGGGGCGTGGGGGGGCGGGAGGTGGGCGGGGCCGGGGGGGGGCGGGCGGGGGGGGTTGGGGGGGCCCCCCCCCACCGCCGCGTTGGGCCCCCCCGCCCCGGGGGGGGGGGGGCTGGCGGTGGCTGCGCCGATGGCGCGCCAGCGCCTCGAGGGCGGCATTGGCGGCGACGTAGTTGGCCTGGCCCGGGTTGCCGAGGAAGGTGGTGGCGGAGGAATAGAGCACGAACAGGTCCAGGGGGTCGTCCATGGTCAGGTCGTGCAAGTTCCATGCCCCGTCGAGCTTGGGCGCGAGCACCGCGGCGAAGCGTGATGCATCGAGATTGGGCAGCAGGGCGTCGTCGAGCACCATGGCGGTGTGCAGCACACCGCGCACGGGCGGCATGGTGGTGCGCAGTGCAGCCAGCGCGCGTGCGAGGTCGGCGCGCTCGGTGATGTCGCAGGCAATGGCACGCACGTCGGCACCGTGCGCGCGCAGGGCCTGCAGCGCCGGGGTGACGCCGGGGGTGTCGGCGCCGCGGCGGCCGAGCAGCGCCAGGTGGCGGGCGCCACGCTCGACCAGCCAGGTGGCGGTGGCAAGACCGAAGCCGCCGAGCCCGCCGGCCACGATGTAGGTGGCGTCGGCGGCCGCGGTCCAGTGCGTCGGCGGGGGGGCGGTGTTGATGCCGTGCGGGGGATGGGCGAGGTCGATCACCACCTTGCCGATCTGGCGCGCCTGCTGCATGTGGCGGAAGGCGTCGACGACGCGATCGGCGGCGAACACGCGGTGCGGCAGCGGGTGCAGGGTGCCGTCGGCGAAACGCGCCATCACCTCGGTGAACATGCGCGTGGCCAGCTCCGGGCGCAGCTGCATGAGCTGGTCGGCGTCGACGCCGAAGTAGCTGACGTTGTTGCGGAACGGGCGCAGACCGATGCGGGTGTCTTCGTAGAAGTCGCGCTTGCCGAGCTCGACGAAGCGGCCGAAGGGGCGAATCGCGCGCAGGTTGCGGGCGATGGCTTCGCCGGACAGGGAGTTGAGCACGACGTCCACGCCTTCACCGCCGGTGAGAGCCAGCACGGCTTCGTCGAATTGCGGGTCGCGCGAGTCGATGACGTGGCTGGCGCCGAGCAGGCGCACGAAGTCACGTTTCGAGGTGCTGCCGGCGCTGGCGATGACCTCGGCACCGAGCAGGCTGGCGACCTGGATGGCGGCGATGCCGACGCCGCCGGCGGCGCCGTGCACCAGAATGCGCTCGCCGGGTTGCAGGCGGGCGATTTCAGTCAGCGCGTACCAGACCGTGAAGAACACCGTCGGCACGGTGGCGGCTTCGGCGAAGGTCCAGGCCGCGGGCTTGGACGCCACGGCGCGCTCGGGCACCACGACGTGGCTGGCGAAGCTGGCGCCGGCGAAGGCCAGCACGGCGTCGCCGGGCTTGAAGCGCTGCGCGCCGGGGCCGCAGCGCGAAATGACACCGGCGACTTCCAGGCCGAGGGTGGGTCCGGCGAAACCCTGCTCCAGGGCTTCGTCGGCGAGCAGGCCCATGGCGTACATGACGTCGCGGAAATTGAGGCCGGCGGCGCGGGCCTCGATCTCCACTTCACCGGGGCCGGGGCCGGGGCGGTCGCAGGCCGACCAGTGCAGGTTGCGCAGCTGGCCCGCGAGCGTGAAGTCAAGGCGCCATGCTGACGCACGCTGCGCTGCCGCGGCGTCGGCATGCGGCAGCAGGCGCGGGGCGTGGCGACGCCCGTGGACCCAGGCAAGCTCGGTTTCCGCGTCGCCGGCCAGGCATTCGGCGAGCAGGGCGTCGGGGTCGGTCTCCGGGTCGATGAGCCGCAGCGTCAGGGGGTGCAGTTCGTTGGCGGCGACACGGGCCAGACCCCACAGCGCGGCGGCCGCCGGCGATGGCGTGGCGGCAATGGGCGCTCCGCCCGGGAGCACGAGGTGGACGGTGGCGCCCGGGGTGCGCCTGACGATGTCGAGCAGGCAGCGGCGCAGGGCGTCGCAGGCGCGCGCGACGACGGCGGCGGGTGCGCGGGCATCGGCCGGCGCGGGGAACAGCACCCAGTGCTGCGGCTCGACGGTGGCGGCAGCGCTGGCGGCGCCGGTGGTGAGGCGCTGCACGGTCTGGTCGGCGGCGCGCAGGCGGCTGGCGAGGGCGTCGGCGAGGTCGTCATGGGCACCGTCGCCAACCATCAACGCCCAGCGTGCCACCGGGCGCGGCGACGCCTCGATGATGCCGTTCGCCGGGCGCGCCAGCAGCACGAAGCCGCCCAGCGGCATGCCGTTGGCGGCGGGGTCGGCCAGGGTCTGGACGTCGGTCCAGCCGAGATGCTGCAGCGCCGATTCCCAGTCCGACGGGGCGAGCAGCGCCGGGTGTGGGGTGCCGTCGGTTTGCGCGTGCCACCAGCCGGGGGCGGCGCCGTCGCCGAACGTGGCGGCGTGGTCGGGGTGGCGCTCGGCCAGCAGCAGCATGGCGTCGCTGCTCAGGCGCGGCAGCAGCGCGCCGAGGGTCTGGGCCGGCTGCGCGAAGCGGTGCAAGGTGTGGTCGAGCACGACGACGTCGAAGTGCGCCGGCAGCGGCGTGGTGGCATCGAGGTCGACGCCGTCGGGGTCGATGCCGACGACGCTGACGGTGGCGTGGCCGCTGAACACGGCGCGCAGGGCGCCGAGGTCGTCGGCTTCGTGGCGCGCCAGGACGAGGTCGAGCGCGACGTCGGGGGCGAGGGTGTCGAGGTGGTCGGCCAGGACGGAGTCGCCATGGCCGAATTCCAGCACGCGCAGGCGGCGGTCGCGCGGCCAGCGCGCCGCCAGCGCCTGCAGCGCGGCAACGAGGGCGGCGCGGGTGCCGGCGTACGACGGTGTCTGCAGGTCGGGGGGCGTCGGCACGGCGGTATCGCCCGGCTCGGGCCGCGTCAGCGCCGCCAGGTGCAGGCCGACGCGGCCGATGCGCAGCAGTTCGGGCGCGGCGGCGGGGCAGGCAGCGAGCGCCGAGGACCAGATCTCGGCACTGGAGGGGAGATCGCCGTCGTCGAGCTGGCAGCTGGCGCCGGATTCGCGCAGCATGCCCTGCGCCGTCAGTTCGTCGAGCAGCCAGCGCAGCAGCGGGTGGGCGCCACGCCAGTGCGCGAGCAGCGCGGCGTCGAGGTGCCCGGCGGCGCGCAGGGCGTCACGCGCGTAGGCCAGGGGCAGCAGTTCGAGCAGGGGGGCAACTTCGTTGAGGTAGTGCTGGCGCCGCTGCTCCGGGTCGCTGGCCCAGCGCTGGGCGATGATGCGCGCCAGGGTGGCGGTGGCCGGCAGCGCGGGCTGCCCCGGCGACTCCAGCGGCGACAGGCGCGCGACCTGTGCCCAGCTGGCGGGCGGGTGCGCGGCCGGCGCCAGGGCGGCGGCGCGGAAGCGGCAGCCACTGGCCACCACCAGCAGCCGGCCCTGCGCGTCGCGCAGCTCGAAGTCGACCAGCAGCGAGCGCGGACCGCGGCGCAGCATGCGGCCGACCAGCGTGGTGGTGGCGTCGGCGGGGGCAAGCAGGGACAGGCGGCCGATCCCCACCGGCAGGTAGCTCATGGTGTTCCCCGGCTGCTCGCACAGAAAGCCGATGATGGCCTGGAAGCATTGGTCGAGCAGGGCGGGGTGCAGCAGGAATTCCGCCTCCACCGAGGCGGCGGCGTCGAGCTCGGCGCGCAGCGCCGGACCTAGGGTGTCGACGCGGGCCAGGCGGCGGAACACCGGGCCGTAGTCGAGCCCGAGGGCCGCGGCGGCGGCATACAGGGTGTCGGCGTCGACGCGGGTGGCGTGCGCGCCCGGCACGGGCAGCGCGGCGTGGCGCAGCTGCGCCGGCACCGGCCCGGCCAGCTTGCAGCGGGCGTGCAGGGTCCAGGCGTCGTCGGAGAGACGCTGGCGGCTTTCGATGCGCAGGCGCAGGTCTTCGGTGTCGAGCAGGACACGCAGCGTGCGCGCATGCTCGCCGTCGAACACCACCGGCGAGACGATGTCGAGGCCGTCGATGACAAAGGCGGCGCCGCCGAACCATTCGCGCGAGGCCGCCAGCGCCAGTTCGGCATAGGCGGCGCCCGGCAGCACCACGGCACCGCCGATGCGGTGGTAGGCCAGCCATGGGGTCTTGCGCGCATCGAGGTGCGACTCCCATGCCGCCGGCAGGTCTTTCAGGCGGTAGCCCAGCAGCGGGTGCACCCAGTCGCGCTGGATCAGGCGGTAGGACTCGGTGGTGGACGCATACCAGTGCCGCTGATGCTGCCAGGGGTAGCGTGGCAGGTCGACGGGGCCGCGCAGCGGGGTGGCGAAGTGGGCGCGGGCGTCGACCTCGGCACCGAGCAGCGCGGCGCGCAGCACGGTGTCGACGATGTCGGTGAAGCCGTCCTTCTGCCGCGGCGCGTGGGCCAGGGCGCGGCCGTCGAGGCGCTCGGCATCCAGGGTCTCGCCGATGTAGCGCTGCAAAATGGCGTTCGGGCCGACTTCGATGAACACGCGGCACCCCGCCCGGCGCAGTGCGGCGACGGCGGCGCAGAAGCGCACCGGGTCGCGCACGTTGTGCCACCAGTAGGCGGCATCGAGGGCACTGCCTTCGAGCTCGGCTCCGGTGACCGTGGAGAAGAAGCGGCCGCTGCCGGGGCGCGGCGCGAGGCTGTCGAGCTCGGCCAGCAGCTGGCTGCGCACGGGGTCCATCGCCGGGCTGTGAAAGGCGTAATCGATGTCGAGTTCGTGGTAGAACAGGCCGTGCTGACGCAGCGCGGCGCGCAGTTCGCGCAGGGCGTCGGCGTCGCCGCTGACGGTGCAGCTGCGCGGGCTGTTGTCGGCGGCCACGGCGATGCGGCCGGCGAGTCCGAGTTCGTGGAGCCGCTGCTGCATGTCGCCGGCGGGCAGGCCGGCGGCGGCCATGCGCCCGGTGCCGCGGGTGAGCGCCTGGGCGCGGCTGCGGGCGACGATGACCTTGGCCGCCTGCGGAAGGTCGAGTGCCCCGACGGCCCAGGCGGCGGCGATTTCGCCGACGCTGTGGCCGGTGGCGGCGTCGGCGCGCAGCCCGAGGGCGCGCAGCGCCTCGGTGGCGGCCACCTGCAGCGCGAACAGCGCGGGTTGGGCCACGGCGGTGTCCTGCAGCACGGCGGGGTCGTCGCTGGCGAGGGCGGCGAGAAGATCGGGGCCGCCGGCGGCGCGCACGTGCGCATCGACCTCGGCGACGGCGCGCGCGAACGCCGGCGATTCCTGCATGCAGCGGCGCCCCATGCCGGTCCACTGCGAGCCGTTGCCGGAGAACACCAGCGCCGCCGGCGCGGCGCCACCGAGGCTGTGCTCATGCACCAGCCCGCCGTTGTCGCGGCCGTCGGCAAAGGCCCGCAGGGTGTGGGGCGTGGTGGCATCGACATCGGGCAGGGCCAGGCGTTCAGCCAGCCAGTCGCGGCGTTCCCAGGCGGCCTGCGCCAGGGCGGCGCGATCGGCGCCGTGCTCGATGGCGTCGGCGTAGCTCCGGCTCAGCGCGCGCAGCGCGCCGACGTCGGCGGCGGAGATGACCAGCGGCGTGCGGGCGCTGGCGGCGGTGGGTGCGGCACGGTGCGTCGGCGCCTGTTCCAGAATCACATGGGCGTTGACGCCGCCGAACCCGAACGAGTTGAGCCCGACGCGCAACGGCCGCCCCGCGGCGGCCAGCGTCACCGGTTCGCGCGCCACCCGCAGCGCCAGGGCGTCGAAGTCGATGGCGGGGTTCAGCACCTGGGTGTGCAGGGAGGGGGGAACCACGCCGTGGCGCAGCACCAGCATGGCCTTGGCCAGACCGGCCATGCCCGACGCCGGCTCGAGGTGGCCGACGTTGCTCTTGACCGAGCCGATCGGCAGCGGCCGGGCGCGGCCGTCGCCGTAGACGGCGCCGATGGCGGCGGCCTCGATCGGGTCGCCGATGCGGGTGCCGGTGCCGTGCGCCTCGATGTAATCGACGTCGTCGGGACGCAGGCCCGATTGCGCCAGGACCCGGCGCATGAGTTCGATCTGGGCCGCGCCGCTGGGAATGGTGAGCCCGTTCTTGCGCCCGCCGTCGGCGTTGACACCGCTGGCGCGGATGACGGCGTGCACGCGGTTGCCGTCGCGCACGGCGTCATCCAGGCGCTTGAGCACCAGCACCGCCCCGCCTTCGGCGCGCACATACCCGTCACCGTCGGCGGCGAACGCCTTGCAGCGGCCGCTGGCCGACAGCATGGACGCCTTGGTGAAGCCGACGAAAGGATAGGGGTGCAGCAGCATGTTGACCCCGCCAGCCAGCGCCAGCGGCGCCTCGCCCGCCGCCAGCGCGGTGCAGGCATGGTGCAACGCGACCAGGGATGACGAGCAGGCGGTATCCACCGCGAGGCTTGGACCATGCAGGTCGAACACGTAGGAGAGCCGGTTGGCGGCGATGCTCATCGTGTTGCCGGTCATGGTGTGGCCGGTCATGCTGGAGAGATCGTCGATCACCCGCATGCCGTAGTCGAGGCCGGAGATGCCGATGTAGACCGCGGCGTCGCTGCCGCGCACCGTGGCGGGCGGAATACCGGCATCCTCGAACGCCTCCCAGGCCATTTCCAGCAGCAGGCGCTGCTGCGGGTCGATCAGCGCGGCCTCGCGCGGCGAGATTCCGAAAAATCCGGCATCGAAGGTGTCGATGTCCGACAGTACGCCGGCGGCAAAGGTGATGCTGCGCCCGGGTTCGGCACGTTTGGGGTGCTGCAGCGCGTCGGTGGCCCAGCGCTGCGGCCCGATTTCCGTGACCAGATCGCGTCCCTCGATCAGCGCGTTCCAGAATGCGGGCCCGTCCGCGAGGTCTCCGGGCATGCGCAGGCCGAAACCGACGATGGCAATGGGGGCGGGGATGCGTTGCTTGTTCAAGGCAGGTTCAGGTTGTTGGATGGTGGTGGCGCCGCGGCGTCGGCGGATGCGTCGTTCACGCCGCACCGCCGTGGTGCGCGTGCCACCGGGGCGCGCAGTACGCGCGCGTGCGTCGGCCCGCCTGCGCGCGCGGCGCCATCACGGCGCCGCGGGTTGGCCATGGAGGGGCCAGGGTTCTGGAGGGATTCAACATGCGGCCAGACCATGACTGGGACGTGTGCTTTCCATGAACGCTGCAGGCAATGGCAAGCGATGGCATGCGGGACCGGCGCTGCTCGCAGGTACCGTCTAAATGGCCATCATGGCTACAAAATGCCATCGTGAAAGTTGTGTTAATTGTTGCATAGAACGACGACGGTACGACATTTCGCACAACCACGCTGATCCACGAAGCCAATGCGATGGCAGGAACGGCACACGGGGTTTCGTGTGGCCCGCAAAATGCCTCGGCGTCAAAGCGATGTGGATGGTGGAGGCCGCCCACCCGCGGCGCGGATCGCCCGGCGCCGCTGGATGGGTGTTTGTTAGCATCCGGCACGTCGCGAATTTCCGCGTCGCCACGCTGTCATACGACCGGTTTCCGGGCCCGCCATGCGCCGATCCATCCAGATTTTCATCGCCTGTGCCGGCGTCTGTCTCGCCGCCGTGGCGCACGCTGCTTCAGCCCCGACCGCGACATTTGCGGTGGGCATCGGCGACAACTTCATTCCCGGTTCGTCGTATGTGTCGCTCGCGTGGCGCCGGGATGGCTGGGCCGTGGAAGGCATGCTGATGCGTCTGGGCCGCGAGGAGCCGACCACCAAGCCGGGACCGGAGATGAGCGTCGACGTGTTGCGTCAGCTCCCGTGGTGGGGTTTGTTCGTCCGGGGCGGGGTGGTCGCGGGCTGGGGCAAGAAGGGCTACGACCTCGGCCTCGGCGTCGACGTGCCGCTGGCGACGCACTGGGCGTTGCGCCTGCAGGACCGCCATGTGCACGCCACCGAGGACCAGATCGGAGGCGCCGAGTCGGAGAACATCGTCTCGCTCGGCGTCGATTACCGCTGGTAGCTGCGGCGCTGCCTTCGCTGCATCGGATGCGGTGCGCGCCAGCAACATGCCTGCTATGATGCGGGTTGCCGCGAGTTGCCCAGTTCGATTCGCGCTGTCGATCCGACATGTTGCCGGCGCCTGCCGGCTTGCAGTTTCGTGACGAACTGGTGCCTCGCCAAGCGCGTGAGCGGTCACGAGACCCCCGCCGTTGCGAAGGCCGCGGCACGACCCATACCCCATGACTTTTGAACAGATCGGGCTCAGCGAGCCCATCCTGCGCGCCATTGCCGAGCAGGGATACACCACGCCGACGCCGATTCAGGCGCAGGCCATTCCGACCGTGATGGCTGGCGGCGATCTTCTCGCCGCCGCCCAGACCGGCACCGGAAAGACGGCGGCGTTCACGCTGCCGTTGCTGCATCGGCTGGCGCATGCGCCGCGGGCCAAGGACGCGCAGGGCCGCGTCATTCCCCGCGTGCTCGTGCTGGTTCCGACCCGCGAACTGGCGGCGCAAGTGGCCGAGAGCGTGCGCGACTACGGCAAGTTCCTGACGCTTCGCTCCATGGTGATGTATGGCGGCGTGGGCATGCAGCCGCAGGTGGAGGCGCTCAAGCGCGGCGTCGACATCGTGGTGGCGACGCCCGGCCGGATGCTCGATCACCTCGGCCAGCGCACGCTCGATCTGTCCTGCATCGAAGTGCTGGTGCTCGACGAAGCCGATCGCATGCTGGACATGGGTTTCATTCATGACATCCGCCGCGTGCTCGCCATTCTGCCGAAAAAGCGCCAGAACCTGCTGTTCTCGGCCACTTTTTCGGACGAGATCAAGACCCTGGCGCACACCCTTCTGAACAAGCCGTCGGTGATCGAGGTCGCGCGTCGCAATACCGCGGCCCAGACCGTACGCCAATCGGTGCATCCGGTGGGGCGCGATCGCAAGCGCGAGCTGCTGTCGCATCTGATCCGCGAGCACAACTGGTTCCAGGTGCTGGTGTTCATGCGCACCAAGCATGGCGCGAACCGCCTTGCCGAACAGCTGGGCAAGGATGGCATCGGCGCCGATGCCCTCCAC
>VFSW01007670.1_pt1 | contig 15619 bp, 17 predicted proteins | sample 5358111 | NCBI WGS metagenome assembly VFSW01 (sample SAMN11554181, study PRJNA540505) | mine drainage metagenome | isolation source: sediment from site ElyBrook_90M | place: USA: Ely Copper Mine, Vershire, VT | collected 2017
GTTCCGCCCAATTCGGCCAAAACCGTTGATTCCGACTTTAATCGGCATGATTCCTCCCGAAGAGTGAACTGCACAATTACCGCTCAATCCCAATCAGTTGCAAGGGCCCGGTTGCATACGCAAGAGGAATTGCGACAACATTCAAATCATCGGCAATATTCAATGCCTTGTTCAGTGGATAATTACCGCGATCGCCGTTGACCTCACCTCGAGGCGTGGACGAAATCATTCCGTCCCTTCATCATCTTTCACTCGGCCTGCAATCTCAAGATGCTAGGGTGGCCACAACGAAAAGTCAAACCAGTTCGACTTCTTGTTGTGTCAAAAACGTGATTGCCTTCATCAATTTTTAGAGTTCTCTTTCAGTATACCTTGCAGCACTCCAATCTTGCCGTCGATTGGCCCCATGTGCAGTCCAAGGATCATGGCGATCAGGGGGTACACATCGACGTTTTCGAAAGAGGCGACGGTGACGCCCGGGAGGATATCAGGCCCAGCCGCAAGGAAAATCGCCTTCATGCTGGGCATCTGCCGCGGATCGTATCCGTGCCCGCCTCGGGGCGGCATCCTCGTGCCGCCGCCCGAATTCGGATCGTGAGCCACGATGGGAAAGGGTCCCGTCGGCACGACGACTGGATCGCCCTCGCGCGGGTTCGAATTGAAGTGCAAATACGCCGGCACTTGCGCGCGCCGGTACACCTTGAACGTATCGCTCACGCCGAGCAGCGATTGGTAGGCCTTCCGCGCATCGGTTTCCGACTTCGCATAGAGCAAGGAACCAGAAGTTTCGAATTGCGACAGGTCGGCCCATTTGTCGAGATTCACCCAGCCGCCCTTCAAAGTTTCCATCCCGTGATCGGCAACAACAATCAAGTCGATGGGCAATCCCGATGCCGCGATCCATTCCGACAGTTTTCCCATCATTTCGTCGACGTGCCGGACGGCCTCGGCTGTCTCCGGCGCGTCTGGACCGTAGATGTGGCCGGCATGATCCGGATTCGGGTAGTACAGCGTGATGAAATGGGGCCTCTTCTCCGGCGGAAGCTGCAGCCACGCGATCACCTGCTCGACGCGTTTCTCGTCGGGGAAATTGTCAATGTAGGGGGCAAGGTAGTAGCTAGGGCGTTTGCCTTGAATCTCGGCATCCGACGTGGGCCAGAAAAAGCAGGCCGCGCGCATTCCCTGCTGCTCCGCCAGCACCCACATGGGCGTGCCGGCGTACCAGCTTCCATCGCCTGTGATTTTCGGATTGGTGAAGGAATAGCTCTCTTTGCGAGCGGGATCGTAGAAATTGTTGGCGACGATTCCATGATGGTCAGGGTAAAGACCCGTCACGAGGGTGTAGTGATTGGGGAACGTAAGCGAAGGATACGACGGAATCATTCCGTCCGGCGCACTCGCGCCTCGCGCGGCCATCGCCAGCAGATTTTTCGCGCCGTACTTCGTTGCGTAGTCATACCGAAATCCGTCGAGCGAAACCAGCACGACGTAATGTTTGGCCTGTTGCGCAGCAGTGTTCGGCGGATTCGGGACCTCGATGGCCGGGCTGGGCGATTGCGCGGCGCAAATTGCCGCCGTCAGGACCAGAATCAGCAGCGCGGACCACGCTCGGGTGTACCATCCTTGCGGTTTGTGCAAGGGTGGGGATTTTCGGCTCTGAATCATCGTTCCTCATTTCAAAAGGGAGTAAAAATCAAAATCCCCACCCTTTGAAAAGCGCAAAGGATGGGGCACCTAAAACCAATTCGTGCGTACATTTGGTGAATATTCAAATGGTCCGGAGACTACTGTGGATACTGGTGAACCTGAGTCACCTTGTCCCCTTCAAAACTCACGAAAATTGTTTTGGCAGGCGGCTTGCCATAAATCCAGTCTTCAGTTTCGTTCCCATCGGACCCTTTTTCGCGAACCTTGCGATCCGGCCGGCCAATCGCCGCGAGGACCATGTCGTGGTCCATGCCCACCAAAGGCTGCTTGTCCTGGATCGCTCTCTGAATGTCAGGAGGCAAACTCTCCACCCACTGCACAGCCGCGGAGTGTTGCTTTGAAAAATCGAGAACCCCGGAAAGGAATTGTTTCAAATCGTCGGCCGTCATCTCCGGCAGCGGCTCGTCAAAATCCAGGTACAGCGTGGCGCCTGCATTTGTGTTTATCGGGGTGTCGGGGACCGTTGTCATCGAGGGGTCTCCGTCAATTTCCAAATGGATGCGATCGCGCAGCCTGGTTTTCCCTCGGCCGCCGCCATTGATGTCCACGACAATTTCCTTTTCCTTGAATCCCAGATTCGTAATCTGCGCATGGTCCCCCGGATTGACGGCGGAACCCGCCGAGGCGACAGCCATCCGGAGCGCATTCTCATCCAGAGGAGCGCCGGCTTTCAGATGAAACCCCTTTTTCCCCGCGGGAATCGCCTTGGTCACATGTACAAGTTCGCCATCCACGTATCGAACCAAAGCCAGCCGGGACATGGGCTGCAGGGGGCCGTCCTGGGCTTTTGCTGGCCGATCAGGATTGTCGGTGGAATCGTTCCGCGCAGGCTTCCCCTGATTGGCGCTCTGTGAGGTTCCCTGCTGGGCAGGCAGATTTTCGTCTGGGGAGAAATTTACAACCGAATCGGGAGGGGGCGTGCGAAGCAGTCCGAACGAATGAGCGCTCAACAAGAGCGCCGCCGACACAATCATCGAGGCTAGCCGGTACATTCGGCACCTTCTCAGTTCATTTTAACACCAAATCCGGCCCGCGGGTGCGTCAACGAGTTGAAGAACCCTGCGCGTCGGATTGCACGAAAACTCCTCCGCGATCGATCTGCAACGGCAGCAGCTTTGCGCCCGCGGCGACAACGGCGGCTTCGACGCGCGCGCGCGCTTCAGGATCGATCACGAGCGTGACACAACCGCCGCCTCCGGCGCCGCAGACTTTTCCGGCAAGCGCGCCCTGGCTGCGTGCGGAGGAAATCACCTCGTCGATAAGGGGCGTCGAAATCGTCCGAAGGTTGCGGCGGCGGAAATCCCATTCTTGGCGCACCAGGCGGCCAACCTCGTTCCACTCGTTTCGCTCGAGCGCGTTGCGGACGGCTCGCGCGATGATCGAAATTTTCTCCAGATTTTGCGAAACGCGCCGGTCGCCATCGATGTGCCGCTTGAACACTTCCCAGTTGTTGATGCCATGTTGCCGGGGTTTTCCCGTGTAGCACAGGACGAGTCGCCGCTCGAGTTCCTCCAGATCGCAGCCGATCACTTCACGCCGCTCGCCACCCGGCGCGAGCACAATCGCGGCCGCGCCGCCAAACGCCGGAGGGTAATGGTCCTGCGTCCCGGTTGGCACGCGGATGACGATAGCCTCGACGTCGCGGCTGATGTGAATCCAGTCTTCACGGCGCAGCCCCGCGCCAGTCAACCGATCCAGGGCGGCGCAGATCGCCACGGCCATGGCGGACGAGCCGCCGATTCCCGCTCCGGCGGGCGCTTCGGAATCCGTGGTCAACGTGAACCCGCCCGTAGGGCGGAATACCCGCACGAGGTGCGCGAGCAATGGCAGCTTATAGCTGCGCGCCCGGCACAATGCCTCGAACGAGGCAAACGACTCTTTGCGCCCGATGTCGCGCGAAACTAAAACTATGCGGCGAGAATGCTCCGGCGCGGTCTCGATCACGCACGAGGCGTAGCGCGTGATTGCGCAATTGACGGTCAGCGATCCTTCGTGAAACAGGTACAGCGGCCAGATGTCCAGCGTTCCCCCAGCCAGGTCGATCCGCGTTGGCGCTCTCGATTCGATTCTCACTTTGACTTGTTTCCTTCCTCCCGCTAGCCTCATGCTTCGCACAATTCCATAAGTTCCGCGCGAATCATATCAGATGAAGACTGAGACCCGATCCAAAACGGAGCCGCGAGATTCCGTACTCGCACGATTCATGCTGGGCTTCGATGGCCGCTCCCTTCCCGGCGAACTCGCGGAATATCTCGCCGGCGGCCTTGCGGGAGTGGTTCTTTACCAGCGTAATTTCACGAGCGCGGAGGGACTGCGCGAACTCGCTTTGGCAATCCGCCAGGCCGCCGGACGCCCCGTACTGATCGGAATCGATCAGGAGGGCGGGACGCGTTTTGCGCTTCGAGAGCCGTTCACCGCGTGGCCATCGGCCGCGCATTTGGGCCAGCTGGGGGATGTCGAATCCGTGGAACAGGTCGCCCACGCGATGGCAACGGAGCTGCGCGCCGTCGGATGCAATCTCAATTTCGCTCCCATGCTGGACCTGCATGTCAATTCAGAAAGCCCCGTAACGATGGATCGAAGCTTTGGCACCGATCCCCATCTCGTAGCCAGGATGGGCGCCGCCTTCGATCGAGGATTGCGGTCTGGAGGCGTGCTCTCCTGCGCCAAGCATTTTCCTGGGCATGGCGACGCCGCGGTGGATCCGCATCTGGACTTGCCGGTTTTCGCGGGAACGATGGAACGTTTGGAGTCGGCGGAACTTGTTCCCTTCGCCGCGGCGGTTGCGTCGGGCGTGCCGCTGGTGATGACCGCGCACATTCTGTTGCCTCTGATCGATGCCGAAAATCCTGCATCACTTTCGCGCACGATGCTCGAAGGCGTCTTGCGGCGCCGATTGCGATTCGGCGGCGTGATCCTCGCCGACGATCTCGGCATGGGCGCTATTGCCAAGCGGTACGGTCCGGGAGAGGCAGCGGTGCAAACACTGCGCGCGGGTACGGACGTCGCCATGCTATGCCATGACTGGTCTGCCGTGGCGCCTGCAATCGCGGCAGTCCGAAGTGCGCGGCAGGAGAGGCGCTTTGACGAGGACGAGTGGCGCGCATCGCTCGACCGAATCGAGCGCGCATGCGTCCAAGCGGAAGCACCTGGGTCCAGTCCTTCGATCGATATTTTGGGATGCGAGGAAAATCAGCGGTTGGCGGAAGGAATTCGCGCCCGTTTGCTGTGAATTCTCCGTGGCCTTTGCGTTGAAACTGCTCGGAAGAATCTTTAAGGCAGAGAACACGGAGAAAAACGAGAACGGAGAGAAAGCCAAGGATAGGAAGCCCAGAATTCTACTCCGACGCTGTGGCGGCTCGTGCAGCGGGAGGAACCGCGCCGGACGACCCATTCTTGTTCGCTTTGCGGCTTGCCGCAGGGTAGCCTATCGCGCCACAACTCCGGCAAACATCATCGGAAACGAAACCTGAATCCGTTCGAAGCTGGTCTTAATCCATGTCTATCTGCGTGCCTCCGTGGTTCCCAAATTCTTACACTCGCCAGAGAGGCGCCTGCTTTTCCTTGCCGTAGCGTTCGAGGAGAAACTTTTTTAGCTCATCGACGTTCGGAAACACGCGGTCGGCGCATGCCAACATCCAGCCGTTGATTTCTCCCATGGGCGCGTCCGTCACGAGGTATACGGGAATCCCGCGGCGGTAAGCAAAAGTTAATTCGGAGGAAGTCCAGCCGGAGAAAACCGCGGCGCCGCTGCCGCTCAAGCAACAAATGACGTAGTCGGCCTTGTTCTCCACGATATCGAGATCGTACTGGATGATTTTGCGGACCACGCGGCGGAATCGTTCAACGTCGGTTTCCTTCCAGTCCCTGAAGTGTCCTGCCTCTTCCTCCGTGAGGTTCTTTTTTTCGTCTTCGGCGGGATCGTAAACGCGATGCCCCAGATCGTTGTGCAAGAACGGCGTGAGTTTCCGCCGCCACAACTTTCCGCCGTCCGGCGCGAATTCAATCGGGCCACACAGATAAGCCAGCATGGAAATTAAGTAAGGACCAGTTGAAGAAGGAATGGAGCGGCCGATGGGACTCGAACCCACGCCTGGACCTTGGCAAGGTCCCGTACTACCCCTATACTACGGCCGCCCAAATCAACGAAACTCTAACACGTCAGCGTTTCGGCGACAAGAACCTAGAGGCATGGAGATTGACGAGGACCCGACTATCCATCCGCGCCCTCAGGCCTGTCCGATCAGACATCCTCTGAGAAACCGTGAGACTGTGGGATCAGCCGACTTGCAATACCCGCGCGGTCTTCACGACGGGGGACTTCCGTTGCCGCTCGGCAAATTTGGCGGCTTTTTCCCTGTCCGTATAGACGCGAGCAAATCGCTCCCCGTCCTTGTAAAAGACAGTTACCTGCCAGTGCTTGTGCTTGCGCCGCCGATCTTTCCCAAGTTTGGTGCGTTTTCGTGCGGTTTTTGTTTTGGGCATAATTTGAATATCTCAATGGCAATTCGTGCGCGCAAGTACCAATTCAATCAATACTTTGCACGCAATCTAATTATACTTCATTATCGTGTTGGTTGTAATGCTGAAAGGCAAGTGACTGGGTATCTTTTGAGTCATCCAAGAATACGAGCCAGCCTCGCGCACAGCGTGAACTTAAGTAGCCCTCGCCACACAAATGAACACGATCACAAATTTGGAATTCTCCTGCCTCCCACCGCAGCGTCTAATAAATGCAGGAGGAACCTACGATTCCAGTGGGCGCGCAAACGATGGAAAGCCGGCAAACCCGTCTATGTTTAGCTCCTGGAAACTTTGTCGACTTTTAACGAAGTATTGAAGGAGTGTTTCAGAGATGCGCTCATCCTATAGCCGGAGTAGCCCGAATTCGATGTGATCAAGCAGTGCTAGACAGGGATTGGAGGTCTGATGATTCAAATCAATGAAGGAGCGAGGATCGAAAACCCACGAGAATACGAGCCCGGCGCGGTCGAAAGTCTTCGGCATTTGCTGGAGGTTGGCAGCCCGGCCCAACGCGACCCGCACCGCGAGAATTTCTACGAGATCGAAGGTAATAGCGAGACCTATTACATTCACATATCGCCGATCAGCGGAAATGTGGTTTTGTTGGCAAAATGGCTCCGTCAATCGCAAGACTGTTGTCTCAGCGCAAGAGACCTCGTCGCCTAACCGCAACACCCGTGGTTTCCAGCCCCCTCGCTGCGGCATAACGTATTATATATAAATGGGTTACAGCCACATTTAGAACTGCGAACCCGGATGCCTAAATTGGTCTTTCCTCATCCGGCTCTTCGCCCTATACTGGCCTGGAAGTGCTAGGGTTTCGAGGCCCAGCCCTTGATACGCTAACCGTTGCCGCATGTGCATGATATGTGCGGAGGCATGGCGGTTCGTGAAGTTCGCGAATTTCGCGCTGGTCGGCCTTCAGGAAAGTGTTTCGCCTTTGAGAGAGCAGATTCCTCCCATATCGACCTCAGGAGCGAAGAGGCGAAGCACACGCATCGCCCATGCTGTCCCTCTCATCGTCAGTTGGGTTGATAGCCGCGCGGGAACCATTGCCGAGGAGACGGCAACGGTGTCCGTCAGCTGCCATGGATTCCAGTATTTCTCAAGACGACGCCCGCGAAAGAATGCGTCAGCGACATTTCAAATTATTGCAAACAAAAAAGAGGATAAGTCTGCCGCCCCTCCGGCGTACCTTGGGCGTGTGGCATGGGTCCGAAAGCCCCGCCGCTTGGACGGGTTATATCTAGTCGGCATAGAATTGGGGATTCCCTTAAATATATGGGATGTCGATGAAGTTCCAGAAGATTGGGCCGCATTCTCACCCCCGGCAGCAGAGGATCCTGCTTTTTTCCTTGCCGAGGTCGATCGAATTCTGCATTCCGCCCGTACTGCAACCTATTATCAGTTACTCGGCGTAGAGTCGAACTCGCCCCGCTCCGAGCTGAAGCGGCATTTTTACCAGCTCGCACGCCGATTTCATCCGGATCACCACATGGATCGCCCGGAATGGACCCCGCGACTAGTAGCGCTGATGGAAAGCCTGACGGCGGCATACAAGACCTTGTCGGACGATCAAACGAAAAAAGAATACGACTCGCTTCTCGCGCGCGGATTCAAAGAGGAACCGTCCGACGCTTGGAAACCGACACAAGTTTATTTGGACAGGGCTCAAGAGTGCATGGCGGAAAAAAACTTCGCCGGATGCATTCTGTGGCTGCACCGCGCAATCGAAAGTGAGCCGGATTCTTCGAGCCACCGGACCATGTTGGGGCGGTGTTTGTCCGCCATTCCCGAATACTGGAGAGAAGCAGTCGAACAATTTGAGAAGGCCATCGAGCTGGATCCCCGCAATCTCATCGCGCACCTGCAATATGGGGAATTACTGGAACACTTGAAGTTGCCAGGCCGCGCGCGGTCTCACTATCTCCGCGTTTTGGATCTCGACGTGAACCATTGGGAAGCGCGTCGGCGTTTGAACCAGTTGGGCTCAAGCGCCCCGCGCGCCTCCTCGGGGCCGTCCTTGCTGGGAAGGTTGACGAGGCGCGGCTGAGTAGTGACTGGTGAAATGGACTTGCCCAATCGGGCGGGCATCCAAGCAACTTCCTGAAGTCGAATAGACAAAAAAATGGGGCGAAACGGCGGTCGGCCGTTTCGCCCCGATGGATTACAGGCTGGTGACGTTCGCTGCCTGCAGGCCCTTGGGGCCGGAGGTAACTTCGAACTCAACCGCCTGGCCTTCGTTCAACGATTTGTACCCCTCCGCTTGAATCGCGGAGAAGTGGACAAAAATGTCCTCGCCGGACTGGCGCTGGATGAACCCGAATCCCTTGCTGGCATTGAACCACTTTACTGTTCCTTGTTCTTTCACGGTGTTTCCTTTTCACTGATTTGAGCTATTTGGTGCTTCTCGACCGCCTCCAGCCGTACAACAAAAAAAGGCTACGAGTTTGTAACTCGCAGCCCCTTTAAATCGAATCTAAAGGTTTCACAAGAGCAACAAACGCAATTGCACAGTATCACACATTTGGATATGAGCCTAACGATTTCCACAGGGGCGCTCGCGTCCTCCGCCTCCGAGGATATGCTTACGCTTTGCGGTGTTTAAAGAACTCGACTTGGCGCAGCCGCTTCTTTGCCTCTTTCAGAGTCTTGTAGGGTCCGCCAAGATTTCTCCCCTTGCTCGAAACCACCTTGTATCCGCCGCTCACCTTTACGATCATAGGGAGCCACCTCCCTGCCGATTTCCCATCCGGGCCTTACAACGACCGAATCCTAACGCTGATTGCTAGATGGGTTCAAAGACGCTGCTGGAGTTCGAGTTGCAACTCGTGCTGCCGGGCCAGGGTCAGCTTTGCGCCGTCTTGCGTAACATAAAAAACGTCGGTCGCGGTTCCACCCTCCGTGTCGATCAAGCCGACTTCGATATTGAAGTTGTGCTCGGCAAACGTGGAACTGATGTCGTACAGAAGGCCAGGGCGGTCGAGCGCCACGATCTCGACCACGGTGCTGTGCGAGGAACACTCGTTATCCAGGTGGATTCGCGTATCCACGCTAACCTTCGGAGGCCGCTTTTCAGGCTGAAATTTTCTTTTCATGAGCGCGGCGACGTCCAGTTCCCCCGAGATCGCGGCGATCAGTTGCTGCTTCAGCCGGATGATTTCCGACGGATTGTGATCGAGCGTTTGGAACCGGTCGGAAAAACGCAGCGCGTCCAGGACAATCCCATTCCTATTCGCGACGGCGTCAGCCTTCAGAATATTCATTCCCCACGAAGAGATCGTTCCGGCCACTTTCGCAAAAAGAAAGGGACGATCCTTGGTGACAAGAACAAGTTCATAGTACTGGTCCCGCTTCGTGATGCTGATTTCCGCCACGGAATGTCCGAGCCGCCGGTACATCCGATAATGCGCGGAAATTTCCGCGGACGAATGGGTCAGCAGGTACCGGCGCGGGAAACCGTCCAGGAAATTCCTGAATCTATCCGCTTCGACGGCGTCCTCGCCCGTTGGAATCAGCCGCTCGAGTTGCTTGGCATCTTCTCCCGCGAGATACATGCGCTGATCGTCCACCGAGCGGTTGAGATAGTTTTCCGTGGCGGCGTAAAGTTGCCACAGCATCTCCGCCTTCCAGGTGGTCAGCGCTTCCGGATTCACCGCCTTGATGTCCGCGTAGGTGAAAAGCGTCAGCATCTTGAGATGCTCGATAGTCCCTACGGTCTTTGCAAAATCGTGCACGGCTTCCGGATCGAAAATGTCACGCCGCAGCAGCGTGGCGGACATACGCAGATGGTTGGCGATCAGGAAGGTCACCATCTCCCGGCCGAACGAGTCGAAGTGCAATCGCTCGAACACGCCTTTTATGGCTTCCAGGCTGCCGTCCACGTGGCTCTCGTTGGGCATGCCCTTGCCGACGTCGTGAAACAGCAGCGATAAATAAAGCAGTTCGGGGTGGTCCAGCGTGGAAAGGATGTCGCCGAAGCGGCGGTCCAAATCGCCTTTTTTTGAACCGAGGGCGTGCAGATTTTCAATGGTCACCAGGGAATGCTCGTCGACCGTGTAGCGGTGATAGTAGTCGCGGATCACCAGGGAATCGATGGCCTTAAATTCCTTGAAGAGCAAATCCAGCAGGCCTACTCGATGCATCGCGCGCAGCGAAGACGCCGCGTGAGGCAATACCAGAATATTCCGGAAGTACTCCCACAGATCCGGGCCGGTGGAATTCCATTTCTGGATTCGCGGCAACGCGGCCTCGACCGCATTTTCCGTTTCGGCGGTCAGTTTGAGATTGTGCCTCGCGACAAGTTCAAACAGGCGGAACATCACTTTGGGGTCGTCCACGGAATCCGATTGCCGCAAGGAAATTCGTTCGTCCACAACGCTGAAGTCCGCGGTCGATAGCGGAGACCGGCGGGCGCCCAGCAAACGCATCCAAAACGATTTCGTCCGCGGAACTTCGTCAAACAGGACCGTCAGCCGGTAAATGGCGCGCGCCTGGCGAAAATAGGTCCGCATCCATTCATTGGGAGAGGCCGCTCGCCCTCCATGAAGGCCGATGCCCTTGGCCGCCGCTTCAGACTGCATCTCGTAGGTCAGCACGTTGAGGTCGCGGCCTTGGCGATAGTGCAAGTAACACCGGACGGCGTCCAGGAAGTCGATCGCGTTCACGGCATCCGCGCGGAGGGGAAGCGGCAGCAGCGGAGCCGGGTCTTTCCATTCGCGGGTGCGCTTCATCTCCGCGATTTGCGAGAGCCAGCAGGCGACTTGATAATCGCGCAGGCCGCCGGGACCGTCCTTAATGTTGGGTTCGAGGTGAAAAATCGTTTCGCCGTATTTCCGATGCCGCGAGAGGGCAAGGCCGGTGAGTTCCTGCATCAAGGTTTCGGACTCGCGAATCACCATCCCAGGAAGGACGCGGGTCCGAAGACGCTCATAGAGCTTTTCGTCGCCACAAATGTACCGGCAGTCCAGAAGCGAAATGTTGAATTCAATGTTGTTGCGATGAAGTTTCCCGCATTCAGCGAGCGTCCGAGTGGTGGGGCTTACGCGGAGATGTAGGTCCCACAGTGCTTGGCTCAGCGGGGCAATGGCCTTCTTGCCGAGGAATTCCTCGTTGCCTTCCCTTGAATAGAGAAACAGGAGATCGATGTCCGAATACGGAAATAATCCCCGCCGCCCGTATCCGCCCATGGCGGCAATGCAGAACCCTTCGATCGGACCGCTTGCCGCCGTGACTTCATTCCACAGCTCGGTGATCACGGAATCGATCAGAGCCGTGCGGTCGCGAACGGCCGCCTTCCCGTCGCCCGCCTTTTCAAAGCGCTTCTGGATCCTCGCGGATTCTTCCGCGTACAGGTCCTGCAAACTGGAAGTGCGACTCTCGAGCTTCATATCGGACTTATGAGGCCCCCGCCCGTCTTTAAATTTTGGCGGGCTCCCTTTTTGTACTCAGAGGAAACAAGCGGAGCCCGCACCGTACGCCGATGGATCCGTGAAATACAAAAACACCTTCGACTTCAAATTCCCAATGGCCAATGGTTTGAACATGGTCCTGGACTACAGCGCGGAAACTCCACGCTCCTGGTTCCGTATCCGTATAGCTTGATCCACCTTGGAAACAAAAATCTTTCCATCGCCGATTTTGCCTGTCGACGCGCTTTGAAGAATTGCATCGATCGCGGCATCCACCAAATTATCCGGGATGACGATTTCAATTTTAATCTTGGGCAGGAGATCCACCGTATACTCGCGCCCTCGATAGACTTCGGTGTGCCCCTTTTGCCGGCCATGCCCCCGCACATCGGAGATGGTCATGCCTCCGATGCCCAGTTCCGTAAGCACCTCTTTCACCGCTTCAAACCTGGACGGCTGAACGATCGCTTCAAGCTTCGTCATCATCTTCTTGTCCTCAGACTCGAACCGCAGATTCGATTCCTTGCTGCGTCACGGCAGCGCCCTACACTATAGGGCTATTCTACCCGGTAATTCCACTCTCTGACGCACGGGGTTTCCGCGGCCCAGGCAAAGCAAGCCTCACCGCTAGTCCCACCGATGCCCCCCACGGGAAACCGGATTTTCCTTGCTCCAATGGGAACCGTTCACGTGAACGAATCTTATTCGTGGAATGCAACTAAATTGCCGCGCGGCGGAGCGCCGAGTGCACGCTTCACCGCGCGGCAATCGCTGAGGAACGCCTGGCATCGCCGTGGCCATTGACAGCTGCCAAGCTGGAGTCTCCGATGTCCTCCAGAATCACTTCCCTCTTTTCCGGTGGAACCTCAGAACATGAAGCCGGCCTCAATAGCGCCGCGCGGTTGGGTAGCGTTCAGCCCGGTGGTGCCAAAAGCGGAGCCCTGCGCGAAGTTAGTCGCGTGAACGATTGAGAAGTCCCCTCGAATGAAGAAGCCATCCTTGACATAAGTCGGGGTCACGGTGAAGGAGAACGCGTCGCTACCGGGACCATAAGTGAGCAAGTTAGCCGCGCCGTTTGAGACACCTCCACTACTCGCAATGTATTCCGGCCGGATGGACAACGAGATCCCGTGTTTGAAATTATAGGTGGCTAGGAGCGCGCCACCGTTGGTGTGAGCGCCCTGAGTTATCCCAATGCTCGCATTCGTGGGCACGTTGGTGTACTGATAGTATGGGTTAATCACCCAACTTCCATGAGTGTACGTGTAGAGAAGGTTGTAGATCTGTGAGTTGTTTTGAAGGATCGGCGTCGCGGCGGTGTTCTTGTCGTACGCCCCGGCATTCCCGCCGCCCACGAAGGCCAACGTATTTGAGGCGTTGAAAGCGTAAGTCAGAGAACCCGTCAGCCAGGTGTAGCGATTGGAGTAAAAACCATCGTTCCAACTGAAGGCTAAGGTGAGCTTCTTGTAGGTCTCATTCAGTTGTATACCGCGATTGACGGCGTTCTCCTGATTCCACAGAAGGCCGCGCTCGATGTTCATATTTTCAAAGTCGAACGTATACTCGGCCCCAATCAGCGTAGGCAGCGCGCCGACCTCCACGTTGAAATTGCCCTTAACCAGCTTAAGATAGCCTTGCGGGAACGGGCCGTAGAGGTATTTCACCGTGTCGGCAGTCGAGGCGGAGGGCAATCCCAAATCTGGGATGTTGTAGGCGCCCGCTTGCAGGTAGAATTGCCACCAGCCGGTGGTCTTTTGGACGAACACCTGCGCGTTGCTGAGGTCCCAGCGCGTAGCCGGATCGCCTGGAACATGATCTCCTTCTGTCATGCCAATACCGCTCAGGATGCCCGTCACTTCCAATTTTCCAAACGGGCCCGCTGAAATCTCATGAGGAATCGCCGTTGCGAGCGGCCCTGCCATTGAAGGACTAGCTAATGGCATCGGAGCGGCCGCAGCCGGCGCCGCCGCGGGCGCCGCCGCGGGCGCCGGAGTTGCTGGCGCCGAACCGCCTTGGTCTTGCGGCGCCGCCGCTGCTGGAGCAGCCGGCGCCGAATCGTTCTCTGCCGCCACTGTAGGAGAACTCGACGAATTCGCAGAGCTCGTCGCAGCCATTTCGCTCCCGCCTCCGGCTTCACCCGCAGCTTGACGCTCTTGTGCACGGATGGCTGGAGCCCCTAGTCCCGCCAACCCTAATGCCAACAAACCTATACACACCCCATAAGTCTTATTCTTCATAGAATAAATGACTCCTTTTCCGCCGGTAGATCGATGAATTGCAGACCCTGACCAGCTCGCGAAGTTTAGGGTTTGTTAACCTCGTGCGTCCAATTCATACTTTCTCTCTTAGCAATCAGGAATGTGGCGTTGAGAACACGAATCGTTTGTATTTGGAATAGAAATGGTATTCTTACTGGCGGGCTCCAATAGTTTTGCCGAGTGTTCGCTGCCGCGCCGCATTTGCTGTGTCCCCGGGTCTTCAGGCCAGGGGATTCTCTGGCCGACATCGAGAAATCCCCGCCTCGAAAGAGGCGGCCTACAACGTCGATCCCGCACTAGCCTCCGGCAAGCTCCGGCCATCTTTGCGCGATTGGATTCGGGTCTCTTGTTCTCAAAAGTCTATGTGTGGTATGAGACAGTCATGAATTGCGTTTGCGGCTTCATTCCGCATCCTTTCTTAAATGTTTCGATCGGCGAACTAATTTTCTACCAGGAGATTATCCATGCGTGTGATTCGCGGTGTTCTTGTTTTAACCGGCGGGCTGGGTCTGATTGCGGCTCCATTTTTCGCGAAGAGAGTCCCGGCAATTCTAAAAGTCTCTAATCTCACGGCCCGAGGCCAAATGGATGGGCAGAGTTCCTCGGCCGGTTCAAAACCCGCCGCACCCCACCAAGGGGCGCATAGGGACCATAATCCAAAACACGGAGGCACTTTCTTCATGTCTTCGGATAATAAACACCATTTGGAAGGGGTTCTGGTCGCCCCGGGGACATTCCGGGTGTACCTCTATGATGAATACACGAAGCCTTTAAAAGCAGAGGAAACCAGGCTAGCCAGCGGGACGGTACAAGTCGGAGAATCCGATAACGCCCCCAAAATCGACCTCGCTCCCGGAAAGGAAAGGGAAACGCTGGAGGCTAACTTGGGCAGTGGAGTAAAATTTCCGGCGACCATAACTTTGCACCTGCATCTGCCCGGCATGAAGCCGGATGCCAAACCAGAGCTGTTCAATTTCAAATTCACGCAATTTACCGACGAGCGCGGGCTTGGAAGCCGCAGTCCCAAGGCCAACATGCCAAACATGCTCTTCTAATTCACACAGGCAATCTTGATTTCAAAACTTTTGGGAGAAACTTTTCTATGAGACGTGTCCCGGCTAAATGGATTCTGGTTAGCTCGGTTGCGATTCTGATCCTCATTCAAATCATTCAACCGATCCGGACGAATCCACCCGTCGTCCCTTCGCGCAGTCTCGAAGCGCACGTGGAGGTGCCCCCGGAAGTTCAAGCGGTTTTAAAACGCTCCTGCTACGACTGCCATTCCAGCGCGACAGTATGGCCGTGGTACAGCTACGTCGCGCCGGTTTCCTGGTATGTCGCTCACGATGTGAATGCGGGAAGAAGGCATGTCAATTTTCAGAACTGGGAAGCGCAAATTAATGAGCAAGAAGGAAAAGAACATTTAGGGTTAGTCTGCAAACTCGTCCGGGAAGGAAAAATGCCGCCAGCCGATTATCGCGTCATGCACAAGGGCACGGACGTTTCCCCGGAGGAAACGACCGCGGTTTGCGCATGGTCACAGAAAGTTGGCACTGCCGATGATGATGGTAAAAAGTCGGACTAGCTTTTTTTCGTGACGACAATCTTGATCGTCGAAAGCGAGGGAGCGACGCAGTCAAGAATGTCGGCATTTCGTGGCGCCGGCGTCTCGCTTGTCCCGATGCGAGACGCTGGCGCCACAGCAAATTTCGCACCAGG
>VFSW01007671.1_pt1 | contig 15618 bp, 11 predicted proteins | sample 5358111 | NCBI WGS metagenome assembly VFSW01 (sample SAMN11554181, study PRJNA540505) | mine drainage metagenome | isolation source: sediment from site ElyBrook_90M | place: USA: Ely Copper Mine, Vershire, VT | collected 2017
GCTGCCGGGGGGGGCTATATTTTAACGCCGGGCTCTATATGGGGGTTGGGGGGCGGGCAACCGGGCGCGGCGGGGGTGGGCGCAAATCGGTTCCACGCGGGGGCGACGATGAGATAGAGCAAGGCCGGTAATACGCGCTTGATGCTGGATGCACGTGCGTTCATCGTTTGAATCCTCTGTTCCGGTTTATCACATCCGCTGGTGTTGCCGGCTGACGCATCGAGTATATTCAAAGGATGGGGTATTGCAAATCTCTTCAGAACAGTTATAATTGGCGCACTTGGAGTTGCTGTGAACCAGCCGACCACTGACCGACTGGCGTTACTCTACCGCGTATCGCAAACCTTCAATTCGTCGCTCGACCTCGACGCCGTTCTGGCGCGCGTGATGGACGAGGTCATCGCGGCGACGCGCGCCGAGCGCGGTTTTTTGATGCTGCGCGACGCGGAAGGTCGCCTGGTCTTTCGCGCTGCGCGCGGGCTAGACCGCCAGACCATCGACGCGCCCGAATTCCAGATTTCGCGCGGACTGGTCGAGCGCGTTGCGGCGGACGGACAGCCGCAGCTCGCCAGCGACGCACAGAGCGAAGACTGGCTGAGCCAACGTGATAGCGTCGCCGGTTTGCGCTTGCGATCGATCCTGTGCGTTCCGCTTCAACGCAAAGACGCAACATTCGGCGTCATCTACGTCGATAACCGGCTCCAAGCCGGTATTTTCGCTCTAGACGACCTCGAACTTCTCAGCGCGTTGGCGCGTCTGGCGGCGAGCGCAATTGAGAACGCGCGGCTGTTCGGCGACGCGCACGCCCAATTGTCTAGTCTCCGTTTGTTGCACGACATCAGCGCCGACCTCACCTCGACGCTTGATCTCGACCGGGTATTGCAAACCTGTCTCCAACGCGTGCAAGACCTGCTCGGCGTCGCCACCGCGTCGATTCTGATGGTGGAAGGCAACGAGTTGGTTTTTCAGGTTGCCATTGGGGATAAAGCTTCTCAAGTCAAACCATTCCGAATCCCCGTCGGGCATGGCATCGCTGGCTGGGTCGCTCAGAATGCTCGCGCGACGTTCAGCAACGACGTGAGCCGCGACGCGCGCTTTTATCGCACGGTGGACGCTGGCACCGGCTTTGTGACGCAAGCGCTGATGGCGGCGCCGCTGACCGTCAACGAACGCGTCATCGGCGTCATCGAAGTATCGAACAAACCGGGCGGCTTTACGGGCGCGGATGTGGATTTGCTGACGACGATTGCCGGCGGCGCGGCGATGGCGATCGAGAACGCGCGGCTGTACCAGGTCGCCGTCGAAAAAGGACGCATGGAGCGCGAACTCCAGGTCGCGCGCCAAGTCCAGGCAAGTCTGATTCCGGCGAAAACGCCGCAACTGCCCGGCTGGGATTTTGCCGCGCTGTGGCAGCCCGCGCGCGTCGTCGGCGGCGATTATTACGATTTCATTCCAACGCACCTCCCACGGGTTCATCCTGACCGGAACGCCAAGCCGAAGGAACCGGCGCGAGGGTTAAGCATCGTCATCGGCGACGTGACGGACAAGGGAATGGCTGCCGCGTTATTTATGACGTTGACGCGCTCGGTCCTCCGCGCCAGCGCGACCGGCGCGCGTTCGCCTGCCGAAGGCATCGCCCGCGCCAACGCGCTGATCTGTGCGGACGCCGCGAACGGTATATTCGTCACCCTCTTTTATGCGCAGCTTGATCCTGCGCGCGGCGAGTTCACCTACGTCAACGCCGGGCAGAACCCGCCGGTGCATTATCGCGCGCGATCGGACCAGTTGATCGAACTAACGCGCACCGGCATTGCGCTGGGCATCGACGCCGCCGCGCCCTACGACCAGCGCGCGACGATTCTGGAGCCAGGCGATTTCGTCGTGCTCTACACCGACGGCGTGACCGAAGCCATCGACACGCAGCAAAATCAATTTGGCGAAGAGCGATTATTCAGCGTCATCAAGGATAAACACCACGCGTCCGCCGCCGGGATCGTGGCGGCGTTGCAAGCCGCGCTCTATGCCCACACGGGCGGCGAGTCCCAATACGACGACATCACAATGGTCGTTGCCAAACGATTGTAAACTGACAGCACGCATACAGGGAGGAGCAAGATGGAAATTACGATTTCCCACGAGCAGGGTCGGCTTCCGATCACCGTGGTCAAACTCGCGGGCGATCTGAACACCGCGACCTACGAACAATTCCAATCGGAAGCAAAGCAAACCATCGACGCCGGCGCGCGCAACCTCGTCATCGATCTGAGCGGCGTGCCGTACATGAGCAGCGCGGGGATGCGCGCGCTCAACCAGATTTTCAATTGGCTGACGGCTTCCAGCGAAACCGCAGCCGTCCGGAAAGGCATCGTCAGCGGCAAAGCTAAATCGCCTCACCTCAAGCTGCTCAGTCCGAGGCCGCACGTCCTGCAAGCTTTGAAAACCGCCGGCTTTGATATGTTCCTAGAGATTCACCACAGCCTGAAAGATGCAATCGCTTCCTTCTGAGCCGGTCGAACCCACCGCGTCCGCCCTACCGACCGGGACGGTCACTTTTCTCTTCACCGATATCGATGGATCGACGCAGCTCCTGCGCGATCTGCGCGACCAGTACGCCACCGTCCTCGCAGACCAACGTGCCCTCTTACGCGCCGCGTTCGAAAAATGGAGGGGGCGCGAGATCGATACACAAGGCGACGCGTTCTTCGTCGCGTTCGCGCGCGCGGTAGACGCGATCGGCGCAGTCGTCGACACGCAACGCGCGCTCGCCAAACACGCGTGGCCCCACGGTGTCACAGTCCGCGTGCGGATGGGACTGCACACCGGCGAGCCGATGATCGGCGTCACCGGTTACGTCGGCATCGACGTACACCGCGCCGCGCGCATTTGCTCCGCCGGACACGGCGGTCAGGTGCTCTTGTCCCAGACGACCCGTGACTTGGTCGAACACGATCTGCCCGGCGACGTGAGTCTGCGCGATCTGGGCGAGCATCGGCTCAAAGACTTGCAGCACGGCGAGCGGCTGTTTCAACTGGTCATCGATGGTCTGCCCTCGGACTTTCCTGCGCTGAAATTCGTCGACACGTTCACCGACGATCAGATAGTCGGCGCGACGATTCAAAATCGGTATCGCATCGACGCCGAAATCGGACGCGGCGGAATGGGCAAAGTGTATCGCGCGCACGACATCGTGCTCGACCGGGACATCGCGGTCAAGGTCTTGTCCGCCTCCGCACTCGAAAACCGCGCACGCCTGCTGCGTGAAGCGCAAGCCACCGCGAAACTCAATCACCCCAACATCGTCGCCGTCTACGACGCCGGCGAATGGAGCGGCTTGCCGTTCATCGTGATGGAACTCGCGCCCGGTCACTCGCTCCACACTCACCCGCCGCAGTCGCTGGATGAGACGATATCGATCATGCGTCAGATCTGCGCCGCGCTCGACCACGCGCACACGTTGGGAATCATCCACCGCGACTTGAAACCGGAGAACATCCTGCTGACCAACGAAGGCACCGCCAAGTTGATGGACTTTGGCTTGGCGCGGTCGCGCGGCGCGGTGAACATTACGCAGGAAGGTACGCTGATTGGGACGGTATTCTATCTCTCGCCCGAACAAGCGCAGGGACACGACGTCGATGCGCGCAGCGATTTGTATTCGCTCGGCGTGATGCTGTACGAATTAACGACCGGGCGTTTGCCATTCCTGGGCGACGACCCGCTCGCGGTCATCTCGCAGCATCTCTACTCGACGCCCGTCTTACCCAGCACCCTCCGTCCCGACCTTCCGCCCGCGCTGGAAGACATTATCATGAAACTGCTCGCCAAAAAGCCGGAGGATCGATTCGCTTCGGCGCGCGAAGTGGACACCGCGCTCGCGGAAGTGGTAGAAGGCGTCCGGCGCAAGTCCACGATCGCGCCGCGGCACAACCTGCCGATTCAGTTGACCAGTTTCATCGGACGCGAACGCGAAATCGCCCAAGTCAAGCAGATGCTGGCGTCGTCGCGGCTCGTCTCGCTCACCGGCGCGGGCGGCTGCGGCAAGACGCGCCTGGCAGTCCAGGTGGCATCCGATCTGATCGCCGAATATCCGGATGGCGTCTGGTTTGTCGAATTGGCGACGCTCACCGACCCAACGCTGCTCCCGCAAAAAATCACGTCCGCGCTCGGACTGCGGCAGGAAACGAGCCGACCGATCATGGATACGCTGACGGCATATACCAGCGCGCGCCAGCTTCTCCTCATTCTCGACAACTGCGAGCACATGATCGATGCCTGCGCGCAACTGGCGGATACGCTGCTGCGCGCGTGCCCCAACTTGCATCTGTTGACCACCAGCCGCGAGTCGCTCGGCATCGCCGGCGAAAGCGCGTTTCGCGTTCCCTCGCTTGCGATTCCGGACGCGCAGCGCCTGCCGCCGCTGGAGAATCTAGCGCAGTTCGACGCGGTGCGGCTGTTCGTCGACCGCGCCGCGAGTGTGGCGCCGGGTTTCACGTTGACCGAGCAGAACGCGCGCGCGGTCGCGCAGGTGTGCCAGCGCTTGGACGGCATCCCGCTCGCCATCGAGTTGGCTGCCGCGCGGGTCAAGGCGTTATCGATCGAGCAGATTGCGACGCGGTTGGACGATCGTTTCCGATTGCTCACCGGCGGCAGCCGCACCGCGCTGCCGCGGCAGCAGACGTTGCGCGCACTCATCGATTGGAGTTATGGTTTGCTTTCGGAACCGGAACGCGTGCTGCTGCGCCGGCTCTCGGTGTTTGCCGGCGGCTGGACGCTGGAAGCCGCGGAGGCGGTGGGTTCCTGGAACAACGCCGAACAGCTCGACGTAATGGATTTGTTGACGCGGCTGATCGACAAGTCGCTCGTCGTCGCCGAGAAGCAAAACGCCGAGACGCGCTGCCGGATGCTCGAGACGATCCGGCAGTACGCGCGGGATCGTTTGGTCGAATCGGGTGAAGCCGAAGCGCAGCGCGCGTGCCACCTGGATTATTTTCTTAATCTGGCAAAGCAAGCCGAACCCAAGCTCGTGACCGCCGATCAGGCGCTTTGGCTGGATCGATTAGATGTAGAGCACGACAATCTACGCGCTGCGCTGGACTGGTCGTTCGAAAGTGGCAGGAGCGAGGCGGCGTTGGAACTGGCGGGCGCGCTCTGGCGATTCTGGGAACTGCGCGGCTATTTCGGCGACAGCCGCGGGTGGCTGGAGAAGACGCTGGCGGCAAGCGAAAACGCGCCGGCGGCGATGCGCGTGCACGCGCTCTTTGGACTGGGTCGGCTGGACAAGTTTCAGGGCAGGTTCGACGATGCGCGCACGCGCCTGCAAGCCAGTCTGGAACTTTATCGCGCGTTGGGACGACGGCGCGAAATGGCTCACGTCTTGCAGACGCTGGGCGAAGTGGCGGCAGAGCAAGGCGATCTGGCAACCGCGAGCCAGCGCTTTGAAGAGACGCTGGCGATTTTTCAGGAGGTGGGCGATACCCGCAGCATGGCGGGGATTTATCTATCGCAGGGAGAGATCGCGCGCGTGCAGGGAAATCACGAGCAAGCCGCGACGCTGTACGCGCAGAGTCTTACCTTGATCGAGGCGCTCGGCGACAATCGGCGTAAGGTGACGGCGCTGGTCAATCTGGGGCAGGTGGCGCTGCATCACGGCGACGCCGCGAAAGCGCTCGAGTTCTTTCGAGAAAGTCTGCGGCAGAGTCAGAAACTGTCGAACAAGTATTTGATCGCCTATTGCTTTGCCGGCTTGACGGGCGTGGCGCGATTGTCCGAGCAGCATGAGCGCGCCGCGCGATTGTCCGGCGCGGCGGACGCGCTATTGGGATCGATTGGCGGTCAGCTGGACCTCGCCGACCGCGTGGAATACGAGCGCAGCATCACTGCTGTGCGCGCTCAACTGGGCGACCAACCCTTCGCGGCGGCGCAGACAGAGGGACGCGCGCTGACGATGGAGCAAGCCATCGCGTACGCGCTGGAAGAAAAGTGATCCGCGGACGACGGAGATAATAAGAATGCGGGAGAGGCGAGTGCCTCTCCCGCATTTTAATATAACCGCCCGCAGGTTGAATCGCTACTTTTCCAGATTCTTGCGATACAGCACCTTGCCGTCGCCCGCGGCGTAAAAATCTTCGATGTGCGCCACACGCTCGTAACCATGCCGCTCGTAGAAATCGCGCGCCGCCGCGTACTCCGCCGAGTCGGACGTTTCGAGGTAGATGGCGCGTGCGTGGTGCGCGACCAGATCGCGCTCGATTTGTTCGAGCAACTCGCCGCCGATACCGCGCCGCTGCGCGGCGCGATCGACGCAAATCCAATACAGGTCCCACACGCGGTCGGTTAGCGGCGTTGGACCGTAGCACGCAAAACCGGCGACCTCGTCAGGTCTGCCATTACGGTAAACGATGAACGTGTGATCGTCGCGCGGTTGAGGGTCAAAAAACTCATCGAGCATTTCGCGCACGATGCGAATTTCGTCCGGGGTGAATACGCCGGTTCCTTCCGCCAGACGTTCAATCGCCGGCGCGTCTTCGTGCCGGGGAGGTTCGATGGACATAAGCAAAAACGGCTACGCTGCCGCCACGCCGGCAACCTGCGCCGGCGTACGTTTGATTTTCGCCGCGCGCTCGCCGGGGGGCAAGAGCGCACTGACGGGAATCGAATACACACCGTCGCTGCCGACACTGCGCGCTTTCAACTCGTAGGCGACGATGCGCGGGCGTGCCACTCCTTTCATTCGATAGCGTCGCGCGGCGAGCCGCGCGATTTCATCTGCGAGATCGGCGTAGGACATGCCGGCGACGCGCGACGCGCGCGCGATGCCGGCGTCCGCCGACAAATCGGCGTTCGGATTGACTTCCAAAACATACGGCGTGCCGTTCCGCACGCGAATATCGACGCGCCCGTAATCGCGCAAGCCCATCGCCAGATACGCGCGGCGCGCCACATCTTCAATGCGCGCCTTGACGGCATCGCCGACGCGCGCGGGGCAGGTGGGCGGCGTCTTCAAGTATTCCGGCGATGACGGGACCCATTTCGCGCGGAAGGAGACGATGCGCGCGAACGGGTTGTGGATGCGGCGAAAGTTGATTTCGGAGAGCGGCATCACGCGCGGATTCTCGTTGCCGAGAATCGTCACGTTGAATTCGCGCCCTTCGATAAATTCCTCCACCAACGCCGGTTGGTGGTACATCTCCCAGATGTAGCGCACTTGCCGGCGCAGCGCGCGCTCGTCGTGCACCACCGAATTCAACGTGATGCCAATGCTGGCGTCCTCGGAGACCGGCTTGACGAAAAGCGGAAAGTCCAACTGACGTTGGATCGTCCAGGGAGTAAAGATCTGGTACGCCGCGGTGGGAATGCCGTGCGCCTGCAAGATTTCCTTGGCGCGTGCTTTGTTGAGGCAGCTTGCTAGCGTCCGGCGGTCGGAGCCAGTATAGCGAAAACCGAGATGCTCAAAAACGGAGATGATATACGGTTCGAGGTACGTCTTGTTGCGGATACTCTCGCACAGATTGAAAATCAGCCACTCGTCAGGATCGTACTGCTTGAGCGGTCCCCACAGGTCGTCGCGAATCGGGACCGCTGCGGTCGCATGACCGTGTTCGCGTAACGCCTGCTCTATATCTTTTTCGACCAGAACGATTTCCTGCTCGGCGAACAGATCATCTTCTTCACCCTGACCCACTTTTTCGACGACGTTGTAGACGACCAGGATCTTCACACAGCCCTCATCTCTGAAACATACACGACCGCGAAATTTCTGCGACAAAAATATTCGGAAAGAATCTCTGTTTGCATTATACAATAGGATTAGAGAAATGACACCTTAAAGTTTTCGCGCGCCGCGCTTTTGGCACGCCCGGCAAGCAACCGCGCGGCGCGGAGACGCGGAAAGAATTTTTCGTCATCGTTCAGTCCGTGGGCAACCTCCCGGCTCTACCCGTTTGCTAAATTCTCCAAGCGTTTGTATAATCATGGCGGCGCAGCGCGTTCCCTGTCTGTCCGTCCACTCTCACACGGAGGTGAGACCATGCCCTCAAAGCTTTCGGTCCATCTGAGCGGGTACCCCAACAAGACATTCGACATTCTGGAGAAGATGCAGCCCAGCGTCGTCAAAGTGTTCAATCAAAACAGCGAAATGAACATCGACGAGATCCGCCGACGCTGCAGCGCGCTCATCATCTATCGCGAATTCGTCGATGTGGATTACCATCAGCCGGCGGACGTGTTCTACGCCAAGATGAAACCCTCGTTGGACAAACTGCGCGGGCGCGGAATCATTTTCGAAGGGCTGAACGAGCCGGTCACCAATTCCATCGACGATTCCAAAATGCTGAACGCGTGGTACGTCCGCTACGCGCAGATTATGCACGCGGAAGGCGAAAAGGTCGCCGGCTTTTCCTGGTCCACCGGCAATCCAACACCCGCCAAGTGGGACTCGATCCTGCCGTACGTCGTCGATGCCGCCGCCGCCGTCGACGTGCACGCGTTTCACGAATACTACAGCACCTTCGGCGGGCAGCGGGACTGGGGGCATTACCGCGCGTTTGAAAAGGCATTGCCGGCGTACGCGCGCAAACCCGTCGTCATCACGGAATGTGGTCTGGACGACAACGGGCAGCCGAATGGCGGGTACCTCGGTCGGATTTCGGTGAGCGATTATATCAATATTCTCAAGCAGTACGATCAGGTGCTGCTGCAAGACCCGTACGTGCTGGGCGCGACCATCTTCCAGTGGGGCGACGGCAGCTGGCCCTCGTTCGACCTCTCGCCGGCGATCGGTCCACTCTCGGACTATGTGGTGTCGGTGGGACAGGGCTATCACATTCCAAGTCCGTTGCCCCTGCCGCAATTCGGACCCAACCGAAGTTTTACGGCGATGCCCGCCACGATCAACCCGGGGCAATCCGCAACGCTCCAGTGGAGCGTGGACAGCGCACAGACGGTGACGTTGAATGGCGCGCCGGTCGCTTCGTCTGGCTCGATGACCGTTCAGCCAACGCTGACGACGACGTACGTCCTGCACATCGTCTATCTGGACGGCACGACCGAAGACCTCACGGCGACCGTCACCGTTCAGGTGAGCACCACCCCGATCCTCACGCAAGTTGCCTTCACACCGACGACGCTTCGCGTGGGCGATACGCTCAACGTCAGCATCACCGTACAGAACAATAGCGGCGATACGCTCGCGACGCAAGGTCCCAATCCCGGCTTTGTCTATAGCGAGGGCGATACGTTTCAGACGCGCGGCTTTTCCGAGCAAGCCGGTGCGTTCCGCGTCGGCGTGGACTTCGCCGGGCGAACCAGCATCGATCATCCGTACCGCTGGGGACTGGGCGCGTCGCTCGCGCCGGGGCAAAGCACAACGATCACCGGCTCGATTCAACTCAAGACCACGCAGGCGGTCAACTACTGGGCGGGCTTGGTACACGAGCAAGTCGCGTGGCTGCAAGACAATCAAGGGACGCAAACCATCACCGTCGTGCCGGTGGCAAGCGTGCCGCAGATCACCCAAGTGGTTTTTACGCCGGCGACGCTGACCGCCGGTCAATTGCTGAATGTCAGCATCACCGTCGTCAACAATACGAACGATACGCTTCAGACGCAAGGACCGAATCCCAGCTTGATTTACAACGAAGGCGATACGTTCTACACGTGCGGCTTTCCCGAGCAGAACGGCGCATTTCGCGTCGGCATCGACTTGGACGGGCGCAGCGGCGGGATCGATCATCCGTACCGCTGGGGTTTGGGCGCGCCGCTCGCGCCAGGACAAAGCGCGACGATCACCGGCGCGATTCGCTTAAAGACGCCGCGCGCCGTCAAGTACTGGGCGGGACTCGTGCGCGAGCAGATCGTCTGGGCACAGGACAATCAGGGCGCGCAGGTCATCACGGTCAATGCCGCGCCAAGCGCGGCGCAGATCGTCGATGCGTCGTTCACGCCGGCGAGCGTCGCGTCGGGGCAACTGCTCACCGTGAGCATCACGGTCTTTAACAACACCAACGCGCCGTTGGCGACGCAGGGACCCGATCCGGGTTTTGAGTACGAAGAAGGCGATACGTTCTACACGCGCAATTTTCCGGATACCAGCGGCGCGTTCCGCGTTGGCGTCGATTTTGATGGGCGCACCGGCATCGATCATCCATACCGCTGGGGTTTGGGCGCGCCGCTTGCGCCGGGGCAGATCGTCATAGTCACCGGCGTCATCCGGCTCAAGACGCCGCAAACGATCAACTATTGGGCGGGATTGGTGCGCGAGCAAGCCGTCTGGCTCCAAGATCACATCGGGACGCAGAGCATCACGGTGACGCCGCCGGTCCAACTGCCGCCCACGCCCTCGCCCTGAAAACACGAGAGGAAAATGGAGATGTCCCACCATGCCTTCAAAAATCTCGATCCATCTCAGCGCGTACCCGAACCGCGCGTTCGACATTCTCCAAAAGATGCAGCCCGGCGTCGTCAAGGTGTTCAACTTTTCGAGTGAGATCAACATCGATGAGATTAGCCGGCGCTGCCCCAACGCGGTGATCGTGTATCGGCAGTACACCAACCAGGACTATCACGGCGCTGCCGATGCGTTCTTCAAAGAACTTGGCGACACGCTGAACAAGATGCACGGGCGCGGCATCCTGTGGGAAGGCATCAACGAACCCATCGTCAAATCGGTTGACGACGCCAAGGCGCTGAACGCGTGGTACGTTCGATTCGCGCAGTTGATGCACGCGCAAGGCGAACTCGTCGCCGGCTTTTCGTGGTCGACGGGCAATCCCACACCGGACATTCAAAGCGCGATCATTCCGTACCTTGCCGATGCGGCGGCAGCCGCGGACGTTCACGCGTTCCACGAATACTACAGCACTACGCACGGGCAGAAAGATTGGGGTGGATACCGCGCGTTCGAACAAGCGCTGCCCGCGACCGCGCGTAAGCCGGTCGTCATCACCGAAGCCGGACTGGACGACAACGGCGATCCGCACACCGGCGGCTGGCGCGGCAAAATCACTCCGCAAGCGTATCTCGACATCCTCAAGGCGTACGACGCGCTACTGCTCCAAGACCCGTACGTTCTCGGCGCGACGGTGTTCCAGTGGGGCGACTACGCTTGGCCCTCGTTTGACCTGGACAGTATGATCGACCTGCTGGCGAACTATGTAGCATCGGTCGGCGGCGGTCTGGTGACGCCCCGACCGTGGCCCGTGCTGACATCGCCGTCACAGCCCACTTACTCTTTCTCCGCTACTCCGAACACGATAACTGCCGGGCAATCGGCAACCTTGAAGTGGGATGTCGACGGAGTTCAAGCGGTTTACTTGGATGGCACGGGCGTGACCGGACACTCGACGCAAACCGTCACCCCAACTCAATCGACCACCTACACGCTGCAGCTCGTTTTTTTCGATGGCAGTACAAAAGACCTGACCGCGACCGTCACGGTAACTCCATCGACCGGACCAACCTATTCGTTTTCCGTCACGCCAGCCACCGTTTCCGCTGGACAATCGGCGATACTGAAATGGGACGTTGACGGCGTGCGCGCAGTGTATCTGGATGGTCAGGGCGTGACCGGACACGCGACGCGAACCGTTACGCCAGCGCAAACGACGACGTACACCCTCCACATCGTTTTCCTCGATAACAGCACCAAAGACTTGACCGCGACCGTGACGGTGCAAGCCGTACCGCCGCCGCAAAGCGCATCGTTCTCGGCGACTCCGAACACCATCACCACCGGCGCGTCGGCGACGCTCGTATGGACAACGCAAGGCGCAAGCGCGGTCTCGCTGAACGGGCAACCCGTCGCCGCCAGCGGCTCCCAGGTCGTCGCGCCGACGCAGACGACCACCTACACGCTGCACGTCGTCTTTGCCGATACCACGACGAAAGACTTGACCGCGACGGTGACGGTCGTCCCCGCGCCACCCGGCGGACCCACGCGCCCGCCCACCATTGTTTTGACGCCGGAGAACACCGCACATCTGAAAACGTATCCGCGTCCCGCGCAGGACAATGGACGCGGATTGCATTTCAACATCGATCTACGGGACACGACCATCAGCAACACCGTTCCGCACTTGTCGTCGATCCACTGCAAGTGGACGATGATTTTCGCCCAGGATGAGCTGCAGGCGGGGCGCGCCGCGAAGGCGTGCTGGGATGCCGGCATCCTGCCGGTAGTGCGCATCGGCAAGAAGCTGGACGAGCCATTCGATCCTGTGCCATACGTCAACGCGCTCAAGGCAATCGGCGCGCCGCCGTACGTTCAAATTTACAACGAGCCGGGCGACATTCGAGAGTGGAATCATTACCCGTCGCCGCCTTCGGACGCGGCAGGCATCTTTGGAGCGCGCTGGGGCGAGAAGGCGAATCTGGTTTACCAAGCGGGCGGCTTTCCGGGCATCCAGTGTCTTAACCGCGGAGAATTTCAAGCCGCCGTGAATGCCGCAGGCAAGGACAGTCCGGTATGGCAGAAAGCATTCTTCGTTCAGCACAACTACGGAGCGAACCATCCGCCGGCGTATCCGTACGACGCGCGCAACCAGCAAGACCATCCGGGCGAGACCATTTTTCAGGACAATGTCGGCGTGCTCGCGTTCCTCGACATCGCGCATTGGATGATGGACTATTTGGGATTCGTCATCCCGATTGTCGGCGGCGAAGGCGGCTGGGAATACGGTGCGTCGCAGGACAATCGTTATCCGCCGGTGTCACAGCCGTATCACGCGCGCTATCACACCGAGATGTTCGACTGGTTCAGGATGGGAAAACTATCGAACGGTGAGCCATTGCCCGATTACGTGTTCAGCATCACACCGTGGATCGAAGGCGGCTGGGGCGCAGACGATTGGTGGGGCGGCGTGCTGGGCGACAAAACTCTGACGACGAACGCGGTGGCGGCGATTCCGCCGTTCGTGCGTCTGTTTAGCTGGGATGGCGGCGCGCCGCCTGCGCCGATGTTTTCTTTTTTGGCGACACCGATGAGCATCTTCACGGGCGCGTCGTCCACGCTCGAATGGCACGTCGATGGAGCGAGCGATATTTCGTTGAATGGACAGGGCGTCGTCGCGCACGGGACCCAAGTGGTCGCGCCGCTGCAAACGACGACGTATGCCTTGAGCGTCGCTTTCTTGGACGGGACGACCCGAGAGTTGAGCGCGACGGTGACCGTATCGATACCGCCGCCGCCGCCGGGCGTACAGTGGGACCCGCGCCTGGACACGTTGGGCGTGAGAGTGAAACAAATCGACGCGCCGCAGGCGTGGCGGATAATAGCAGTGCAGCTTCAAGACCCCGGACAGTCGAGCAACGACCACCACGTTTATTTCAAAGCATCCCGCGCCGATGGCACACCTGCCGCCGGAGTCAAGTTTGTCATCGACTGGGTTGGACGCGATTCGGGCGCTGCCCCGGCGATGGTCACAACCGACGCGACCGGCGCGGTGACCTGTCCGCTGTGGGCAAGTATGAATCCCAATTTGCAGAATGGCATCTACTTTGCGACAACGAAAGACGAACCCGGCGACACGGTCTCTGGGATGGGTTTACCCAACGGTCGCCACGTCAATTTCATCCTGACGTATCAGTACCGCTAGCCGGATGATCGTCCTGCGGCGTGAACTGTGGGCTGAATCGCCGAACGACTTGGCAACAACCGTGCGCGCGCCGTGACAATTTATTGACGCTCCTATCGCTTTAGAGTATAATCGCCACAGTTGTCCGCTAGGAGCGTCGCACCAATTAGCATCTCATTTCATCCGCGTCCATTTGCGTTCGCGATTCCTGTTGTCGCGCTTGCCTTTCTCGTCTCCCGCCAGGCATTTTCCACGTTCATCTCTGCCTCGACGCTCGATTCGACATCCGTCGCCGACAGCCGCGCGTATCCAGCGGTCAGCTGTGGCGTCTCACATTCACCGCTGACCGGAATTTAATCGCCGTCGTTTCCAAATTGGAAGGATTCGCCCAAATGACCATCGCGCCCAGACAAATCACGCCGTTAGAACGCCATCTCATTCTCTTCGTCGACCGGCTCGTCGTCTTTATCACGCAGCACTGGCTGCTGCTCGTCACGCTGGCACTTGGCATTTTCGATGGACTGCCGTTTCTCGCGCCGGTATTGCTGCATCTCGGCATTACTGGTCCCGCCGATGCGATTTACCGGGCGTATAGTCTCACCTGCCACCAATTGGCGTATCGCTCCTATTTCTTTTTCGGCGCGCAGCCAGTCTATACGACGGCGCAACTCCAGAGCGCGTTGGGCGTAACCAATCCCGCCAGCGACGCGTTCTACTGGCGCGATTTCCTGGGCAATCCGCAACTCGGTTTCAAGATGGCGTGGTGCGAACGCGACGCGGCGATCTACACCACGCTTCTGCTCGGATCGATTTTGTTCGCGGTGGTGCGGACGCGCCTCAAGCCGCTCAACTGGCGCGTCTATCTGCTCTTTATCGCGCCGATGGCAATCGACGGATTCTGGCAGCTCTTTACCAGCCCGATCGTGATCCTCCCCTTTCTGCCGGCGCACGAAAGCGATTACCTGCTGCGCGGCATCACCGGCGCGCTGTTCGGTCTCGGATCGGTTTGGCTGGCGTATCCGTATTTAGAAGAGGCGATGCGCGACGCGCGCGCACAAGCCGAGTCGCAGTACCAGCGCGGCAGAGCGCATCAAGCCGCGCTGAATCAAGGAAAATGAAATGGTAGGCATCCAACGATTGAAAATCGCCGCGTGGATCGCGCCGGCGTTTCTGCTGGCGCTCGTCGCCGTGTTTGTCGTCGCCCCATGGTCGATGACGGACAAACTCCAGAGCGTCTGCTTCGGCATCTGACCGCAGCGTCCCAGCCACTCGTACTTTTTGGGTGGAACGACGCTTCCGGGCGAAGCGTTCTTGCGCGCGAATCTGCCGGGCTATGCGCTGATCGATCCGGCGCAGCCGACCAAGCTGCCGCTGGAAGCGCGCGACTTTGGCATCTATGTCGGCTTTATCTTCACGTGGCTTTACATCAACGCGATCGGACGCGGACGCGCGAAGGGAATGCCGCTCTTTCCGATGCTGCTGTACCTGGTGATCTTCGTCGCGGTTATGGGCGCGGACGGCGTCAACGCTTTTCTGTATGACCTGCACCAGAACGCGCCGGTCGTGCCGTACCTGTACGCGCCGCGTTTGGAACTGCGCCTGGCGACCGGGCTGCTGTGTGGTCTCGCGTTCGGCGGAATTATGACGCCAGTCGTGAACTCGACACTCTGGCGCGACAACGACACACGTCCCGTAATCGGAACCTGGAAACAATTTCTGGGCGGACTCGGCGTGATGGCGGTCCTCTTCCTGATGAACTATTCGGAGATCGGATTGTTCTATTGGCCGCTGGCGATTGTCACGAGCGGTGCGACAGTCATCCTGATCGCGATGATCAACATGGTTTTTGTGCTATCGATCTCGGGCAAAGAAGGCAGCGCGGCAACGTGGCGCGACGCGCTGAACCCGTTCGCCGTCGCCGTCATTCTTGCGCTCGTCGAACTCGGTGTGCTGTCGCTGATGCGCTACGCAGTGTTGGGAACTACGGTGCTACCGTAGGGCAATCGCATCTTAATTGGCTTGAGTAAGTGGCTGTGCGATAATGGGCTTC
>VFSW01007672.1_pt1 | contig 15617 bp, 17 predicted proteins | sample 5358111 | NCBI WGS metagenome assembly VFSW01 (sample SAMN11554181, study PRJNA540505) | mine drainage metagenome | isolation source: sediment from site ElyBrook_90M | place: USA: Ely Copper Mine, Vershire, VT | collected 2017
TCACTGTACAGTCGCCTCCGAAATTTTGCTCGACTTCAGCAAATAGAGCACAATCCGAGCTGAAGTCGGGAGAGCCGATGCTGACCGTCTATACCCGCCACCATCCCGAGTGCAAAAACGCCAGCGACAAAACCTGGCGCCGCTGCAACTGTCCCAAGTGGATATGGGGATCCCTGAACGGGAAATTCCTGCGCCAGAGCGCCAGGACCCATAGTTGGGAAGCGGCAGAGGAACTCCGCCAGCAATTGATCGTAGAGGAGGCTCCGCCCAGTCGGCTGTCAGCAGAAACGCAGGCCATCCCGGTCGCGACTGCGCCAGTTCCGGTTGAGGCCAGTGTGCATCCTCCAGACTCGGCCGAAGAGATCAACCCAGTCCAGACCAGGAAGGCAAGGGTGACGGTCGAGAAAGCCGTTGAGTCTTACCTGGCCGATGCCCGCAGCCGGGAACTGAAACCCGCCACGCTATCTAAACTCGAAACCATCTTCCGCAAGCAGTTTCTTGCCTGGACCCGAGTGCAGGGTTTGGAATTCCTCGACCAGCTTGACCTTGATGCCCTGCTCTCTTTCCGCAGCACCTGGAAGGATGGCGGATTGGCCAAGCAGAAAAAGCAGGACCGTCTGATCGGCTTCTTCTGGGCCGGCGTTCGCCGCGGCTACATCAGCCAGAATCCGACCATGGGCCTGGGCAAGATCAAGGTCGTACAGGTGCCGACCGACTACTTCCCTCGCGACGAGTTCCTGCGGATTCTTGATGCGACGCACATCTACGGAGATCCGCGCGGCGGATTTATTCCCATTGAGGACTTGAGGACCCGTCTTCGCACCATGACGCTGCTGATGCGCTGGAGCGGTCTCCGCATCCGAGACGCGGTGACTCTTGAGCGGCATCGGCTTCATGGCGACAGCCTTCTGCTCTATCAGGCCAAGACCGGAACGCCGGTCTATGTGCCGCTCCCGCCGCACGTGGTCGAGTCACTCAAAAATGTCCCACCCGGTCCGAAGCCGAATCCACGCTACTTTTTCTGGAGCGGTAACGGACAGCCGAAGAGCGTGGTGGCCGACTGGCAGCGCAGCTACCGCCGACTCTTCAAACTGGTCAATCTCACACAGGCCGATAGCTCTCCGAAGCGCTGCCATCCCCACATGTTCCGGGACACGTTCGCCGTCGAGATGCTGCTTGCAGGCGTGCCCATCGACCAAGTCTCACTGCTCCTTGGACACGCTTCGGTGAAGATCACCGAGAAGAGCTACTCTCCTTTTGTGAAGGCTAGGCAGATCCAGCTTCAGGACAGCGTCCGTAACGCGTGGCAGGTCGGCGCAAATTCCACGCCGGATCCAGAGAACAGTCCGTCCAAAACTGCGAATTCTAACAGCAGGAAATCAGGTTGGCAGCTCATACGCTCGGCAGACCGGCCTAAAGCCGATAAAGAGCGGACTACTGCAAACGGGGACCAGCGTACCTTGCCATATGACTCTGAACCCGCGCATAAACCAGTTCCCAGTTCCGATCGAGCGTCTGGAAAAAGAGTTCGGGCAACCGGTCGTTGAGAACTAGCGTCCGCAGCCAGAAGCGCAAGAACATCGCCTCCATGACATCCTCTGGCACCTGCGCGGCGTTGCAGAACTCGATTGCGAATTGCAGGTGCTCGAAAGCGGGAGTCATCTCCCACTCCGCATCGCCTTTGGAGGTGGGCGGCTTCCCGAGCCAGGTCTCCGGAATCGCCCTTGCGGCCTCGATCTGCGCAAGGCGCTTCTCGATGGCCGGACTCCAGGAAGGGCTCGGCAAATCATCATGGATTTCGTTCAGCAGATTTCTGATCTCAGGCAGTTCCACGCCGAATTGCTGCCGCAGTTCTTCCCGGTCATCGGCTAGAACTTGATTGCGCCGGCAAGCCAAAGTCAGCCAGGCGTTGAGAAAGACGCCTTCCATCGCAAATGAGCTGATTCCCTCATCCAATGCATTGAGCACGGCAACAGCAAGTTCGGCCGCGGCGAATCGCTTCTTCTTCGATAGCTCAGACCGGCCGAACTCATGATGCAGCTTGTAGCAGAGATTGACCGCCTTGCTGTCTGCGTTCAGCCTTCGCTGATACTCACGGAGCGATTGCTTCCATTCCCGGTACTCAGCCGGAGACAGCCGATCTCGATTCTCCTCGGTCACGATTAGCCCTGTCTTCGAGAACGCGTAGATGAGCGCGGGACTCACATTCGCTCTGCGAAACAATGCAACAATCTCCTCGCTGAATTGGCGCCGGAGCGATTCTGCGATTGGGCCGGGAATATCTGTCGAAGAGACAACTTCGCTGTCTGAGCTATGAACGAGGCGCAGTCCATTTCTGCTTTTCCCCCTTCGTCCTCTTGACTGGATGGTCATCTCAAGCTCCCGCGAACTCCATTGTACGTTCCCCGCGTGAAGCTTTTTCCTGTTCTCATGTATTTCCTGCTACTGAAATTTGACCGAGTGTTTGAGCTGGACTACATATATCCCGAGCGATTCCGGATGTTCCAGGTTGAATCCGCATATTTGACCGACGTCCGTTAATTCCAACAGTGCAAATCAGAGTCTTGAGAGGTGCCAGATGGAACTCCAACATGAACCGCAGACCTATTCAAATAACCTGGGCTTTTCGGAAGCAACTGCTGGTGTACCTGCACTGGAAAGGCACTACACGGTGGCAGAACTTTCCAAAATGTGGTTCTTCAGCGAGAACACGATAAGACGCCTTTTCACGAAGGAACCTGCGAGTGCCGCAAGTGACACGCCACCGGTTGACTTCCTGATCGAGTACCACACGACGCGCAGTTTCCTGATTGCGGGCGATTCGCCTGGGCCGATAGCGCAGAAGATCGCGGAGAAAGGCCAGGGACGGAAGACAAATTCGCGCGCCGCTGAGCGATCATCCGGCTCCGGCGATGCACCCAGATCGGCTCTCGACGAGGTGTTCGCGCAACAGGCGCAGATCAATGCTCCAGAGTGGACGAAGTGGGAAGGCCGTCAGATCGAGACATCAGTTGGCAGCGTCCGGCAGTGGAAGAACGAGACGGTCGTCGCTTACTCGATCTTCAACAACTCGGACGCCTCGGTCGAAATCGTGCCTCCTCAAATCCAGATTGCCGGGCGCAGACCGGGAAAGAAGCAATCGAAGAAAAGCAAGGGTATTCTTTCCGATCAGATGGAGATTCGCGAATACAAGCTCAGTGGGACGCGTCTCGAACCGGGAGCGCGCGCCGACGGCGTGGCCGTCTTCGACCGACCCAACTTCAAAGAATCCACCGAACAACTCTTCCTTCAGATCGCGCAGGCGGACCAGGTTGACCGGCCAATTCTGATCCGGCTTCCATTCACACCGCCAATTTCGGCTAACAGCCAATAGAGAGGGGCAATCGACTATGAGCATCAACGACAGCATCGGAATAAGCACCATCAGCTCGACTGCTCCAGTGGAAGGCGCTGCGGATCCGGGCGTAGCGCATGGAGTCGGAATCGATCAAGAGCAGCCTCGACAGAGCACTTCAGAATTTGCGACACGGGCAAGTAAAAGCAGTTCCGAAGGATTGAGCAAAGGCAAGTTACTTCTTCTGGGCGGCGGGCTGGCAGTCGCGGTTCTCTTCTTCGTCATCACAGCAATTGCAGGCCATACGCCCAAGAAACAGATTGCGGCAAGACAACAAGCACAGCAGCAGAACAAGACCGAGACGAAGCCGGACAAGGGCAGCGTCACACCTGTTATGGACACCGTGCGTACCGCGGCGCCAGACAATTCTTCCGGCGAGATTGGCCCGAGCGACATCCGGCGGACACGCGCATTGACAGGTCCAACGATGCCGAAATCGAATTCCGACGCTACGGAAAATCCTGCCACGGAAAAGCCCGCAGCCGGACGCACGCTGGCCAGCGTGCCGACGTTCGAGGAGACGCAACAGAAGTGGGAAGATCCTGCGCCTTATGGCGAGGCATCGAATCAGCCCGCCACGCAGACCCAGCAACAAAATACGATGAAAGAACCGTCGATCATCTTTGTGTGGAGCGTGACGGAGAGTTCCGCCGTAACGCTTTCAACGGCAAGTTCGACCGGCGACCGAACACCGCAACTCGATCTCACTCCTGGAACACGGATCGAAGCGAAGCTTGAAACGCAAATTTCAAGCGCGGTAGTGACGCCGGTTGTGGCCGTGGTCGAGTACACCTATGCGATTGGCGATAGGATCGTCATACCGGCCGGCGCGCGCGTTTATGGATCGCTCCAACAGGCCGATCGAAGCGGACTGGTCAGCGTAAAGTTTGATGAGATCGAGTTGCTCGATGGCGCTCGGGAGAAGATCGAGGCCGTGGGCACAGGGCTCGATCTCGGACCGATCAAAGGCAACGTCTATGGGGAAGATTGGTTGAGGCGGCGCGGTAACAGTTGGATTGCGGAAGGGTACCGAGTCCAAGCCGAGCAATTTCCGGAGATGGCCACGGTCCTCGTCATTCTCCGCGAGATCGGCTTCTCCTTCCAGCGCCTCATTGGCCATGCGCTGGCACTGACAAACGGACCAGGCTGTTTGTTCGAGAAGCTTGCGTGTGAGCACAGAACTGTTTTCGGCCAGCGCGACCGCCAAAGCCCGGGTAAGCCAGTCCTTCAGCACTCCAACACAACCGACAGAGCGTTCGTAGCAGAAGTCAAAATGTTTGAGAAGGTCGGTGGCGCCTTGCAGCGGCAGATGACGCTGGAAGGTGAAAAGCACGCTTTGGAAGGCAAGATAATCCTCCCGCCGGTCCGCTCTGTACCGCGGAAAGTGAATATCGACGCTGCGCCGGCTCAGTTGGCCGCTCAAGTTGCGGAACGGAAGAAGCTCATATGTTCCAACCAATACATGAATCGTCTTGGTGAGGTTGGCAAGCGATTTGATGGAATCCAGTTGGTCCTGAAGCTTGCGGCCGGACCTCATTTTTGTGAGGTGCTGTGCCTCATCGACAAAGAATGCCGCAGGGCGCCGGTGAAGGAGCGCGCTTTCGAGGGCATAACGCATTTCAAGGCCGATGGCGTGCGGTGCGAAAGCAAAGCGGCCCGTGCCGTCTCGGAACACGCTGCGTACGCGGTAAGTGATCTTGCGATCGATCAGAGGTTCCTCCATGGCGACGAGGGCCCGTCGATAGTAGTCCTTCCAACTGAACTGGCTGGCATCAGCGACAGCCTCGATGCTGACAACGGGAACGCGGCCGGGATCTTGCCGCAGCGTTCGAAGAAGAGTCTGCGTGAGGTATTTTTCAAGCCGGAGGCGCAGCGTTGTTTTCCCAACCCCGGTCGGTCCGTAGACAAAGACCAGGGACAGTCCGGCTGGATCTTCGATGGCTTTCCGGAGCGCCATGTCGGCTCCTTTCAGCCGGGGATGAGCCATGGTGAACGAACGGAAGTAGGCCATTCGGGCATCGACGGGTTGCTGCAGCAAAACAGGAGAGAAGGCGCTGTCGGCCATATCTCAATACTCCTCGAACATCTCGGGCTGAGGTGGCGGTCCGCACAGCTCAGGCGGCGCCTCGATAAGCGCATGCTCGCCCGCGGCCGGGCACGAATCACTTTGCTGTTCCATGCGGCACTCGTGCCCGATCTCGCGAACGTGCCTCGACTCGGCATCGCGGAGGCGCTGCAAAAGCAGCGCTTCCTCGTCCTCGATGGAGGAAATGAAGTCAGCCAGCTTCCGCGCGTTCAACTGCGTGTTCCGGGAGTGATTGTGAAGCCGCTGGCGCAGCTCTGTTGTCGCCAGCATCATCTCTCGTTCCGAGCGGCCTCGAAACGTCGCATAGTGTTCGGAGAAGCAAGTGACCCAACGCTTTCCAACGTAGGCGTAGGCAGTTCCGGCGTCGTGAGGATCGTAACGAACCGGAAGGCTTGTTTGCTCAACTGCCGGATCGCGGAAAACAGACGACCAATAGTGCAGGTGGCGAATCTTAACTCCTCTGCCCGGAGAGACCCAAGCCTTCCCTGTGGATGTCGTAGGCAAAGTCATCATCCGGAACTCATCGTCATATGCGATGGCGCGATGGGCACGAATCCCCGCGCGCGTCATGCCGTCGGCAAAACAGTCTCGCGGTGTCTGTCCAAGCGCCGGATGTTCGGTCGTGTCATAGACCTCATACGCCCATTCGCAGAGACGATCGTAGAGCCTGCCAAGGGTCCACACGGCATGATTCCTTGGATTTACCGAGGACGTGACGACACGGACATCCCGGGTGATCTGGGTATTCCCCATCAGGTTGTAGATCAGTTGAGTGTTGGTGGTGCCAAACACGCGCTCGCAGACCGAGCCGAAGCGCGCCTTGGCGGGAGGCCGGGTTTTCTTGGTGCATTCGTAGCGCGCGAGAAGTGTTTCGAAATACACACTCTCAAATTCCTTGCCGCCATCGACGACCACGATCTGCGGAAGCCTATTATGGCGGCGAACACACTCTCGGAGAACCAGCATGCAGGCACGGTAGCTGGGTGGATCAAAGGAGAGCGCGATGGCGAGCAATCGCCGCGAAAAGGCGTCGATGAGGAGCGTGAGCCAGGGGCGGCCAAGATTACGGCCTGTCTTCGAACAAAGAAGCTCGATGTCGAGTTCGGTGTGGTCGATGTGACATATATGGAATGGCCGGTCGCCGTGCCTGGGTGTAGTCACGTTCAGCTCGTGATAGCTCGGTTCAGCCTTATACGCCGCTCTGCGGCCCTTTCTCTTGAGCAACTGGTCGTACACGGGGCGCCGGCTCACTTCGTTGCAAAAAGTCTTGTAACTGGGGGCAGTGGTTCCGTGCGACTCGCAGGCGCGCACCAAGGCGCCGTACACATGCAGGCGTCGTTTCTGCTTGAGTGTTTCGTAATCGACCTCAATGAACTGCGTCATCAGTTCCCGGCTCTTCTCAGGCAACCTCGGTGTGCGATTGCCACACTCTCGGAGCCGGGAGAGCAAGCCAAAAAAACCGTTTCCATAGAGCGCCTCAGCCCTCCGATATTTCTGCAGCCAGCTACGTACAGTTCGAAGGGAGACATCGTCAGCGATGGGTTCGCCGGCCTGGTAGACACGAATGGCCTGAAGTCGCCGGTTGGCCTCCGCCATCTGATCGGGCCCCAGAGAAGAAAGCTCGCTCAGCTCCTTCACGGGGGCAACCACCTTCGCGTCCGAAATATCGTGCTGCAGACTCGGCGTTGTCCGGCACAGCGCAAGTGGTTCGCCGTTCTGGAAAAGACACACTCGCTGGGGATCAATCAGCGGCGCAGCGGAAAGATCGGTGTTTATGACTCCAGAGGCAATGAGCATGTAGATGTCATCGGGCTCCGCCACTCCTACCGTTGCGTGAAACAAATCATCCAGCGAGAGGCCCGGATGCGCAGAGATCACGCTGAGCACGGCTTCTCGAACTCGGTGGTCGGTTGCCGTGGTATCGGCGCGGAGATAGTCTTCCAGGAACTGAATGTTCCGTTGGAAGTTATCGTCAATACGGTGGTAGGAGCGAACGCGATAACAAAGACCCAGCGAAGTTGCCTGCTCTTCGGCCGGCGGACAACGCCACGTGCCCTGAGCGTCGCGGCAATAACGATTAGCGTTGTGAGCCTCCAACTGAAGCAGATCGTCCTCGGTTTTGCACTCTTCCCACGAGGCAGAGTTCGTTTGGATGACAAAAAAGTCGGGTGTGTGAATCACGCCCAGGCGTTTTCCGCTTCCGCTGATGTAGTTGAGCTTCAATGGTGGAGGCTGATCATAATACTCGATAACCTCCGCATCGTGCTCCATCTCGTAGATGGCGGCAAGCTCCACACGGTGGCTTTCGAACTGGATCGTAACCCCCATCTTCCGGCTGGGGTATCTCCCGCTCACGTTCGACCTGCGAGAGTGAACATGGCGAGCTGGTTGACAGGATCGAATGCCGTCGATCAGGCGCCTGGTTTGCACCGGAATCCGGAGCCGTTCATACCACGAAGACAGTTCCTGTTGGCTGAGCATGGTTGGCCTACCTTTTCGTCCGCATGCAGCGGAGGATGTAGAGCCTGCTTCCTGTCCTGTCTTGCCGCACATCGATCGTTATCGGCGAGTTTTCGACGGCGTGTTCTTCTTGAGTGCGCGCACATAGCGCACACCGGCGTCGTTAATCAAATCTTGCAGGAGGCGCCCATTGCGAACGGCAGACCGAACCTCCGGCACCAGCTCCTCGGGAATGTAAACAGAAAACCGGCGTCCCTGGTGGCGCCCGTACAGAGCATAGCTGCTGTGGCCTCTCCCAGACTTGCAAGCTGGGCAGTTCTCTCGGATGCACGGACTCTTCCGCAACGACAGGGAGCCGGTCGCCACCGGCCAGAGCTTCTGAACGGAAGTGAGGAACCGGCGTCGAAGATCGCTGATTTCGTGAACGTCCATGGTATGTGTGCTTCTACACACATATACACGATACGATGCAAGCATCTTCCACGTCGAGGCCAACCATGCCGGGGAGAACCCGATGAGTAATCAGGGTGCTCTCTGCACGCACGGCAAACCTATGCTTCAACTCCGAACTTTCGGCAAAAGTATGCTTCCGTCGTGAATCAACAATGATCGGTGGATATTGCAAACAAGAGAGATATGACTTGTGTAATGGCAAAACTATGGTTCCAAAACGGCAAAACTATGGGTGAAGTGACAACGAACAAAGGCGGTGAGCGATGAAGTGCGCCATCGAAGTGGGCAAACCTGACTGGCGACCTCTTGAGAATGCGATTCCGCCAGAGTACTGCGAAGACTACATGTATATGGGCAAGGCTGGCGACATTGTGCTCTACAAGCACCGCCTGACGCGGCGTTATCTGAACATCGACGCGGTGACCGGGAAGTTCTACCGCTATGCCAATGACGAGTACGTCGAGATCGACCGGCGACAGGCCTTCGATTCTGTCTACGGCCACGACAAATGAAAGGAGAGAAACATGGGACGGTGTGTAAACAAGGTCATTCTTTTGGGTCGCGCCGGCAAGGACCCGTCGGTTCACATCCTGCGCACGGGCACAATCGTCAACCTGTCGCTCGCTACCAGCGAACGTTACCGGGACATCCACGGCGACTGGCAAGAACACACAGAGTGGCACAACCTGGTCGGCTACCAGCGGGTCGGCGAGATCCTGCGCGATTATGTTCGCAAAGGCTCGCGACTCTATGTCGAAGGCACGCTGCGGACGCGCTCCTGGGACGACCGGCAGACCGGCCAGCGCCGTTATCGCTCGGAGATCGTCGTAACGGAGGTCAGCCTTCTGTCGCCCCCGCCCGACGGCGGCAGTGACGACGTGGAGCACTACGTGAGCGGGCAGGGCTTCGTACCGTCCGAGTTCGGCGAAGAGCCGGAAATTGAGCCAGCTGAGGTACCGTATTGATCCAGTCTGCAAGCGATCCAGAATTAAAAATCCTGGTCCCTTGTCCGTTTCTAAAGACTTAGACGCGAGACTCGGGCAGAGCCGAGGGGCGAAAAGCTCCGCGGCATCTCTTGAGAGCGGCAAAGATAACGGGTATCATTCGCCACATGGCGAGATGCACGGCTCCGATAGAAGGCCATCGTTCAGCGAGCGCTGCAGCGGCTTGCCCGCTTGCCGAAGACGCTTTGGCCGCTATGGTGGCGGCTAGAGCTTGATCTACTTTTTGATCGAGCGGTATATGAGTTTCCAGAGACGTTGCTGGTTGGCTTGAGCAGCGTGGCGTTTCGGGTCAATGTAGCTCAAGTCAGGGAAAACGCATTTCACATCAATAGCGTCAACCATCAGTGCTGCCTGTAACAACTCTTGATTTGTTTCAACGTCTTTGTGCTGAAAGGCGTCCGAAATGACAGCCGCCACCACATCAGCAATCTGCAATCCCGGCGTCACCTTCGAAGACGCGAAGGTCGGCGCGGCTGCCAGCGGGAAATGCACCCGCGACCTAGTCCCTTCGATAGCCACATACTCTTCCGGTTTACCAAGGCCGCTCGGTCCCGGTCGAATCTCATACAGATTTAGTTCCGTGGCTGCGTCCCACCAGTCCATGAGCGGCTTCGAATCATCAAGGACCAGGTCCAAGGCGACATCTCGATCCGCCCATAATCCCAACAGCCCTGAAAGGCACGTTGTCGTTAAGTCGAGCCCCCATTTGTCGTGCAGTGAAATACCTGTTTTAGTGATTTCTTTCCCGATCACCTTTGCGTTCGCCCGAGTGTATTGGGTGATTGCATCTGCGAACTGGTTGGCTCCTTCACTGGAGCCAGGAGCAGCCAAGGCCGAAGTCAGTTTCGAAAGGTCGTTGGATCGAACTCCATCTTGAAAGGCAATCAGCAAATCTTCTACCGGAGAGGCACTGGCACGCAGATGGATGTAGAGGAGGTTAGCGACGAACTTGTGGAATCCCGCCTGATAGAGCGGCGCCGAGAAGGCGGCAATCGTCGGTTCAAAGATGTACTCGAAGAGCTTTCCGGCGAGCGCGAACCGCTTATCCACCACGGTTGTGATGGAACGGTCACGCACCGCATCAAAGACAGCGAGTGCGGCCTCTCGGCCGCGCCGCGTCTTGAGCATCTTCGAGCCCTTCCACTCCGGCATCTGCAGCGGATGTCTACCCACATTGCCCGAGTGGGCGCTGCCGCCGGACATGACTGTGGCGCAGGCGAACGGCCTGGCCGGCGATACGCGAGGACCGGTCGATCAGCGGCTGACTGCCGAGATCGAGGGCTTTCGCTGGACGCTGGGCGAGCCGATCTACGGGGAGATTCTGCGCCGGGCCGGGCACAGCGCCGACGCGCGGACTATCCCCAACGCGGAGCGGCAGAAGCAGACCATCGAAAAGATGCAGGCCGCGGCGCGCGGTTTTGAGCGACTGCGCCAACTGGCCGAGATGGCGGGCGACGCGCAGTTCTTCGCCGTGGCGGAACGCTTCAAGATCGCATCGGTAACCGAGTTGCCGAGTCTGGCGGCGTTGAAGCAACTGGTCGAGGATCTCGAATCCGTGGCCAACCAGCAGGTCGCCTAGCGGGCGGGGCCAGTTCATGGCTTTGCGCCGGGAGGAAATCATGGGAGAGATCAGCATTTTGCGTCCGCGGCGCAACCTCGTCAGCATTCCGGTTGTCGAAGCCGTCTACTGCGAGAGTTGCGCCTCGGTCTCGAACTCTAGCGGAGGATGTTGCGGCGTGTGCGGCAACATCTCCGTTTGGCCGCTGGCCGAACTGGTGCCGCAGCCGCCGAACACTCCAAGTCCCAGAGCCGCATCGGCCGCACGGTTGGTTTCAGACCGGGGCACTTGGCTGCTCATGGCTGCGTAATAAAATCAGTGACATACAGTGATATATTGCCCAAATGAGTAAAATGCTAGATATTTAAGCGTGATTTATGTGATATTTAATGCTCATTTGTGCGATAATCACTATGCAAGCTCCACAAGGAGGGCGCTATGGCAACACTGGCGACTGCATCTCTCCCCAAACCCGACCTATTCGCCCACCGGGAAGCGCTGCGGCTTCCCACCGCGAAGGTCGTCGAGAAGCTGGTTGAGATCGTTGGGCGGAAACTGACCGCGTATATCGGTGGCGTCAAGGATACGCGCGCTGTCGACCGTTGGATTGCCGGCGGCGAGATCTATGGCGACGCGGAGAGTCGTTTGCGGTTCGCCTTTCAGGTGGCGCGCACCTTGAGCGAGCACGATTCGCCAGCCGTTGTGCAGGCTTGGCTGACGGGCGTGAATCCGGAACTAGGAGACAGAGTGCCACTGCGCCTGATGCGCGAGAATGAGATTGATGCGGCGGCGCCGGCCATCCTGAGCGCCGCCCGCGCGTTTCTCGCCGGAGGATAGGCTCGTGGAACTTGAAACCCGCCGGCCCGAAGGGCCTGTCTTTCGTCTTGGCCGACATCCCGATGCATGGCAGCCGCCTGACTGGTTTCTGGCGCAGAGCGACGGCACCTTTGGCAACCGCTTCGATGATCCGGATGGATACTATCGTGTCCTCTATGCCTCGTCGCAGCGTTTGGCTTGCTTTATCGAGACACTGTCCCGCTTCCGTCCAGACCTGTCCTTGCTTGCGGAACTGGATGAAATCGAAGGCGACAACGATTTTCTTCCTTTGGGAACGCTGCCGCGCGACTGGCTTGCGGGCAGGATGATGGGCAAAGCCACGCTCAATGGCATCTTTGCCGACATCTATGCGACTGCTTGGGTTGGATTGTTGCGCAGAACACTGGCCGCGGAAGCGTTGCGGCTTGGCATTCGGGACATCGATTTGAGTACGCTGGAGACGGCCGAACCGCGGAGGCTCACTCAACTTGCTTCAAGGCAAGCCTACCGCATGAGCTTTGCCGGCGTTTTCTATCGCTCACGCTACGGCCACTCGCTGGAGAACTGGGCGATCTTCGAGCCATTCCCGCTGGAGAATCCCCAATCAGAGAGTCTTTCCGAGGACGATCCGGATTTTCTGGAAGCATTGTGCATCCACGGAATTCATCTGGCCTGAGTTGGCGAAAGCGTTCCATCCAATCAAGCCGCTTTAGCGGCTTTCTTCTCCTTGGGCGTTTCCTTTAGCGCGGCCCACCGCTTGATCTGCGCCTGCCGGATGCGCTCCCGCGCCTCCGCGCTCATCTTGCGGCGCTTTCTGGTCTTCTGAACCTTCGGAGCAACAACTGAAACAGCCTTCGCGGGCCGGCCCGGTTTGCGCTTGGCGACAACTGCACCCGATGCGCTCAATAAAGCCTTGGCCTGTTCGAGGCAAGCGATCTCGGCCTCGATTGCGGCAAGAATATCTTTCACCATGGTGCGCTCAGCACCTCCCCTCGAAGAATACACGACCAATTCAAAACCCAGAGTTTGCCACCCCAGGAGGAACCATGGCGCGCAACGCGGCACGGTTGAAGATGGGCTATTACCCACTTCCGGAAAGCGAGGCCGCGCGGCTTCGCAAATTGCACAACTTTACTGGCCCGGCGTCGGTCGTCGATCCCTGCGTCGGGCAAGGAACGGCGCTCAAAATCATCACGGAAGGCGCGGAGGTGCGCCGTTACGGGATCGAGCTCGATGCCGAGCGTGCATTGGTTGCTCAATCGAAAGGCATCGAGACCATTCAGGGCAATGCCTTCGATGCCGTTACCAAACCGGAGTCTTTTTCGCTGCTCTATCTGAATCCTCCCTACGACTCCGAGATCGGCCAGGTCGCTAACAACCGCATGGAGCGGCTGTTTCTCGATCACACCTATCGCTGGCTCGCAATGGATGGTGTGCTGGCGATGGTCATTCCCTTCGAGCGGTTGATGGACTGCGCCGGCCTGCTGAGTTCGCACTTCACCGCACTCAACGTCTTCCGCATGACCGACGAAGAATCGGTGCGCTTCCGGCAGATCGCCGTGCTTGGGCTTCGCTCGAATATGCGCGGCGCGGCCGTGGATGCAAACAAGCACCTGTTACAGCGCATCAGTCTCTACGGCAGTTATCAGGAGTTGCCGGAGTTGGCGCCCGATGCCTGCGAGCCGTATCTAGTCCCGCCTTCGGGTGAAACGGTGCTCAGTTACCGCGGCCTTCCCTACGACCTGCTCGAAGACCTGTTGCCGCACTCCGGCGCGTGGAAGCAGGTGATGCCGTTTCTCGCTCCACACGAAGAGGTAGCCAGCGGACATCCGATCACGCCTCTGCATGGAGGCCATGTCGGATTGCTCTGCACGGCGGGCCTGCTGAATGGCGTCTTCGGCCAGGGCGACAACCGGCACATTGCGCGCTGGCGGTCGGTCAAGCATGTGACCACATTCGTTGAGCACGACGAGGAGAACGAGATTGTTCATCACCGCGAGCGATGGGCCAACGAACTGCGGCTGGTTTACGCCGATGGAAGAACGCTGAAGTTGACCGAAACGCCGATCCGGCAGGAGGAAGAAGTAGATGCAGAATGCGCACCTGCGGCTCGGGCTGCTTGAGTATCACCGCATCACAGAAAAGACTTCAACCAGGATTCGCGTCAGAGTTTCCTCCTATATAGGAGAGGACGAGCAGGCGCATCTGATTGGCGTCTTCGGAAGCGATTCCGACATTGGCGCGATCACTGCGTCGGTCCACGAGAAGGCCAACTTCACGCTGACCTTTCCCGATGTCACGATCAAGGAGATCACGCTTGGCGAGCACGCCTCGTGCTATCGCAGTTCGGTGATCCTGCCGGGCCGTAAACACCCGGTGCGGCATCTGATAGCCATCTCCGAGCAGTTGCACGCGAATGGCAGCGCCGGCCGGACGATCCTCTCCCGTAAGAATCCCAACGAGGCCTGGGTGTGGTTGTCAACCTTCCTTGGCCTTCCCGCCGTGCCCGCGTGGGCGGAGCATATCTGCGGAATTCTCGAAGCCGAAGGCCGATTTCAGCAGCTCGACGGGATCGGCTGCGAACCAGTGCTGGTTACGGCCACAGCCGATGAGATGCTCGCCTGGATCTCGGTGGGGCTAAAATCCGGCGCGATTGCGTTTCCCGAAGAGAATGGGCCGATCAAGTGGCAGAAGCACTCGCTGTTCGAGACACTGCGCCGGGTTCGGGAGGAGGACGAACAGTAGCTTCCCCTTCGGATCGTTGTCTGTGCTATCCAGAACTTGACCACTATCCACAGACCCGCCGTGAGGTTCCATGCATGAGCCAAGACAACATAACTGATATTTCCGGCTACTTAAGAACGCACGCCACAGAACTCGGGGAGCGAATTCTCAGCACTTTCCCGCCGCTACAAAACACAACAGATTCAGTGGCCCCGCGTATCGCAACAATGCTTCGCAAGGCGCTCCCGGCGCAGGCGCTGGCGATTACCGGAACGGCGAAGTACCTGCGCAAGGCCAAAGCAGCGCGAATCGTGGCCGAGTGCGGCGCGGGCAAGACATACATGGCGCTGGGCGCAATCCATGTTCTTTCCGATGGACGGCCCACGACGACGCTGATAATGTGTCCCTCGCACATCACGCACAAGTGGGCGCGGGAGGTGCTGGTGACCATTCCGCGCGCCCGCGCCTTTCTGATCGAGGATCTGCGCAACGGAGGCGATCCGAGAAAGGCGCACGGCGTCTGCGAGGTCAAGCTGCGCAAGGGACGGATCGTTTATGACGGGATGCGTCTGTCTCTGTCCGATCTGCGGCGGATAAGCCGCAAGCAGTGGCGCAAGAAGTGCCCGGTGCCGGCCTTCTTCATCACAGGCAAGGACAAGGGCAAACTCGGCTACTTCTGGGAGCACGTCTATCTGAAAGCGAAGTCGGGACCAAATCTTGGAGGCGTCGTCAATCCCGACACTGGCGTGGCCATCCTCGATTCCGAGCGGCAAAAGCTGACCTATCTCGATTTCGGAGATAAGGTGAAGCTCTCGGAGATGCTGACTCGGCCACAGAATGGGACGACGCGATACTCGGCTTTGTGGCAGGCCGACCGCGACCGAATTCAGCGTATGGCTCCAATCGAATTCGCGGGTCCGGGTACGAGATTGTCGCTTACATCACGCTGCTTGAAGCTCTGTCCGTGCAGCGCAACCTGGAATTCATCGAAAACAAAGGTTTCGGCCTTGCGTGTCGAGAAGGCATTTACATTGCCAGGAAGACTCAGGCGCTTTGTGATCTGACTCTCTGCATCGTGATTGCCATATAGAACGAAGGCCTGGATGCCGGCCTTGGCGAGCC
>VFSW01007673.1_pt1 | contig 15617 bp, 11 predicted proteins | sample 5358111 | NCBI WGS metagenome assembly VFSW01 (sample SAMN11554181, study PRJNA540505) | mine drainage metagenome | isolation source: sediment from site ElyBrook_90M | place: USA: Ely Copper Mine, Vershire, VT | collected 2017
CGCCGGCGGAGAACGCCCGCAGGATCAACCAAATCGAGATGGGTTCGGTCGCTTTCAGAATCGGCGGGACGGTGATGGGATGAAGTGTGCCCGTAAATGCTTTGAGTAATCCAACGACGATCAATGCGCTAAGACTGAAGATGAAGAGATAAGTGGGGACTGCGAAGATGGTTCCGGATTCGCGGATTCCGCGCAGATTCCCCAAGGTGATCAAGCCGATAAAAAACAAACTCAGAACGACGTTGATATTGAGAAATGGGGGTAGCGCCGCTTCCACTGCATTGACTTGGTCAGCCATTCCAGACGCGACCAGCGCCGAGGTCACCGCCGCCGACCCGGCGACGATCGACACTGCCACGGTCAGCACATAATCGATCAGGAGTGCGGAGGCAGCGACCAGCCCGGGCAACTGCCCCAGGTTTTCGCGGCTGACGTTGTACGAACCACCGCCGTGCGGATACGCATACACGGTCTGGCGATACGAAAACGCCACCATCGACATCATCAGCGCGATCGCAATCGAGGCATATAACGAAATACCCAGCGCGCCATTGCCGGCTGCCATCAGAATCACCAAGCCGGCTTCCGTGGCATACGCGCTGGACGAAATCGCGTCCGAGCCAAAGACGGCGAGCGCCTTGACTTTGTTGAGGCGCTGATGGATTTCTTCCGAAGTCTCCAACGGGCGACCGATGAGCACCCGCTTGATCGCCCGATAGCTCCGCTCGAGAACGCCGTGGGGTCGGTCTGATTCCGCCGATGCAACGAAGCGACCGGGACCTATTTTTCGAAAGAGTCGGTCGCGCGGGCCGCGCACGCGAACATACATGTCCCCCAACCGACCGCCGCGCTTGATCTCGCCACCCTCTAGATCGGGAGCCACATCCGATGATCGCGGCTTGGCATCGTCCGGAGCCGCGGAGGGCCCCTCGATGTCGTCCCGCTCGCCGGGCTTTTCTTCTTGTTTCATCTCTTCCTTCTTCCGCGCCAATCTCCCCACCTGATTCGCTGACACAAAAATACCCTCGACCGAGTTGACCCGATCAGGGCATCTAGGAACGGGTACGCGCCGCGCACCGTTGCTCTTGACTGTGCCAAATTGTATACCTATCCGCTGGCTTTGTCAATTGCAGAACCGCTAGAGATTATTCACATCTCTGTGGCGCAGGCGGCTCGCCTGCGGGCTGGCAGCCCGCGCTACAGACTTGTGCAATCAGTAGAGCTGGCGGTTATTTTTTGGGAGGCGCCGCGGTCTTGTCCACGAAGGGTTCGCGGCAGAGCCACACTTGGCAGGGCGCGTTCTTCATCACATAGATCGCCGTATTGCCCAGCAGCAATTCACCGCGTGGCTCGCGGTACGGGACGCCCATGATGATCAGATCGATCCCGCGCTCGTTGGCTTCATCGACCAGCGCGGGTCCCGCGATGCGCGCTTGCAGCAAGTCCGTATCCGCGCGAGCGCCGTACTGCTTGGTGACTTGCTCCGCGTGCTGCAACACACGTTCGCCGCGCTCGATTTGAGGCGCGTTCTCGGCTTCAAGCGGCATCGTACGTTGAATCTCGATCACGTAAATCGCCAGGAGCGCCGCTTTGTCTTGCCGCGCCAGCACAGCCGCCAGCCGAAGCACCTCGTCGTCGTACGGCATCCCTTCGACCGGCACCAGAATCTTTGTAAATTTTTTCATGTCTCACTTTTCCAGAAGACCATCCATTCCCTCAAAAACAACAAGCCAACCACCCACGTTGGCTCTTTGCGTTGCGGCGTCAGTGTAATTGTATCCTCGCGCACGCTGCACGTCAAACGTGCGGTTGGTCCGATCGATAATCCTTTGGCTACTTTGCTCCGCTGGCTGACCCCATTTGCGCCACCACCCCTTTGATGATCGCCGTGAGCTTTGGCACCGCGTTCTGACCCGCGGCTAACACTTCCTCATGGCTGACTTTATCGTGCCCGTGCGCGAGCGAATTCGAGATCAGACTCAACCCGAGCACGCGCATGCCGCCATGCCGCGCGACGATAACTTCGTGCACGGTCGACATACCCACCGCGTCCGCGCCGACCATCCGCACCAAGCGCACATCCGCGGGCGATTCAAACGAAGGTCCTGCCAGCATCATATACACGCCCTCGCGCAATTCAAGGTGCGCTGAGCGCGCCACCGTGCGCGCCAAGTCGCGTAGCGCGGGATCGTACGCGTCGGTCATATCCGGAAAGCGCGGACCCAGCGCGTCGTCGTTCGGACCGCGCAGCGGGCTTTGCCCCGCCATCCCGACGAAATTGATGTGATCGGTGATGAGCATCAGGTCGCCCGCGTGAAAAGCCGTGTTCACGCCGCCCGCCGCGTTCGTGACAATCAGCGTCTCGACGCCGAGTTCGCGCATCACGCGCACCGGCAGCGTCACCTGCTGCATCGAATAGCCCTCGTAGTAATGCGCGCGGCCGCGCATAGCGAGCACGACCTGATTGCCGAGTTTGCCAATGACGAGCGCACCCGTGTGCCCCTTGACCGTGGAAACCGGAAAATTCGGGACATCGGCAAACGGAATCACGTCCGCCTGTTCAATTTCGTCGGCGAGCGCGCTCAAACCCGATCCCAGGATCAGTCCCACTTTCGGTTGGTGTTTGGTTCGCGCGGCGATAAATTGCGCGGCGTGCTGATAATCCGCGCGTGTCAAGAACGGTTCTGCCAATTTCCACCTGTGCCAATCGAAAATAATGTTCTACATCTTGGAAAGCAATTGCGCTTTCTTCTGCTGAAACTCCTCTTCCGTCAACACGCCTTGCTTGCGTAACTCATCCAATTCGGAAATCATCGTCGGAACGTCGCCCTGCCCAATCGGTCCGTGTCCGCCAAAATGCTCGTCGCTCCCCAGCGCTTCTTTCTGATTGAGCATCTCGGTCTTGAACTTGACGGGGTGCGCGATCGTGTGCAGCTTGTTCACGCCGATCTCGCTCGCGGTCAAGATCTCAATGTCGCCATAGTCGAGCAGACGTCCCAAGAATGTTTGGTTCAGCACGACATCGTTAACTTTCTCAAGCGACGAATCGATGACGCGCTTGTTCATAACGCCTTCCGCCTGAACCACGCGGCGATTTGTGATGATGTACTCCTCATTCCACCAATCAAGATACGCGTGGATGAACAGCGCGGCGGGGATAATCAGCAACACCAGCGCGAACGCGCCCATTGGGCCGAGGAGGAACGTCATTAACACAACACCGATCACGATAATCACGAGCGCGAAAAACAAATTACTGACGATAGATCCCGCCATCACCATCCAGTGCTGCCGGGTTTTGATCACGATCTTCTCGTTCTTTCCCATCAAGGTTTCGACGTAACCCATGCATTCCTCCGATGCCGTTAAGCTGACTCGTCGTCCGCACCCTCTGCCGCGGGAGCGTTGACAAGCCGCGCGTACATTTGCGTCGTCGTGATGTTCGCGTGTCCGAGCAACTTTTGAACATCCTGCATCTCCGCGCCGCGATTCAGCTGATGCACCGCGAACGAATGGCGCAGCGTGTGCGGCGTGACCGGCGTCACGATACCGGCTTCTTTCACGTACTCTTTGATGATCAGCCACAACCCCTGCCGCGTCAGCCGGGCGCCGTGCGGGTTGACGATCAGCGCGCGCTCGTCCACGTCGGTCGCAAAGGCGGGGCGACCGCGCAACAAATAATCGCGCAACGCGTCCGCCGCGCGCGCCGTGATCGGAATGACGCGGCTTTTCGCGCCGTTTCCTTTGCACGTGACCGCGCGCTCGACCAGATCGACCGAATCGACATCGAGCGAGACCAATTCGGTGACGCGCACGCCCGCCGCGTAGAGCAACTCCAGGATCGCGCGATCGCGAAATCCCTTCGGCGTGCTGTGGTTGACCGGCGCGGCAAGGAGTCGACCGACTTCTTCGGGGGTGAGAATCTGCGGCAGGCGCTTTTGGACTTTGGGAGAACCCAGCGTGGCGGTCGGATCTTCGGACACCAATTTCTGTTGCGTCAAGAAATGGTAGAATGTTTTGAGGACCGCCACCTTCCGCGCGACGCTCGAGGGCGTATAGCCGCGCACGGTCAGGTCTTGGATGAATTCGACCAGCAATTCCTTGTCCACGCGCGCCCAGTGCGCCAGATGCGGACGTTCGTTCACGGCAAAATTCAAGAACTGGTTGAGGTCGTTCCGATACGCCTCGACGGTGTTGTGCGCGTAGCGTTTGCCATCCTGCAAGAAAGCCAGGAATTCGTTGATCTGTTCTTCCATCACGGTGCCAATATTGTAGCACAGTCGCTATCGAGTGGCAAGTGACGAACGGCTCATCCTTGCGAAGGTTTGAGCGGCGTCTTGATTCGAAATGTGCTTTCCTGTGCCAAGAGCTTCACTTTCGCAAGCGTTTTCGCAACCTTCGCAAGGATGGCTGAGTAATCAAAGTGACGGCGACGAGTGATTATCGATTTCGACGCGCGTTATTCCAACGCCTGCGCCAAGTCCGCGAGCAGATCATCGCTCTGCTCGATCCCAACCGACAGTCGAATGGGCGTCGGCGCGCGCGTTTTCTTTTCACTCCCACTTCGGCTATAATCCTCTTGAGTGCTGAAGGCACGCCAATTTCAGCGTCCCATTCTTCCGGAGTCAATATGCAAATCCTCTTTGTCGTTTCTCACACGCACTGGGATCGCGAGTGGTACGAGCCGTTCCAAATCTTCCGAATGCGGCTGGTCAAGTGCATCGACCGGCTGCTGGATATTTTCGCGACCGATCCCGATTACAAATATTTTCTGCTCGACGGGCAAACGATCGTCCTCGAAGACTATCTCGAGGTGCGCCCCGACCACGCGGAAACGTTGCGCGAGTACGTTCGCGCGGGTCGGCTCACGATCGGTCCGTGGTACGTCTTGCCGGATGAATTCCTCGTCAGCGGCGAAGCGATCATCCGCAACCTGCTGCGCGGCACGCGCAGCGCGCGCGAGTTCGACGCAGCCATGCCGATTGGCTATCTGCCGGATCCATTCGGGCATATTAGCCAGATGCCGCAGGTCCTGCGCGGCTTTGGTTTTGACGCCGCGGCATTCCGCCGCGGACTCGCGGACGAGCCGACCGAGCTGTGGTGGGATGCGCCCGACGGCACGCGCATCCTGGCGTGCTATTTGCGCGACGGGTACGATAACGCCGCGTGGCTCAAACGCGACGACACGGGTTTCGTCGCAGATATTCGGCGATTGCGCGACTCGCTCGCGCCGTTTGCCTCAACTGAGAATATCTTGTTGATGAATGGGACCGATCACATGGAACCGTGGCAAGACCTGCCGCGCCTGCTGAACGCCGCACGCGCTCAGGTCGCCGACGCGCAAATCGTCCACGCGTCGCTGCCGATGTACGTCGACGCGGCGCGGAATGAAATCGAGCAGCGGAAATTGAATCTTCCGGTCGTGTCCGGCGAGTTACGCAACCCCAAGCGGCATCACCTCTTGCCCGGCGTCGCGTCGACGCGGATGTGGATCAAGCAACGCAACGCGCACGCGCAGATGCTGCTGGAGAAATGGGCAGAGCCGTTCGCCGCGTTCGCGGCCGCCTCTGTCATTGCGAGCGAAGCGAAGCAATCTCCAACTCACGATTTGGAGACACCTGCACTTGCCGCAGGTGCAAGTGTTGCTTCGTCGCAAAAACCGCTCCTCGCAACCCTGGCACCGCCCGCCAGGGCAGGTGTGACACGGGCAAAACCACGCGTCCAACCTCCAATTTCCAACCTCCAACTTCTAGCCACCGCCTGGAAGTATCTGCTCCAAAATCATCCGCACGATTCGATCTGCGGCTGCGGCATCGATCAGGTGCACGCGGAAATGGCGCCGCGCTTTGACGCGTGCGAGCAAATCGCGGAGCAGATCATCAAAGAGAGTCTGGCAACGCTTGCCGCGGCAATCGATACGCGCGCGTTCGCGGACAGCGTGCCGATCATCGTGTTCAATCCGGTCGCGGGACCGCGCACGGATTTCGTCACCGCCAGCATTAAGATGCCAGACGCCCCGGAGGATCTCGTTCTGTTGGATGACGCGGGCAATGAGGTTCCACACGAGATACACGGCAAACTCTCCCGCTCGCCAAAGTTCGAGATCGAATTTGTCGCGCGCGAGGTGCCGGGTTACGGTTATCGGACGTTTCAAGTCAAAAGTGAAAAGCCAAAAGGCAAAAGTGAGACAACCAACGACTCGCTCATCCTAGAAAACGAATTCTTTCGTGTGGAACCGAACCGCGACGATGGCACGCTCGCGATTACCGACAAGATGACCGGCACGATCTATCGCGGCACAAATCATTTCGTCGACGGCGGCGACCGCGGCGATCTCTACAACTACTGCTCGCCGGAGAACGATACGCTCATCGCGCAGCCAAACACGCCGCCGCGCATTGAAATCGAACGCGGCGCGGCGCGGCAATCGCTCCGCATCGCGATGAACTATCGGCTGCCCGAAAAATTATCCGACGACCGATCGGCACGCGCGACGGAAACCATTGACGAGAACATCATCACGCTGGTTTCGCTGTACCCCGGCGTCCGCCGCATCGATTTTCATACTCAAGTTGATAATCGCGCGCACGATCATCGCCTGCGCGTAGAATTTCCCACGCCGATAGTCACTGGCTACGCGAATGCGGAGCAAGCCTTCGATGTCGTCCGGCGCGCGCTAGATTTGCCAACCGACTCCGCGTCCTGGATCGAGCAGCCACGACCCGAAGCGCCGATGCAAAATTTCGTTTCGATTGACGACGGAAAAACCGGCTTGACGCTGGCAACGCGCGGGCTGCCTGAATATGAGGCGCGGCGCGACGCCCACGGCCCGACATTGGCGCTGACCCTGCGGCGCGGCACGGGGTGGCGGTCGCGCGATGCCCTGTCGACGCGCTCGCAGCACGCCGGTCCCGCGCTGGAGACGCCGGGCGCGCAAGAAATCGGCGCGCATGTTTTCGAGTACGCGCTCATACCGGGAAATTGGCGCGACGCCTTTGCGGAAGCGCACGCGTTTGTCGCGCCGCTGCGCGCGGTGGTGACCGACGTGCACGCCGGCGCGCTATCGCCGAGCGCGGGGTTTATCGAAGCATCGCCGCGCGAGTTCGTCATCAGCGCGATCAAGCCATCCGAACGCGGCGACGGATTGATCGTGCGCGGCTACAATATCGGAGAAGAGGCAATTGACGCGCGGATCAAGGTGGGGCGAGAATTCGCGGGCGCGGCGCGGCTGAATTTGAACGAGGACGAAATCGCGCCCATTCCATTGAAAGAAGGGCGCGAGGTCGCGCTGCGCGTTAGAGGAAAAGAAATCGTGACGATTGAGTTAAGCCGGAATCAAAAACCTTCCAGGTCGGCGTGACCTGGAAGGTTGGACTCAGCTATACATTTTGCGCGCTTCGAGCAGCAACGCGTCCACTTCTTCCGCGGCTTGGGCGCTCGACACGCCTTCCGCGGCAGCCCATTCCTGACACAGATGCTCGTGCGCTTTGCGGAGCGATTGAGCGTCCGCGCCGCCCAGCGGTTTGCTCCAGCCGCGCGCGGTCAGATCGCGCACCAACTCACACAGCGCCTTGAACGAGCCGCGCTTCATGCGCTCGATCAATTCCAGTCGGCGTTTAGCGTGATCTTTATCGAGCTGGAGGGGGCGGCGCTTGAGCACCTCCCGGCACGCGTTCAGATCGATCTTGGCGGTTAATCGGCGCAGCCCGATGGCTTCATACGTCTCGGCGGGAACCCACACGGTCGTTTTCAGCGTGCTGACTTCGTAGTAAAGACGCGCTTCGGCGCCGGTGAAGAGTTTCTTGTCCATCCGCACGATGCGTCCGACGCCATAAATCGGATGCACGACCGAATCTCCAATTTTGAATTCCATATGCCGCCTTTTTGAATGAACACGCCGCCAGCCCATAAAAGGGTCTGGCGGCAAGTTGCCTACGCAAATCCCATTACACAACCAACTGCATTATACCACAGTTTTGCTTTTCGCGCTGTTGCGCCGGGCGAATCACTTGGGCGCTGCCGACCACACGATTCCGTTCGCGCTGCACTGCCCCAGTTTGCCCAGACTCACCCCTTCGGCTTTGAGCGTTCCTTCGATTCGATCTGCCGCGACCGCGCTGCCGGTGATTTCGTAATTCGCGTTCGTGTATTTGAACGCGCCCGCGTTGAGCGCGACCGTCTCCGTGACTCCGACCGTCTCGGTAATGTTCGAGGCGCGAGTGCCGCACGTCGCGTAATAGGTGACCTGGATGCCATTGACGAGCGCGTTTCCGGCTTCGCTCACCGTGAAGGAAATCGAAAAGGTGTTTCCGCCGCTGCCGCTCCAAGCGCCGGCTTTGACGGTTGATACCCGCGGCTGATTGCGAATGGGCGCGCGGGTCGCTTGCGGCGCTTCCGGGGCTTGGGGCGCGGTCGGCGGAAACGTGGTCGGCCACGCGGGCGCGAAAGCCGCCAGCAATGCGAATGCGACGAGAATAGTTGGAATTAGTTTCATCACGTTGGGTCTCCTCGGTTGCCTGGAATTCAAATTTTCGCCAGAAGTTCGGCGAAGCGGGTGGCGTGGCAGTAAACGTGGTAGCACGCCGACCACGCCCGACGCGCCGCGCGAAATGAAATCAACGTCCACCTGTGACGAAACGCGTACGTCAGCGGGCGCTTGTGCTTGACTCTGAAGCGATCAGTTGTTTCAAAATATCTTTCGGGTGGTCGAACCAATAAGCGCTGTACTCTTTCGGAGCGCGGTTGGCATCAACCGTGTGCATGGCAAGCGCAACCTGAACCTTCATCCCATCGTATGGAATTACTCTCAATGCGCCGGGCGCGTGATCAACAAAGATTTCCTTGTACCCATCTATCTTGTATTGGTAATCCGTGTTCTGCATCCCCTTCGGGTCAACGAATAGAATAAAGTAATCATCGAAGCGTTTGAGCCAGAAGATAAAGTCGGGATGAAACTCGCGCATTCGGTTTTGGTTCGGGTCGTAGTACGGAATGACGATGCGATCCAGCGTTTCGTCCGCGCGGCTGAACATCCACCAATCAAACGCAGAAGCAAACCAGTTGCCGGGTTCTTTCAGATAGGCATCCAGTTGCTCGATGAATCTGACTTCGCTGGGAACGCGGATGACGTGCGAGATATAGTCGATTTTTTCGTCATCCGAAAGGAGCAACGGCAAATAGTAATGCGCGGCAATGTTCTTGATTTTTAGCGTCGGTTTGTTCGGCGGCGTGAAGGTTGCTTCAGCCGAGGTGCGCGCGATTTCTTCGACGGCGGCGGTATAAGCGTCAATGTCAAGTAGCTCAAGTCGCAATTGCTCTTTGAGCGTGACCTTGCGCGCTTCCGGGTCTTGATACTCTTGCACCGCCTTGATTTTCCGCCGCAGTTCCTCAATGTCTTTCAGTAAGACCCGAATGTGCTGGTAATGGTTGATCTCGCTATCGAGTGGCTTGAACCCATCGAGTTGCCTCGGCAGTATGTCGAAATAGCGCGTGAGGCGCGGAATCAAAATGCTGACGTTGCCGAATCTGCGACCGCTTGACGTGTTGAAATAGGTTTCTGGCTCGGCAATGCTCTTTTGCACGTGCCCGATTTGGCGCGGCGTCAAGTCGTGATGCGCGAGCACAAGCCGCTCGTCGCCAAGATACGCGATATAGTCTTGCAACAACTGGAGTTCGTCGGCGGGCAGCTCAAACTTGCGCGGCGCACGCTGTTCGATGAGCGCAAGTTTGGCATCCCGGTAGGTCGGCACAAGCAAGGTGCGCCCCGCGATCGCGGCGGAGTTGGTTTCCAGCGCGAGTTCAACGCCTTCTTCTTTTTCCTTCTCTTGGTCGAGTTCCTGAAACACGCTCTCGAGCGCGGCGCGGTTGGTGCCAAAGATAAACAGCGTTTGGACGGCGTTCAGGAAAGGTTGCGCCGAGCGAAAAACCTGCGCGTCCACTTCTCTGGCGTTGTAGAGATTCTCCAATCGCCGGCGCTTGTTTTTGAGCGGCTCGATGCGTACGCCGCGCCCAACCGATTGCAGGACGAATTTCTTCGCCTCCGCGCCGACGCCGATGTTGATGAAGGTGATGACGTTGGGGCGATTCGAGTCCCAGCCCTCGTAGAAACTGCGCGAGCCCATCAGCAAAGTAATGTCGGTGTCGTCCGCGTTGATGCGCTCGAAGAAACTTTCGTCTTCAAAGCCCTCGACGAACGCATAGCCCGCGAGCATTTCTTTTTGCCACGCGCGCGTGTCGCCAATCTTGATGAGCGCAAACGGCGCGGTGGCGCTTTTGAGTTTGAACGCCAGTTCCTTGTCGTTCGACGGACGCGCCAGCACTTCGATCTCGCCGTGACTCTCCGCGTTGAATACCTGTTTGAGCACATCCTTGAGCGTGAGCGCGTTGAAGATGGAAGCGTCGGGAACGAATCGCGCGCCTTCATACAGCCATTCGGGACGCGCGTCGAGTTCTGCCCAGAGGTCTTGCTTGGCGCGGCGGAATACGGCATCAATGTTTTTGCCGCGCGCGATGCGTTCGAGTTGCGCGAAGAATAGTTTCAAATCGGCGTCGTCGGTGTTGACGGAATTGACGAGGGCGATCAGAAGCGGACGATGATAGAGGTCGGGGCTGGTGGCGGCTTGCAAGCGTTCGCGCGAGACGCTGGCATAGGTCAGCATCAACATCGCCTGCAAAACGATTTTCTGTTTTTCGTCGTCGGTAAAATCCTCGTCGCGGCGGAACGCGCGATTCTCCTGCTTGAGGATCGCAATGTGTTTGCCGTAACCGGCTTGAATGAAACTCGCCAGGTTGAATTCCGCGGCGGTGGTCAATTTGTCGCGGTCGTCGGTGAAGGTGGCGGAAAAGTTGAACAGAAATCCATTGCGGCTCAAGATGCTGTAAATGTGTTGTCGCTTGGAATCGTCCTTGTCGCCCTTGTGCGCTTCGTCCAGCAAGACGTACCAGCGACCGTTGTTATCGTAATTGCGAAAATCGATGATGCGCTCTTTTTGCTCGTCACTCAAATTGTCGGAACGATAATAAAAGACGGTGATTTCTTGGTGACCGAGCAAGGACGGAAATTCGCGTTTGACCTCGGCGTACTCTTTCAACTCGCGCAAGCGAATGAACAGCGTGCCGCCTGCCGCGTTGTACTCGTTGATATGATCGCGGAATTGCTGGATCAGGTCTTCGCGGTGCGTGAGCATCAGCACATCGTTCGTCGGAATCTCGCCGCGTTGCATCAGCGTCCACAGCACCTCGATCAGTTTGACGATCACAAGCGTTTTGCCGCTGCCCGTCGCCATCCAAAAGCCCATTCGATTGATGAAATGTTCGTAGGGAATGAGACCTTTGAGGTTTTCGGAAACCTCAAAGGTCTGAATCGGATAGTACGGCGCGAGTAATGCGGCATTGTCGCGTTTCTTGCCAAGCGTGATGGCGTCGAGCGGAATTTGGTTATCGGTGTACCATTGGAAAAGGGCGCGCTTGAGTGTATCATTGCGAGGGCGGTCTTCCCTGGCACCGCCCGCCAGGGCAGGTGTGCCCGAAGCCATCCCCAATTCGTCTGACGGGGATTGCTTCGTCGCTCCGCTCCTCGCAACGACATCTGTCGAATAATATTTCCACAATGCCTTGACCGCGTTTTGCAACGCAGTTTGCTGATAATCCCACAGCCGCTTGGCACGCGAAAAGCGCGCGAGATCAAATGTTGTCCACGCGGGCGGCAGATCATCGAACGCGAATTCGTTGAGCAAGGTTTCGAGTTTATGCATAATAATCTTGTAGGGGCGGGGTCATCCCGCCCTGGGCGAGCAGGGCGACATGACGTCGCCCCTACAGTTGATACGGCACGCGAATGCCTTCCCACTCCGCGTGAAAATCTTTGGTGTTGCGCGTGACCAACACCGCGTTGTGAATCTGCGCGGTTGCCCAAATGATCGCATCGGGCAGGCGGATGCGATGCGCGCGCCGCAATTGCACCGCGCGTTCGGCAACCGCGAGATCGAGCGGGCTGATTTCAAATTGCGTTTCGAGAAAATCACGCACCTTGGCTTCGTCGTCCGCCGCGCCAACTAACACTTCCATCCACGTGACGCGACTGATCAGTACGCGTTCATAACGTTTGTATTCGGCATCGGCGTCGGCGACGCCATTCAGCGCGTCGATGATGATGTTGGTATCAAAGACGGCGTTCATTGCCCGTCCCATTCCGCGCGCAAATTTCGCTCGTATTGCAACGCGTCAATGTGGCGTCCGCGCCACGAACCAAACGCAGGATGTTGGCGGAGCGCGCGCGGTTGGGCGGGTTGTGAATGAAGCAGCCGCTGGCGCAAGAACGCGACGAAATCCAGCACCTCATTTTGTTTTTCGGGCGGCAGTTGATTCACTTGCTGCTGAATCTGTTCGAGTAGAGTCATGATTTTTTCCTTTGGGGTAGGGGCGGGGTCATCCCGCCCTGGGCGAGCAGGGCGACAAGACGTCGCCCCTACAACACGTCTACCACCACACCAACGGTTTGATCAACGTCCAATCGGGATTGGTCAGACTGGCGGTTGTGCCATCTTCAAACGTGACGGCGTCGCGCGTGATGCGCTTGATCCATTTGCCTGTGACGCACGAGAGCGTCTCGGCAAGGTCGATGCCGTCGTACAATTTTTCGGGATGCACGTCCACACGGTTTTTCTCTTTGTCGAGCGAAACCGCGTCGAGCATTTTCAGGTCGCGGAGAAAGACGTAACTGGTGTACGGGTCAACGCCTTGCAGGAGCGGCGCGTCTTGATACGACGCGCGGCGCAAGGCGTCCTCGTACTGCTCGAGTTCGTAATACTTGCAGAAATGCGAAATGCCTTTGCCCTCTTGTGCCTTGCCGTCTTTCCATTTGTCACTGAACACGACTTTTTTGACGCGCGGGAGAATGACGGTGTTGAAATGCTCGCCCATCTCGACCAGAATGTACTTGCGCTTGCCGCCATCCGCACGGTTGAGATTGATGACGGCGTGCGCGGTTGTGCCACTGCCAGCGAAGAAATCCAGCACGAGCGCGCTTTGGTCTGCCCAGTGTTTGATACAATCGCGAACAAGAAGCAAAGACTTGGGATAGGTAAATTCAGCGTTCTTTACAATATCGCCCAGCAGTTTCGTGCCATAGGAAGTCGCGGAATATATTGAATCCTTCCACAAGGTTTTGGGTTTCTTACCAACAGGCATTCTGGATTTCTTGACAATTTCAACTCTGCCCACTTTTTGTATAACCGAAATGTCGCCAGAGGCAATCCATCGCCTTGCGCCATCTGGATTAGCACGCCAAATACGTTTTTCGCCCTGGGGATCAATTGGCCAGATTTCCTTCGCTCCCTGAAATGGTTGAAGACTAACTTTCTTGCGCGAAACATCAGCGTATAATGGAAACCATTGATTTGGACGATCTTTGGGGCGTGAGTTTCCACCTCTGCGCCTCAAATTATCCCATAGATAATTACCTTTGTCGTCTTTCTCGGAGTAAAGTGCAATCTCGTCCTCGGTCAAATCACGAAGCATCATTTCCACATCATCAATATCGTTCGCATAAACGTGGCAGTAATCGTGACTCAACGCAGGAACATTGGGACGAATATTTTGGCCAGCAGGGTTTACTTCGATAGCAATAGTCGCAACACGATTGGATGAATCAAAAAGACCATCAAGAAGAAGACGAAGGCGCGGTGATTCGGTGTCATCAATTGCAATCTCCATCACGCCTTCTGGCGCGAGCAATTGCTTCGCAACAACAATTCGGTTCTCCATCATCGTAATCCACGACGAATGCTTATAATTGTTGGAATAAATAAAGGACTCGTCGGATGTGTTATACGGCGGGTCAATGTAAATCGCTTGCACGCGCCCTTCAAACTTGCGTACCAGCGTTACCAGCGCCTGATAGTTTTCGCTGTGAATCAGCCAACCGTCCAGCGCGGCGTCCAAATCGTCGAACAACGCGAGGATGTCCAGTTCCAAATCGGGAAAGTGGCGCGTATCGAGCGGGAGGAATTGGTAACGCGCGGGCAGACCTTTAGGGTTTTCCAAAACCCTAAAGGTCTCCTTGTCATCCACCATCCCCAACTCTTTCCACTCTTGCTTTTGCGCTTGCATTCCCTTGTGGGCGAAAATCTTTTTGCGGAGTTTGGCGTCGGTAATCTTATCGAGCGTGATAACGTAATGCGAGTTCAGCACGAACTTGGGCTTGTTCCACACCCGCACGAGTTCGTCTTCAAACTGCGCGATGAAATCAATGATCTTGTAGGCAATGTCTTTGATGGCTTGGAGTTGGCGCAGGCGCGTTTCCGTCCACGCGCTTTCGCCCGCAAAGACGTACTGGTACAGCCACAAATCAAATTGCTCTTTCAAAAATGCCTTGGCGTTCTTGTTGATGAAATAATCCACCTCGGATTGCTTTTCAAAAACGCGAAACGCTTTTTGCAACGTTTCTTCGTCCAAGACCCTTGAGGTTTCCAAAACCTCAAGGGTCTCTCTGACTTGGCGCAGAATGTCGTCAGTCTTGGTCTTGCGTCCGCGCTCGGAGTATGTGACGGTGAAAACCAATTTGCCGTCGCGTTCCCGCTTGCTAAACGCGTACATCAACTCGCGCTTTTCATTCGCGCGTTTGTGCTCCATTGCGGACGCGTCAAAGAAAAACGCCGTGCCGTCTACGTCCACGTCCATACTGTTAAACAGGCGGTCGGTCTTGACGTAGTAAAGCATGTGCGTTTTCCAGAACAACATCACGTCGCGGTCGTCGGTATACACTTTTTCGTACACGTTATTGTGCAACGGCGTGTGGCGGAAATAGATCGAGCCGCTCTCACTGAAATAGCGCTTGAAGAAATCGTACAGTTTGTCAAACAATTCTTCGCGGAACGACGGCTCGAACGGCTTGCACGCGGCGTCAAGGTCTTGTTGCAAGCGCGGCAAAACGCCTTCGGCAAAGTAGCGCGATTTGATCTTCATCAGGTTGATATAACCTGATTCGCCTTCCACTTTCGCGCCGACGAAAATATCCTTGAGCGCGTCGAGGAATTGTTGTTCGTAATGATGGGTGGCAGGCATTACATCACTCCCATGTTACAAAAAAAGAAATTGGGTCAGTCGTGGGGGAATCCACGCTATCCACGCTCTACGATCTCACCACGATTGTAACACTTACAAGCACGCAGGTCAACAGTTTTGTGCACGGAACGACGCGTAGGGGCGAGGCATTCGCTCAACCATAGTTTCGATACAATCTTGGTCAGTGTGAACCAGCCAACTTGTCATCGCCAACGCGGCTTGGCGAATGCCTCGCCCTTACCGGCGCGGTCCGGAAATCTCCCACAAAATAATCTCCGGCGCGCACAGGAACCGCACACGCGGCGCGCCCTTGCCTTCCATCCCGATCCCGCGCGTGACGTAGAGCGTCAAGCCGCCGATTTGCCGCCGTCCGATTTCCAATCGCTTGCCGTACAGCGACGAGGTGTACAGCGCGCCGAAGAACGGCAGCCGCACCTGACCGCCGTGCGTGTGCCCGGATAATTGCAGATCGACGCCGGCGAGCGCGGCGTCCGGCGCGAGGTCGGGCGAATGGTAGAGCAAGATCGTAAATCGATCCGCGCTGCCGTCCAGCG
>VFSW01007674.1_pt1 | contig 15614 bp, 13 predicted proteins | sample 5358111 | NCBI WGS metagenome assembly VFSW01 (sample SAMN11554181, study PRJNA540505) | mine drainage metagenome | isolation source: sediment from site ElyBrook_90M | place: USA: Ely Copper Mine, Vershire, VT | collected 2017
GATGACAAGTGCCAGTATCAGAAGGACCGGACCGTATTGAGAAACGTTGGATCCGCCAGCCGTGCCATTATTAGCGGGCGCCGGCAGTGGCTCACCATCCACCACGCCGATCATCTGACTGACACCGGCGGTCAGACCGCCGTAGAAGTCGCCTTGCTTAAAGTACGGGGTGATCGTCTCGCTGATGATGCGCTTGCTGGTGGCATCGGTGAGCGCCCCTTCCAAGCCATACCCCACCTCGATGCGCAGTGCGCGGTCGTCCTTGGCGACCACCAGGATCGCGCCATCATCAATCTTCTTGCGCCCGAGTTTCCATTGTTCCGCGACCCGCAACGAATATTGCTCGATCGTTTCCGGAGCGACGGTGGGTACTATGAGGACGGCGAGCTGGCTGCCTTTGCGTGCTTCGAACGCCACCAGCGTTTGTTCCAGAGTCGTTGCCTGCTGGGCGCTCAACGTCGCCGTTAGGTCCGTGATGTGACCCGTCAGGGGCGGCACCGCGACTTCGGCACCCGCCAGGTACGCCCAACTTAGCGTCAACGCAAGGAACGCGGCCCTGGCCGTTCCTGTCGCTTTCACTTGGCCGTGCCAGGCGTCTGCCCCGGGGGCACAGGCGGCGCAGTCCCGAACTCGACGCTCGGCGGCTTGGCGATCGCCTGTTCATTGTCTACCGTGAAATTCGCCTTCTCTTTGTAATGGAACGCCATCGCCGTCAGGTTGGAGGGAAATGAGCGTACCGTGATGTTGTAGGCCTGCACGGCGGCAATATAGCGATTGCGCGCAACCGCGATGCGGTTCTCCGTCCCCTCCAGTTGCGACTGCAGGTCGCGAAAGTTGGCGTCTGATTTGAGCTGAGGATAATTCTCGGATACGGCAATCAGACTCTTGAGTGCCTGGGAGAGCTCGCCCTGGGCGGCCTGAAATTTCTTGAATGCCGCGGCATCGTTAATCAGTTCGGGCGTCGCCTGAATTGTACCCACCTCGGCCCGCGCTTCAGTTACGCCGAGTAGCACCGACTTCTCCTGCGCGGCAAAGCCTTTCACCGTGTTCACCAGGTTGGGCACTAGATCGGCTCGACGCTGATACTGGTTGATCACTTCGGACCAGCTTGCCTTGACTTGCTCATCGTTCCTTTGGAATGAGTTGTAGCCGCAGCCGCTCATACCCAACGTGAGTGTCGCGACAGGAATCATCCATAACATTCGCACCAGATCTCTCCTCAGTCCAAAGTCGTTACGCATCGCAGGCAGAGCCGCCGCCGCGAAGCACTTACAGTCAACCGCGAGTGAATCGAATCGCGAAGAAGTTATATAGCGGGCCGAAAATCAAGCTCACATACCAGCCCCACGCGAAGCTCTCCAAGAGTCCTAACAGGAAGCTCGGAAACGTCAACAGCGTAAAGCCCGGAAGCACCAATGACAGCGCACCATGGGCGACCGGCATTGAAGGGAACAGCAGGTATCCGAGTATGCACAGTACAAAGGAGATCGATAAGAAGCAGCTACTTGCGAGACCTAAGGCCATGACCGGGATGACGTGCGCTCGATGCGCGGAAATCGAGGCCCCGATTCGGCGGTGTCCAGCGGCAATTTGAGTGTCAACTCGCATGTTCATGTGGGTGCCCGTTCGAGGTGGTGAGGTAGGAGGACGGATTGGATTCAAACTTGCCCCGACAGTCCTGTGAGCAGAAGTGGTAGAGATGCCCGCCATAGACTGCGGTCTTGGCATTCGCCGTATCCACGGTCATGTGACACACAGGGTCGATGTCCTTATCCGGGGACAGGAACGGACCCGCAGACTCTGAGGAGGCCTTCATACCGTCGGAGGGCGCATTGCCGTGCTGGTGGCCATGCCCCATCACGTGCGCCCCGCATCCGAAACGCATCATCACAACAAACAATCCCGCCCAAAACAGAAAGTACAGTATCGATGGCATGCTAGGTTCTCCAGAGTCTCGAAGCCTTAGTCGAAAGCCTAACGACACGGGGCTGCCTGTCTGTACGCAGAACTACGGACCTTCGATGCTTTTGTCGTCTGATCATGGCTGACGCCTACTGCTATCCGCTGTTATTTGGACGTGTCGGACTTCGGCGCGTCCATGGCGGGTGCGCCCATGCGGTCCATCATCATCTGCATCATCATCTGCATCATGTCCATGCGCATCGCGGTGGCACCATGCATGCCTTTCATCATGCTCATGCTGGTCTGCATCATCGCCATCTGCTCTTGCATGAGCGCCGCTCGCTCGGCAGGCGTCTTTGCCGCCATCATCTTGGCGTGCATCGCCTGCATGTTCTGCATCATGTCGGTTTTGGCGCCAGGGTCCGGTTTGGTGGTAGCGCTGCCGGCGGCGTGTGTGTGGTCATGGCCAGTTGCTTCGTCGGCCGAGAGCGCCACAGGGGCTGCAGCCGTTACGGCCGCAGCGCAAAGGACGGCAAACAGGGCCATGTTGCCCGGGCGATGTCGGAAAGAATGCATAAACGGACTCCTGAGTTCGAATAGTGGAATCTGAGGTGATGAGTTTACGGCCTGACATGCCGCGGTCTATACGGATAAACCGTAAACGACTCAGGGAAGGGCGCGAAGACGCACACACCCCTATTGAGGCTCTGCCCATCCATCCGGATAGTCTGTTCGTTGGCGTACGAACCTCGAGCAACACCACACTTGTCGCACAAGCGCATTTCAGGTACGGAGGCGAACCGCCCGGCGAATCGAAAAAGCGGTCGCGCCCTGGCACGCGGATCAATCTGTGGAAACGGGCGGCGCCAGCGTGCCAAGAACTGCGACAACCGCAATCACCAGAAGTCCCAGGGTCGTTTCAAGAATCACACTCAAGCGCAGTGCTTTCAGTGCCAAGAACGTTGGCGAGGGAGCCGTGCTCGAACTCGAGGCATTCAAGGCAGGCACCAGGCCATAGCGATTGGCGGCCGCCAGCATCAGCATCAGTGCGAACAGCGTGAGCTTCACAACGAGCAGGCGACCGTAGGGAGTCGTAAAAAGCCCGTGCCATCTGGCCGGGCCGATCAAGAACCAGCTGTTGACGGCGCCGGTGAGAATCAAAAGGGACACGACGGCGACACCTACGCCCGAGAATCGCCTCAGCGCATGCTCGGTGACGTGGGCGTCCGCCGGACTCCGTGATGCAATGGAACGCCGCACCTGGATACTCAGGGGGGACCAGCGCCCCGATCCATACTCCGGCGGCTAACAGGTGTGCCACATCGCTTCCTCGATGCAGCAGGCCGGCGGCGCCTGAGTCCATCGAACCGTGGCCAGTCCACGCGAAACTGGCCACCAACACGGCGCCGAGGCCTGCCTGAAGGATCCACAGGGCGCGGGAACTCCGACATGCCAGCAAGAGGACTGTGGCGCATGTCAGTACCGCTGCACGCCCCGCGCCAATCCTTCCGAAACCTGTTTCCGAAACGATGGACCACACGGATTGCCAGTCCATCGCGTCGCGAACCTCACCTGTCAAATACGCTGTATCCCCCATGAGCCACACAAGTGTTGCCGCGAGTGCTCCAATCGCAGCAACGAGCAGCAGCCGATGGCCCCAGGGGGGCGCGCTAGCCGGCGAGACGGTCGGCTCCGTCCTGAAGCCGTAGAGATAGAAAAGCGCCGAGCCAAATAGGATTAGGACCCCTGCGTACTGAAGTAGCCGCGTGACCCGGATCATCCAATCGAGCACAGACCTGTCACTTTACCGTGAAGCTATAACTCCCCGTCGTCTTGTGGCCGTCGTCAGTCGTGACAGCTGTCCAGGTGACCGTATACAAACCCGGAACGAGCGAGCTGTTGGCCATGATGACCAGGGACTTGGCATCTTTAGCCTCCATCGACATGATGACAACAGGCTTTCCATCGATGTCGGTCAACTTGATGCTCGAGAGCTTCTTGGCCAGTTCCTCGTTAAACTGCAGCAGAATCGTTTTAGGCGCCGCAACGGTCGCGATGGCCTCCAGAGGGTTAGCCGGTCTCGGTGCGTATGCCTATCACGTCGCGACTGCTGGCGTACTTTGAGCCGCCCGCACCGCATCCACGCAAGAAACGCGTCAAGTCCCGGGTCGCCTGGATGATCGAGCAAAAGGACGCCCGGGGCATGTTCGACCCCGGGGCAATGGCCACGCAGACAATGAGGTCAAGTTAGCGCAGCGCCCTTCTCCAGCCGACGAAGTCCCGGGTTCGCGCGATGCGCCGAAGAGGACGCGAGGCCGCACGTTTTTTGACCGACGAGCCGCCAACTATCCTATCGGAGGCGTGGATGGTTCACGGCCCGCGGCGGATAACACTTTTCTTTGACCATGCCCGTCGGGATGCGAGCTGCGATAGCGACGTGCGTCACATTTCCCGATGGGTGTCGGTTGAATTTGCCAGCGACGAAAACCGTTGGCATGCCCATTGCTTACACTAGGTGGGCGCCTGAAATACGTCGGAGAAATGCCATGCCATTTGACATTGATGCTGAAATTGGCCTAAGTGCTCAGGCCTTGAAGGTGCACTCGCGGCGGCTAGAACTCATTGCAACGAACCTCGCGAATGTCGACACGCCGAACTACAAAGCGCGGGATATAGATTTCCGGTCCGTGTTAAGCAAGATGACCGACATTCCGAGCTCGCCGCAGCTCAACACGACGCAACCGATGCATATGGCGGCGCCGGACCCCGTTGCGGATGCCGACGTGAAGTATCGAACGCCACTGGCACCGTCTCTGGACGGGAACACCGTAGATTCCCAACTCGAGCATGCAGCGTTTGCAGAGTCTTCGGTCCACTATCAGGCCTCCCTTAGTTTTGTCAGCGGTGCGTTTCGCGATTTGATGCTGGCGATTACCGGCCAGGGATAGCCATTGGGTGCGCAACCGCTTTTTCTCTTTCTGTTCTCCGCAACTGGGCGGAAGGCAGTGTTAACAACATGCAGTTCCTTCCTGTGTAGTTGTAAGTGACACCACTGCAACTATTCATCATTGTAATGGGACTGAGCGGCCAACTACTCATCGCGCGCAAAGATCCCCGCGGCTATGTTGCGTGGATTGCGGGCAACCTGGCACTGATGGTCGTGTATTATCGAACCGAACAAACCGCCCTCATCGGACTTCAACTTGCCAACACGGCGATTCAAATAGGCGCACTGATCAATTGGCGACGGACAGTAATCGTTATTCAGGCGCCCATAAGCGGCCTCATCAATCGCCCCGACACCCTCACTGAGCCGTAGTGTTGCCTCGACCGCTTAAGAATCGGCGCGAAGTAGGACGCCGTGGAGCGCGACGAGTTAGCCATCTCCTACAGCGGTCGCAGTCTCGAGAGGGGAGCGGGTCCGAACATTTGGAACGAGCAGAACGGCCACGTCCTGGGTCCGTGGTTGGCGCCGAATGCGAAGAAAGTGCTGCAAGACGTTGTCCACTCCGGCTGTAGGACAGGCGGCCAAACATACACTGCTCAATCGCGAGGAAGTCTCACCCCCGCCATTATTGAGTCAACGCTCAACTTAAGCAGTCGCTGGCGGCTCTTAGCCGGTAGAATTGGGGTGAACAAACCACGAGTCAACGAGGGCCCATGTCGAGTTCGTGGGCGGAATTGGCCATGGCGCTCGGTGCTCAAGGGCATCGCGAGGCGACCAATTAGGCCGCGAGGGGCAGAGGCGGCGCAAAAGTCTGCCGGCTTTGTCATGCCGACGTAGCGGTCAAAACCGAGCAAGCCCCGTAGTCTCTTCCCGCATGCATTACCTACCTTAGCGCTGGGCCGTACCAAATCGTGGCCGAACCCCCGCCCGATGAGAATAGAGACATGAACTTGGATGCTAAGCCGCCTTCCACTAAGACCCCATCACCTATTATGCAATCGTTCTGCCCACGCACCATGCAGGCCACCAGTTCATGAACGCATCAAATCATGGAGCATCCTCGGTCCATGACGAGGAGCCAGCCGCCCCTTCTGTACGCCCGAGCGAGTTGAAAGATCCAGTGTGCGGAATGACCGTCACTGCGTCCTCCCCTCATGTTGTGCAGCACAATGGGAAGCCCGTCTATTTTTGTGGTGCGCGCTGCAAAGTGAAATTTGCGGCCGATCCCCAAAAGTACGCGGCTGACTCCGGCCGCCCTCCTGCGGCAAGGATTCCCGATGTTATCGCCGGTGGGATGTACACCTGTCCAATGCACCCGGAGGTGCGCCAAAACCATCCCGGCGCATGCCCCAAGTGCGGTATGGCCTTGGAACCGGAAATGCCCTCGCTCGAGGAGGACGACGACGCGGAATTGCGGGATTTTAAACGACGCTTCTTCTGGACCCTCCCCCTCACTCTCATCGTCTTTGTACTCACCATGGCAGGGGATACCATACACTGGCCGATAGGCTCATTTGACGCGTGGATCCAGCTCGCTTTGAGCGCGCCGGTCGTGCTGTGGGCGGGGTGGCCCTTCTTTGTCCGCGCCGTACGATCGGTGATCCTTGCCAGCCCCAATATGTGGACCCTTATTGGATTGGGCACTGCAGCAGCATTCATCTATAGCGTTGTTGCCACGCTGGCGCCGGGCGCATTCCCTGCCTCCTTGATCGTCATGGGTCGGGTGCCGGTGTATTTTGAAGCCGCGGCTGTCATTATATCCCTCACCCTCCTCGGCCAATTGATGGAGTTAAAGGCGCGCTCTCAAACCTCCGCAGCCATCAAGTCGCTCTTACGGCTCGCACCCACCACCGCTCGACGGATCAATGCCGATCAAACCGAGGAAGACGTTGCGCTCACCTCTGTACACGTCGGGGACCTCCTGCGGGTGCGACCCGGAGAGAAAGTGCCCGTTGATGGCGCGGTGATCGAAGGTGCGAGCGCGGTTGATGAATCGATGTTGACCGGTGAGCCGATACCGGTGTCAAAGGAGTCCGGAGATAAAGTCATCGGTGCGACGCTTAATACCTCAGGCGCACTCGTCATGCGTTCCGAGCGCGTGGGCTCGCAGACCGTGCTCGCGAGCATCGTGCAGTTGGTGATGCAAGCGCAACGCTCCAAGGCACCAATGCAACGTATGGCGGATCACGTCGCGCGCTATTTCGTCATTGGCGTGGTCAGCGTGGCGATACTCACCTTGCTCTTGTGGGGCCTCTTCGGACCCAGCCCGAGCTGGGTGTACGGCCTCATTAATGCCGTCGCGGTGCTCATCATTGCCTGCCCCTGCGCTTTAGGCTTGGCAACACCCATGTCGATCATGGTCGCCACCGGCAAGGCTGCTCAGCAAGGCGTGTTGTTTCGCGACGCCGCTGCGATTGAGAATCTGCGGCGCGTCGACACCTTGATCGTGGATAAGACTGGCACGCTTACGGAGGGGAAACCGGCATTGGGTCGCATTGTCACCGTCTCAGAACATACTGAGGAGCAAATCCTGACTTTGGCGGCAAGTCTCGACCAAGGAAGTGAGCACCCCTTGGCAGCCACCCTCGTGGCGGCCGCACGCACTTACGGATATAAGCTTTCCAAGGCGGAAGGATTTCGGGCGCTTGCGGGGCTTGGCGTTATCGGTTCCGTCTCGGGTACGCGGCTGGCCTTGGGAAATGCCGGTCTCATGGCAGAGCAGAACGTGCCCATTATCGCCTTAAAGAGCCAGGCCGAATCGCTGCAGACAACCGGCGCAAGTGTAATGTTCTTGTCCATCGAGGGAGCCTTGGCTGGTATTATTTCCCTCGCCGATCCGATCAAGTCAACGACCAAAGAAGCCCTGGCGGTACTGCGCGCAAGCGGACTGCGGGTCATCATGGCCTCCGGCGATGCCCTTGCCACCTCTTCCGCCATCGCCGCGCAACTTCACATCGAAGAGTTTCATGGGGCGCTCAAACCGGCTGACAAACAGGCAATGATCTCCAAACTACAGCAGGAAGGACGAGTCGTCGCGATGGCGGGGGACGGAATCAATGATGCACCGGCGTTGGCTCAGGCTGACGTCGGCATAGCGATGGGCACGGGTACCGATGTCGCAATGCACAGTGCCCCAGTGACGCTCGTCAAAGGAGACCTTCGTGGTATCGCGCAGGCGCGCGTTATCTCGACTGAAACGGTGCGCAATATGAAGCAGAATTTGGCATTCGCGTTCATCTATAACGCACTCGGCATTCCGCTTGCGACGGGCGTTTTGTATCCGCTGACCGGCTGGCTACTCTCCCCGATGATCGCGGCGCTCGCAATGAGCTTAAGTTCGGTGTCCGTCATCACCAACGCGCTACGCCTAAAAGCGCCACGGCCCTCCCAAATGAAAGGACCACCTGCTCCCGCCAAACCAGTCGCTGCGGGCGCCGTGAGGGCGTGACAGGTGCCGAACGGACTGCCGACGCCCGGTGTCGTAAATTGCCGCAATAGTTGCGCGGCAGTCACCTCGGTGGAGGCGCTTAATCAGAGTTGTTATTGCCTGAGCATCGATCCTGCGATCTTGCACCGCGATCTTGCGGAAGTCTTAAAGTCATTTAGCCTTTCCGACTTGATTACGACGCACCCGCATCTATTCTCCTCGGTGCCGATGTTCGTGTCGCGCGCACATATTGCGCGGATGGCTGAGGTCGTATGCGCAATTGAAACGGTCATCGAGAATCCGCAGTTTCAAAAAGCCGCGCTGACCTGGGCCCCGGAAATCGCGCGCTTCGACCCGAAGTCTTCGGGCGGATTGCTGGGCTATGATTTCCACCTGACTGTGGATGGCCCCAAGCTCATCGAGATCAATACGAATCCTGGCGGCGCGCTCCTAAACGCGGTGCTCGAGAAGGCCCAGCAATCGTGCTGTCGGGATGCGGCCGGTCTGTCTTTGGGTCCGAGTACGCCGGTTGATGTTGAGAATGTCCTGCAGATCTTTAAATCCGAGTGGCAATCGCAGCGCCACGGTGGAACACTGGAGTCTATCGCCATCGTCGATGAACTGCCGCAGCAGCAATATCTATACCCTGAATTTCGGCTCTATGAGCACTTATTCCGCACGCACGGCATCGAGTCAACAATCTGCGCACCTTCCGATCTTCAGCGTAAAGACGGCCGACTTTGGGTTCAGGGGCGGCCCATCGATTTCATATATAACAGGTTGACCGATTTTGCCTTGGCGCGTCCCGAGCATTCCATGATCAAGGCCGCCTACCTTGATTCTGAAGTTGTGCTAAGCCCGCACCCTCGCGCACATGCGCTCTATGCGGACAAGCGCAATTTCACATTGCTTGGGAGCGCTAGTTACTTGCGGACCTTTGATGTTCCCCAGAGCTTGATCGATTTGCTGATGGCTGTGATCCCCGCAACGCAGCTCCTCACCCTTGAGAATCGGGAGAGGATGTGGGAGAAACGCCGCTCGCTTTTCTTCAAACCAGCCGGTGGGTTTGGCAGTAAGGCTGCCTATCGCGGCGACAAGATCACCAAGCGGGTGTGGGAGGAGATGAAATGCGGCGTTTACGTGGCGCAGGCGATCATACCGCCAAGCGAACGGCGGCTATCGGCTTCGCCATCAGTCGCGTTGAAGGCGGATGTTCGCTGTTACGCCTACGGCGGGAAACTTGAGTCTGTAGCGGCTCGTCTGTATCAAGGTCAAACCACCAATTTCCGTACGCCCGGTGGCGGTTTCGCGCCGGTCTTTTCGCAAATCCTGCCTCTATGAAAGCCATGCATAAGAGTCGAAAGGCGGAAATCCGCAGCGCTTAGAGCCACATCCGAACTCCTAACGCCAACTGCACAGCCGCGCTCGGCTCTCCGAGCGCGCGCGCGAATGTCGCGGTTGAGCCAAACTGCTTATTGAAGGTGACCCCGAAATATGGTGCGAATTTGCGTACGACCTCGTAGCGCAACCGCAAGCCTGCATCAAGCTCAGACAACCCCGCCCCCACCTGCCTTCGTGGATCGGACTTGCTGTACCAATCCAACTCGAGCAGGGGCTCAAGAATCAGCCGCTGGGTGAGCAGAAATTCGCGAGACCCGATGAGCTTGGCCGCCGCATGTCCCGCATCGCTGAAATAGGCGGTGGCGGATACCTTGAAGAACTGTGGGGCCAGCCCCTCGATTCCGAGGGCTGCCCAGCCGCGCCCCGCAGAGGAGTCCAGGTCGTATCGCGCGCCCGCCTGTACATCGAAGTAGGTACTGATGGGCCGCGAGTAGAGCAATTCGTGTTGGCCATCCCGGGTATTCCCGCTGCTGGCAAAGCCTTCACTTTTTATCCAGAGCCGATTGGTATCGGTTCCGATCCACCCCTCCCCGTCCCAGCGAAAATTGCTTTGGCCGTCGCCGAAACGCCCTTCGAATTCATCGAATAGCGCGTGTGCATAGATATGCTCATCGTCCACGGGCTTGCCGAAAGGTGCCGCGGCATTCGGGTCCGATGCGGCCGACTCGGCGTGTCCTGGCATGCACCAGCCGCCCGTGGCGACGAGCACACAAGCGATGAGGATCCCGTGCCGCGCCGTAATCATGCCACCACCACGGTGCGAAACATTCCGGTTTCCATGTGATAGAGCAGATGACAGTGAAACGCCCAGTGTCCGGGTGTGTCGGCCGTGAAGACAAAGCTGAGGCGTTCGCCCGGCTTGACATTGACGGTGTGCTTAAGGGGCAAGTGAGTCTCCTGCCCATTTTCCAAGGAGAATAAAAAGCCGTGCAGGTGTATCGGATGCTCCATCATGGTGTCGTTGATCAGGATGAAGCGCACCCGTTCCCCCAGGGCCACCGCGACGGGCGCCGCTTCGGAGAACTTCTTGCCATCAAATCCCCATACCCAGCGCTCCATGTTTCCTGTGAGGTGAAACTCGATCTCGCGGGAGGGTGCACGGGGATCCGTATCCGGATGCAGTGCCTTCAAGTCGGTGTAAAGAAGGACACGGCGACCATTGTCCTGCAGGCCGTCGCCGGCCTCACCAAGACGGTCTTGCGGCGTCATCGCAATATTATCGACCTCAGGCTTCCCACGCAGTTTCGCGGCGCTGGTGTGGTCGGCATTCACTGCTGGGGGGGATGAGGCCATGCCGGGCATGTTCGGCATGCTCTGGCCTGTTTTCGGGGTACTCGACATGTGCATCTTTGACATGTCCATCCCGCTCATCCCGCTCATCCCGCTCATCCCCGCCATCCCACCCATGCCCATATCGGCCATGGAGCGCACCGGGCGCGGATCCATCATCGGGATGGCGGCGGTCATTCCGGCATGCGGGGCAAGTGTTGCGCGCGCATAACCTGACCGGTCCTCGGCCTGAGCAAAGAGTGTGTAGGCCATCTCCTTTGACGGCTCCACGATTACATCATAGGTCTCGGCGACGCCAATCCGGAATTCACCCGCCGTCACCGGATCGATGTCGTTACCGTCTGCGGCCACGACTCGCAGCGGTAGTCCCGGAATGCGCACATCAAAGGTCGTCATCGCCGAGCTGTTAATGAACCGCAGGCGCACCTTTTCGCCAGGGTTAAACAGCGCCGTCCAATTGGCCGCAGGCGAGCGCCCATTGACCAGGAACGTATAGGTTGCACCGGTGACATCCATGATGTCGGTGGGACTCATGCGCATCTGGCCCCACATCAACCGTTCCTTCAGGGTCGGCTTGAGGCCATCGCGCGCCACGTCATTCGCAAATGTGCCGAGCGTGCGCCGGTTGTAGTTGTAGTAGTCGCTTTGTTGCTTGAGGTTGGAGACAATCCCCATGGGATCCTCGTCCGTCCAGTCCGAAAGCACCAGCACATAGTCGCGGTCGTAGCTGTAGGGCTCTGGCGCTTGCGGCACCAGCACCAGCGCGCCGAACAACCCGGTCTGCTCCTGCATCCCGCGGTGGCTGTGATACCAGTAAGTGCCCGACTGCAGGATCGGGAAACGATAGGTGAAGGTTTCACCCGGGGCAATGCCCCGAAAGGTGAGCCCGGGGACCCCGTCCTGGTCGGCGGGGAGTCGAATGCCGTGCCAATGAATCGAGGTCGACTCCGACAGATGATTGCTAACGCTGATGGAGATCGTATCGCCCTGACGCAACCGCAGAGTGGGCGCGGGCACCGAGCCATTCACTGCCGTAGCGATACGGGGGCGCCCCGTGATGTTCAATGGGAGCGGGCCGATGGTCAGCTCCACGTGCTGCCCACTAAGTTCCGGGAGGGCAGCGTCTGACTGTGCATAAGTGGCGGAAGTTCGCCATAAAGTGCTAGCGCCAAACGTGGCAAGCGTCATGCCCTGCACAAATCGGCGCCGATTCCATGCATCTAGGTCCAAAGAATTGTGCCGCTTGTCTCGCATCACCATTACCCCGATCCGACCTGAAGGCCAACTGCCACCTGGCATGTGTATACGCATCTGACCGAGTTACCCCTCCAAAAGATTGGACTTTCGCGATCACTGCGGCGGCAACTTCCTTTTTGCCCGCAAGATCTAAATCCCGACCGCTCTGGTCGTGCTTAAGCTACTCGGCGGTCTCTTGCCACACCAAGGCACTGTACATGGTGAAGCAGCGGCTTGTTGTAACGCCGACCAGCTCGAGTTGAGCGACTCCGCCTAACTGTTTGCCGAAATTTGCGTCGGCGGGTTGTGCATATCGGTGGCGAGCCCCAGGTGAAAAGGCTGTGACGCGGCCCTGGTTCCAGCTGTTGTTGACGCGCAATCCCGGATAATCACGCGCGGGCAGGACTATTACTGTGCGTGCGCAAGAGTTGCTCTGACATGCGATTTTACCGGCACCTCATTCACATCGATCGCGCGAGGGTTATGCCGCTCAGGTGCGTACTAACAAGAGCGTCAACACGAGGGCGACTTGTCAAATAGATGTATATGACCCCTGTTCAGCATTTGCTGCGGCTTCCAAGAGCGGCGACCGCAACAAGGTCACTCGTCCCCCATCGAGGACGCAATTGCCTGGAGGCAACCGATGCGTTCTGAAGCCCGAATGCAGCGCACGCCGGGCTGCCAATGCGCCTTCGACGGGAACATCGGCGACAGTCCTGAGCCCACCTGGACTACGTCGGGGGGCGGATTGGTTTGACGGAAGCGACGGCCATGCGTTGGCCGGAGGGTACCGCAACACGCCTGCGGAGGCGATCGGTCTGCAATTCATCGAGCGCCTGGTCTGAAACCGGAAGTGAGTATTAGTGCGTTTACGGGATGGGTGCTTCGCACGGCGCCTCGGAGCCTCAGGTGTGCAGATCGGATGGGGCCTGCGACACTAGTGTCGACGCCCGCTCGCGCCGTACCTCGGGTGACTGGATCGATCCTTGCGCGCGTGGTTTTGCAGGCATTGTGAAGGAAGCTGGCGCCACGTACCGCCCTCGGAAATCCGCAAATTCCTGCGACAAAAGGACCCACAATGAAACAGCATATTAAGCATCACGGCGTTACAGTCCTCGTTGTCCTAATTGTCCTCGCCGTCGGTGCAACGGTTTTCGTATATTCAGGTTTCTACAACATTGGCGCCGATAATCACCACACTAAGCCTGTCTTCGCCGTGTTGGAGGTAATGCGCAACCGCTCGATCCACATTCGCTCGGTGGCTCTAAAGGCGCCGGACCTCGGCGATCCGCAACTTATCCTGAAAGGAGCCGGCCAATACGCAGCGATGTGCACCGGCTGTCACTTGGCGCCGGGTATGGCCGAGTCCGAGATTCGTCCCGGCCTGTATCCGCAGCCACCTGATCTGTCGAAAGTCCAAGTCGATCCAAAGGATGCGTTCTGGATCATCAAGCACGGCATCAAGATGAGCGCGATGCCCGCCTGGGGCTACAGCCACGATGATCCCACGATTTGGAGTATGGTCGCTTTCCTGAAGAAATTGCCAACCCTAAGTCCAGCTCAGTACAAGGATATTGTGGCCAGGGCACCGCCGGACGAAGACATGAAAATGGATCACGAGCACGGTGCAGATCACTCGGATCCGAACCCGTCCGATCACGGCCAGATGCCCGGCATGTCCCATATGGGCGACTCCCCAACGCACTGAGCTCCTTCGCCTAGCGCGACGCCAAGTGCGGGGTTACCCAAATGGCGCCGATTAAGAGCCCGGGCCTTATTCACACGGCAAATGGCGACCCTCAGAGCATGTGACCGACGAGGCCTTTTTCACACTTATGTGGCGGTACACGTGTAACGCCCAGAGCAGAGGCGCGAGGTATCCGCCCCGTACAGTGCGTTTTGCTGCTGCGCCTTAAGCAATCATTCAGCCCCAACCGAGGGTCGCCGGAGCGCTCCTCTCTCCTCGAGCACCTGATTGGCTATGGCGCGACATTCAGGACGAGAGGCTCGCGTCAATCAAGATGAGAAGGGATCACGCGGCTCAAGGATCATGCTGCAGTTGATTCTCGTTGGCAAGTTCCTGGTCGTCTCTTTGTCGGTTTCTTGATTTCGTAGATCGTAAAGCAGCAGTGCAGTCTGCCGCCGGAGGCGGCAGCAGCTCCGGCGCATTTGGATATGGGCTGCTTGGTGTGTTGGCGCTCATGGCTCATGGCGCCCCCTCTGGTTGATTGTCGCTCGGCGTCAACGGTCCGGTGTTCTTGGCCGTCGCATAGTGAGCGGTCCTTCCTGGGCCTTGCTTCTTTCGGGCCAGAGCCGTCCGGCGTCGATAGCTTTCCACATTCATCTCGAAGATCGTCGCGTGATGGACCAGACGATCCACCGCGGCGAGGGTCATGGCCGGGTCTTGGAAGATCTTCCCCCATTCGCCGAAGGGCTGATTGGCCGTGATGAGGACCGAGCGACGCTCGTAGCGAGCGCTGATCAACTCGAACAGCACGGAGGTTTCCGCCTGGTCCTTGGTGACGTACACCAGATCGTCCAAAATCAGCAGGTGATATCGATCCAGACGCTGGATAGCCGCCTCCAGTGCGAACTCGCGGCGTGCAACCTGCAGCTTCTGCACCAGATCCGAGGTGCGTGTGAATAGCACCCGCCAACCTTTCTCGAGCAGCGACAACCCGATCGCCGAGGCCAGGTGTGATTTACCCCCGCCAGGCGGCCCGAACAGCAGCAAGTTCGCGCCCTTCTCGAGCCAGCCGTCCCCGGCGCACAGCGCCGAGACCTGCGCTTTGGAGATCATCGGCACGGCTTGGAAGTCGTAGTTCTCCAGCGTCTTGCCGGGCAACAGCTTCGCTTCCCCCAAATTGCGTTCGATGCGCCGTCGGTCCCGTGCGGCAATCTCATGTTCGGCCAGCGCCATGAGCAAGCGAGCCGCTGGCCAGCCTTCCTTATCGGAGCGCTCGGTGTACTTCTCCCACAGCTGTTTGATCGCCGGTAGGCGCAGTTCGTTCAGCAGCAGTGTCAGGCGTGTGGTGTCGATGGTGTTGGTGTTGTTCATGCCGCCTCTCCCATGCACGAGTCGTTCAGCGCCTCGTACAAGCTCAGCGGTGTGAGTTGAACGCACACCTGCGGCAGGCTCGCCAGATCCGGCGCAAAGCGCGCGCGCAGCTCCTTCAGGTCCGGCAACCGATGGGCAGCCAGATCTTCGCTCAGTATCCCCGCCAACTGCCCCTCGCACGCTCGATCGTGGGCGAGACTCAACAGCTCCACCATCAGTTTGCAGGCGCCGCGCTCGCACAGTCGATCGCACAGATAATCGAACATGTACCGATACGCCTCGCGCGGCCACAGCTGGTCGCGGTAGACCAGGTTCAGCAGCGCCATGGGCTTGCGCCGCAGCGCGTGGATCAC
>VFSW01007675.1_pt1 | contig 15614 bp, 16 predicted proteins | sample 5358111 | NCBI WGS metagenome assembly VFSW01 (sample SAMN11554181, study PRJNA540505) | mine drainage metagenome | isolation source: sediment from site ElyBrook_90M | place: USA: Ely Copper Mine, Vershire, VT | collected 2017
CCTTAACAATATGCTGTCAGCATGATAAGCTTGCAATATATTTTCTATGAAAAGAGATATAGATGTCTGTATAGTCGGCGGATGTGGCCACGTAGGTCTGCCGTTGGGGCTTGCTTTTGCTAGTAAGGGGAAAAGGGTCGCGTTATATGACATCAATACCAAATCCGTTGAGAAGGTCAATTCGGGGCGTATGCCTTTCAAGGAGGACGGGGCTCAGGCTCTTTTGAAAACAGTGCTACAGAAGAGGAAGTTATACGCGACTAACGATCCGGAAGCTATAACCAAATCCGTCGCCGTTGTTGTGGTATTGGGGACCCCGGTCGATGAGCACCTAAATCCGGAAATATCAGTAATTCTTAATGGGATCAAAGAGATTGAACCGTACTTGTCGGGCGAACAGCTGCTTGTATTGCGAAGCACTTTATTCCCCGGCGTTACCGAGATGGTCGCTGCGTACTTAACACGAAAGAAAAAGAGGACGCTTGTTGCTAACTGTCCAGAGCGCATAGCTGAAGGGAAAGCCTTAGTGGAACTGTACGAACTGCCGCAAATCGTCTCCGGCCATACTGAAAAAGCCGCTAGACAAGCCGCAACTCTGTTTAAAACCATAGCCCGGAAGATAGTCTTTCTAAGTCCGATCGAAGCCGAGCTTGCAAAGCTGTTCACTAATACGTGGAGGTATATAAACTTTGCAATATCCAACCAGTTCTATGAGATAGCAAACAGCAACGGAAGCGATTTTTACAAAATACGGAGCGCTATGATCGATGAATACCCGCGTTTAAAATCGTTTGCCAAAGCAGGTCTAGCTGCCGGACCATGCCTGTTTAAAGACACAATGCAACTGTCAGCCTTCAATAATAACAGTTTCATTTTGGGGCACTCAGCTATGTTGATCAATGAAGGATTGCCGGATTACATTGTGGAGGCGATGAAGAATAGGTATGACCTATCTAAGATGACAGTGGGGCTGCTGGGCATGGCTTTCAAGGCTGAAAGCGACGACCCCAGAGAAAGCCTATCTTATAAACTGAAGAAGAAGCTCTCCCTTGAGGCTAAAGATGTGCTTTGCCACGATCCTTACGTCAAAGACGCAAGCCTGGTTAGTTTGGAGCGGATTCGTAAAGATGCTGATATAATAGTTGTTGCCGCCCCGCACCGGGCCTATAAAATAGAAAAATGGCCAGGGAAGAGGCTAGTAGACGTATGGAACTTCTACAATAAGGGGGGCGTCATATAATGAAAATATTATTCACTGGAGCTGCGGGATTCATAGCCGGATATACAATCGAGGAATTATTGGAGAACGGCCACGAGGTGGTCGGCATAGACAATAACTCGAAATACGGCCCGCTAAAGAAAAGCTATTCCGATCATCCGAAATATACCTTTATAGAGGGAGACGCTAAGGATGTCGCGTTGATGAGGAAGCATATTGCTGGATGCGATATATTGATCGGAGCTGCAGCGATGATCGGAGGCATAGCCTACTTCCACGAGCTTGCATACGATCTCTTCGCAGAGAACGAAAGGATCACCGCCTCAGCTTTCGATGCAGCTATTTGGGCCCATTCCCACGATAAGCTAAAGAAGATTGTAGTAATCTCTTCCTCTATGGTGTACGAATCGACTACTGTGTTTCCGACTCCGGAAGGGGCTCAGTTCGTGTCCCCTCCGCCGCGTTCGACATACGGATTCCAGAAACTTTCAACTGAGTACTTTGCAAAAGGGGCATGGGAGCAGTACAAACTTCCTTACACCATAGTGCGTCCATTTAACTGCGTAGGGACCGGAGAACAACGCGCCCTCGTGGATAAGGAGGTATTGTCTGGCAATATCAAACTTGCAATGAGTCATGTTGTCCCAGATTTAGTGCAGAAGATAGTTAAGGGACAAGATCCGCTGCATATATTGGGCGCTGGCAACCAAGTTAGGCACTATACCTACGGCGGAGATTTGGCAAAGGGAATCAGGTTGTGCATCGAGAGCGATAAGGCCACCAATGAAGACTTCAACCTTTCAACGGCCAGGTCAACCACTGTGCTTGAACTAGCTGAGATTATTTGGAATAAAATAAATCCCAACAAACCATTCCGGTATATATCTGATGCGCCCTTCGAGCACGATATCCAAAAACGTGTTCCAGACGTGTCGAAAGCAAAGAGAGTTTTAGGATATGAGGCTACGACCAGCCTCGAGAAGATGCTTGACGAAGTAATCCCCTGGATAAAGGCTCAAGTTGAGCACGGGAACATATAAACTCCTCAGTTTACCCGTTCCATGTCCTGGCCGTTGAAAAACAGGTATATGGGTTGCGACCCTGCTAAGTAGGAGTTTTTTACCGTAACCGAGGCATCTCTTATGCTGCAACCATATACCCCCAACGCCTTAACCTCGGCTATATTGCTATCTAGGGTCGAACCAGACGTTACCCCATTTGTATATACGCCCTGGAGCATTAGGGCCTGGTTGGAAGCTGGGTTGTAACACAAAAGTGCGCTTGCTGCCTTAGCAAATACGCCGCTCATACCGTTGTTTGCGGTATACGTCAGGGAAGCGGGCAAGCTTATACTATATTCGTTATCAGCTATCTTAGTTAGGGTAATCGGCTGGAAAAAATCGTTCTTTGCATAGACCGAGGTTATTATCGCGCCGTCAACATTCTTCCCGTATAAGAACCATAGCCACGTGCTCAGGTTCCCTAGGACCGCAAGTCCCCTTATACTTGCCGGTTTTGTGATAAATATCAGTTTCTGGTTGTCGGCGACGCTTGGTACAAGGCCTTTCATTTCGTTATTGATCCTCAAGCTGTAGTCAGATGCTCTTACTATGTCCCTTGCAGAGTCCATCCAGACAAAGTTCCAGAATACAATTGTGACTACGAGTGCAGCTAAGCATCCAGATAACAAGATGCGGCCCTTGCCGTTAGCCGCCATTCCAGCTACGGAAACGATCACATATGCCACGAATAAGGATGCGAAAGCGCTGGGGGTGAAGTCGAACCGCGAGTCGAATATGGGCAGGGTTATACCTATGGTCAAAAGATAGGCAAGCGCGAGAAAGATCGAGTAGCGCACGGATGCATCCAGTTTGGTCTTGAATGTCATATATACCCCCGCTGCTAAAAACATAGCGCAAGTTATGATGACCCATAGGTATTTGGGAATTATGAAAAGGTAGTCTGTGCGGGCAAAGATAAGATAGTAGAAGGATGAGAGCAGCCCCTTTGCCATCAGCGACGGGAAGTGCGATATATAAGAAAGATTTAGAGTTGAGTCAGACCCTATACCGTGGAGGGCAATTATTCTTACCACAAAATAAAATACGAGCGCGATCATCGGCAGCATCAGGTCGGAGACTATCTTGCGCTTGTCTAACTTCCAATGGAAGACGACGTCGTACGCCAAAAAGACGAATGGTAATGCGATCGCCTCTTCCTTACTTAATAGGGCAAGCGTCGTAAATACGACGGACGCCCAGAAATATGTCCTGTTGGAGCTTTTCCGATATTTTATCCATAAAGCTATAGCCGTAATGGCAAACACTGCCAGCAGGCTTTCCGAGCGGTAGTTTACTACGTACAGAGTTGCGAAATGCACTGGGTTCAGAAGATATAGTATTCCACCGATCAGCCCCACCAGCTTTCTCCCGAACAGTTCCTTGCCTAGAAAGTACACGGATATGCCGCACAGTAGATACAATATCCCGTTTGTGAGTCGGAATCCCATTGCGTTCATGCCCCAGAGCTTCCAGTCCGGATAGAAGCTCAATGCATATAAGGGTCGGTAAAGACCGGCAGTCAACTGTCCCGAGCTCCATACTGGATTGTCCTCTGCAATCGATACGCTTGGTGTCCAACGCGAGGTTAGTGTGGTGGCAAGACCAGACCAACTGGTGACCATACCCGTCTGTATGGAACCGAAGTCCTCAAGGTTGAACCAGGAGTTGAGTGTCGGCGCGACAAGATAGATTGTCGCGCAAAGAGCAAAGATCAGGAATATCCAGAAGGAGTATCTTTCGAGCCAGCGCATAGTTTGCTCAACGTTCATATGAGTTTATACTCTATTCTAGGGTTCGATATCGTTCAAAGGCAAGAAACACCCAATTGAAATTCTCAATCGTAGTCCCCGCGCGCAATGAAGCGGAGAATTTAATAATCTTGCTGCCGCGCTTGAGTAGGGCGCTCGCGGCTTTTGATTGCGAGATAATTGTAGTCGACAACGGGTCTACGGACAGTTCGGTGGCGACAATAACGGAGTTGAAGAAAACCATTCCCAACCTTGTGATGGCTTCGGAGCCGACTGCAGGATATGGGCGCGCGGTGCTCAAAGGCTTACATGCCTCACATGGGAATATTATCGGCATAATAAGGGCCGACAACCAAGAGAAGCCAGAAGATCTTGCGATGATGCTCGGTGTCTTTGTAGATAAGAAACTCGATCTCTTGAAGGCTATAAGGAGATCGCGCACGAGCGACGGATTGCGGCGCATCATCATAAGCAAGGTCTACAACGCGATATTCCAGGCCATATTCCATTCCCGCATTAATGATATAAACGCCACCCCAAAGATATTTACTCGTGCATTCTATGAACGCGCTTACCTCGAGTCTCTCGACTGGTTCATCGATGCCGAGATAGTAATCAAGGCCGAATATTTTAAATGTGCAATAGGGGAAGTGGAGATAGAATATCTTCCTAGGCTCAAGGGAAGGTCTAATGTGCGTCCTGCGCATGTCTACCAATTTCTCGCCAACATGATAAGATGGGGCATACGCCGCAGTCATGGAAGACTATTGGAAAAATAAGAAGGTATTTATAACGGGCGCGAATGGTTTCTTGGGGAGCCACCTGACCAAAGCGCTCGTTAAGAGGGGCGTACGCCCTTTTGCATTGGTATATGAGGAGAACCCGGGGTCGGTCTTCGAACAGGAAGATCTTACTGAGAAAAGCCATGTTATCCGTGGCGATGTGCGTGACCTCTCCTTGATCCGACGCATCCTGCGCGAACGCCAGATCGACGTCGTATTCCACCTGGCCGCACAGGCAATAGTCGATCAGGCTATCAATGACCCGCTTGGGACATTCGAGACCAATGTTCAGGGAACGTGGAACATTCTTGAGGCGGTTAAAGACTACCGGAACGTCGAGAGGGTGATAGTTGCCTCCTCGGATAAAGCATATGGCCAGCATGATAACCTGCCGTATCGCGAAGATATCCATAGCCTGAACGTCGGGTATCCATACGAAGTATCTAAGACCTGTGCCGATATGATATGCCAGAGCTATTTCAAGACGTTCGGCGTGCCGGTCTGCATTACGCGCTGTACCAATCTGTACGGCCCCGGCGATCTTAAGTTCAACCGCATCGTCCCAAACACCATCAAGCAGCTTTACTTTGGGAACGCGCCCCTCATCCGCGACACAGGAGCTTCGCTGCGCGACTATCTCTTTGTAGAGGACGCGGCGGAGGGCTATATAAAACTTGCAGAGAAGATGGATAAGACCATGTACGGCCAGCCGTTCAATATATCGACCAATAAGCCCCTGTCGGTTGCCGACACGATCAATATCATTACCAAAGAAATGAGCAAGGATATCAAGCCGCGCGTCGTAAAGACGAAGGGCTTTGAGATCAGGCACCAGTATTCGTCATACGATAAGGCCAAAAAACTTCTCGGGTGGGAACCTAAGCACGACTTCTTATCCGGGCTCAAAAAGACTATCCCGTGGTATACGGACTATCTAAAGAGGGTGACCAACATGGAGGATAATAATCCGCTGCGCGTCGCTTACCTCGAAAATGCACGGGAGATCGAGCACGAGTAATAGCCTATACGCTGATTTCTACAGGGACAAAAGAGTCCTGGTAACCGGGGGAACCGGCTTTGTCGGTTCTCATGTTGTAAGAAGGCTCGTAGAAGTTGGCGCCAAGGTGTGCGCGACGGGGCGGCCATCAAGTGAGGTGTCCGGTAAAGCCGGTCGTTTGCGGGGGATCGAAGGCATAGAAAAAAAGGACCTGGACCTATTGGATAAAGGGTCGGTGGACAACGTATTGTCCGGTTTCATGCCCGAAGTTGTTATTAATACCGCCGCCGCCGTTAACACAAAACAGACATCGGACATACTAGACGAACAGATAAAGGGGAATTTTGTGACGGCGGTCAACCTTATGGAAGCTGCCACAAAATACAAAGTTGGGAAACTTGTTCATATCGGTTCTATTGCCGAGTACGGCGATTCTATCTCGCCGTTCGTAGAAACTATGCGCGAACAGGCCGCATCCCCGTATTCGCTGGGTAAGATAATGGCTACGCATGCCGTAATGCTGTGCGGGAGGCTATCCGGGATGCCAACTACGGTACTCCGCCCAGCTGCGGTTTTTGGCCCGATGCAGGATATAGGGCTGATGCTGATCCCAAATATCATAAAATCTGCGATTGACGGCAAGGACTTTGACATGAACCCGGGCGAGCAGATACGCGACTTCGTATATGTCGAAGATCTTGCGGATGGGATATTGGCCGCCGGTGCTTCCTCTGGATCTGACCAGCAGATATTCAACCTTGGGAGCAATAAGGGATATAAAATAAAGGATATTGCGACGACGGTGAACAGATTGATGGGTGATCCGATACAAGTTAACTTTGGCGCCCAACAGTACCGTCCGCTCGATGTTATGGAGTTCTACATGGATTCCTCAAAAGCGAAGAAGGTCCTCGGATGGGAGGCAAGTACGCCGATGGAAGTTGCTTTACAGCGAACCATCGACTGGTATAATTCGAATACTAAAGATGAAAGATAATCTTCGCGTTCCATACGCCCTGGCCGTTTTTGGGAATGAGGAAAGAAGAGCGGTCGGCGAAGTTCTGAAGACCCCGCAGATAGTTGCCGGCAAGAAAGCCGGCGAGTTCGAAGGGAAGATCGCAAAGTTGTTCGGAAAGAAGTACGGTCTTCTGGTGAATTCAGGCTCTTCCGCCAACCTGCTGGCGCTTGAGGTGCTGGGTCTTCCTAAGGGATCAGAGGTCATAACCCCGGTCCTGACGTTCGCAACTACCGTATCGCCGATATTGAAGACCGGACTTGTTCCGGTATTTGTCGATGTGAAGATGGGATCGTATCTGCTCGATATCGACCAAGTTGAGTCGATGATAAATAAAAGGACCCGGGCGTTAATGGTCCCTTCGCTATTCGGAAACATACCAGACTTCCCACGTCTACACGCATTAGCAAAGAAGCACAATCTTTATTTAATCGAAGATTCCTGCGACACGCTCGGAGCTAAGCTCGGCGGAAGGTCTACGGGAGTCCATACAGACATCTCCACGACAAGTTTCTATGCGTCTCATATTGTCACCGCTGCGGGGGAGGGTGGTATGGTCTGTCTGAACAATCCGGAGTGGTATTCAAAGACCAGGATACTTAGCGGATGGGGCCGGCGTTCGTCTCTTAACGAAACCGAAGATATCGATAAGAGATACCAGACGAAGATTGGCGGCATGCCGTATGATGCAAAATTCATTTTCTCTGAGGTTGGCTATAACATGCGGACCACGGAACTGAGCGCGGCTTTTGGCCTGGCGCAGCTTAAGAAACTTGACCGCTATACGGCGATACGGCGCAGGAACTTCTCAGCGCTGACAGAGTTCTTCAAGGGGTATGAGGAGTATTTCTTCCTGCCCAAACAAATGCGTGACGTCCAGACTGCGTGGCTTGCTTTTCCGCTCACCGTAAAGGATAGTGCCCCGTTCTCGCGTTTCGAGGTAGTGAAATACCTCGAGAAGAACAACATCCAGACGCGCCCGATATTTACCGGCAATATACTCCGCCAGCCCGGGTTCAAGAAAATAAAGCGCGTAGAGCGACGCGGCGGGTATCCTGTCGCCGACTTCATAATGGAGCACAGCTTTGTCATAGGCTGTCACCACGGCATAGAAAAGAAACACATCGATAAAATAAAGAGAGTCTTCGGAGATTTCTTAGGGCGGTTTTAGGGAAAGGCAGCGGCACAAAAATACGTGTCACGAGCTTAAGGAAAGAGATATACTCTATTAAGTCCCTTAGCGGATTTAGAATGCCAAACACCCTGAAGAAGTTCCTGGTCGTATCTACGTATGCGCCACCGGCAATAAGCGGGACGCCTCTTATGATGTACAACCTACTCTCCCGTTTCCCGGAGGGGTCTTTTGTCGTCCTTACCAGCCATTTCGGTATAGACAACAGGGTCATCGAAGGCGGTAAGAGGCTCAGCGAGAAATACTTTTTCTTCGACACCCCTCGATTGACCAGTACTCTGCAAAGAGAGGAAAGTTCCTTCCAAAGACTGAAGAACTTTGCCAAGCGATCCAGGTTTCTAGGGCCCCTCTTTAGGTTCATTTCATTGTTCTATCTGCCGTTCAACATCGTAAGGCACGGCAGGAAGATAATAAAAGATGAGGAGATAGAACTGCTCTTCGCCTACTCCGATCACGGTCCAGCCCTCATATCCACATACCTACTTCATCGGATTACCAAGAAGCCGTTCTACGTACATTTCTACGATATGTACTACAAAAACAAGTTTCCGTGGTTCTACAAATTGGCGGCTTATTTTATAGAGCCCAGGATATTCAAATCAGCGGATAAGATCTTTGTGATTTGCGAGGGGCTCGGCGAGTACTATAAAGGTAGATATCACAGGGAAGTGACCGTGATCCATAATTCGATCCCGATTGATAGGTCTAAAAAGCCGCAATTTCATCCAGCGCACGGCGGTCCGTATAAAATAGCCTATACCGGGACGATCGCCTGGCCTCAGGCGGGGGCTATAAAGAACCTGATTAGGGCTGTTGAGGGAATACGCGAACACGAGATCATTCTGTATTTATATACCCCCCATAGCAAGGAGTATCTTGCGGGGCTTGGGATCTCACCTAGCGAAAAAGTAATTTTTGCAGCCGGACTTCCGCAGGAAATGCCCGCAATCCAGAGATCGGTGGATATTCTGTTCGTCGGGCTGTCATTCGGGACCAAATATCCCCTGCTCATAAACACTTCCAGTCCGGGCAAGACATATGAGTACATGATCTCCGGCACTCCGCTCCTGGTCCACGCGCCTAAAGAATCATGGATCGCAAGTTATGCCAGAGAGCATGACTTTGCTTGTGTAGTCGATGAGGACAGCGTAGACGCCCTAAAAAGGGGGATATTGAAGCTTGTTGAGAACAAAGACTTCGCTAAGAGTATTATAAGTAATGCTTGGGAGACCGCATTGCTTAACCACGATGCGGACAGAACGTCGGCTGTTCTGCAGAGGTTCTTTTTTGTACAAGGGCAATGACGCACAGAAAAATAAAGATATTGATGGTCAACCCATCCTCCAAGTTGGGAGGCGGGACGACGATATCGAACAGCCTGGCATTAGGCCTGGATAGGGATGAGTTCGAAGTTTATTCTTTCTTTCCCAATATCGGACCGGCTACCGCAGGATTAAGTGCGGAGCAGAAGATAAAAGTTCTAACCCCAAAAACCTCGGTTCCCTTTTCGTCCGTAAGTTTCCTAAGCGGGTTCTTGAGAGATAACCAGATGGATATAGTGCATGCCCAGGGGACCCGGGCGGCGTTCTGGGTCAAGATGGCATACCTTCGATTGAAGCGCAGGCCCAAGCTTGTCTATACCCTGCACGGTCTGCATATCGTACATAGATTGTTCTATCAGCGTTGGCCACTTCTCCTCCTTGAACGGGCGACGAATAAAATGGTTGATTCTCTGGTCTGCGTGAGCATTTCAGTGGAGGATGCGGCAAAGAAATATAGGATAGCCGACCCGTCCGATATAAAGATGATCTATAACGGGGTTGATCTAGAGAAGTTCAGTTCAGCAAAGCCGATGCCCAGAAGGGATTTGGATTTGCCGGATAATGCCCTGCTCATCACGGCAGTTCAGAGGCTCGATTATCCCAAAGACCTGATTACGGTTATAAGGGCATTTAAGAGGGTGCGTGCGTCTGTAAACGGCGCATACCTGGCGATCGTGGGTACCGGACCATTGTTAGAGAGACTAAAGCTGGAGGTTAGGTTGTCGCGGTTGGAGAACAGGGTTCTGTTCTTGGGGGATAGGAATGACGTTCCCGGCATATTGGCCGCTTCGGATATTGCGGTCCTCTCCAGTGAGTATGAGGCTTTGGGCCTGTCTCTGGTTGAGGCTATGGCAGCCGGCAAGCCGGTGGTCGGCAGCGACGTCGAGGGCATCAATGAAGTTATAAGCGACGGTAAAGATGGGTTCCTGGTTAAGTTCAGAGACGCGAGAAAGATGTCCGAGAAGATGCTGTACCTGCTTAATAATGAAGATGTTAGGAACAATATGGGCGCATCGGGACAGGCTTCGGTAAGAAGCAGGTTCAGTCTGGGAAAGATGCTTAGCGGATACGGCGGCCTATATAGGGACCTTCTTGCGGGTGAGCTCTAATTGCGGGACATCTCCCGCAGGGTCACGGTCGACGTGCCGAACTTAGTGACGGAAAAAGATGCCGCGCGGTTGGCGAACTCCGCAGCTTCTACTGGCGATGCATTGGATGCAAGCGCAAGGGCGCATGCGGCAGTGGCGACGTCGCCGGCGCCGGTTACGTCCACTGCTTTGAACTTCGGCACGGCCGTGCGATGTATGGCCAAATTGTTCTTGTCGCACAGCAGCATGCCTTCATGCCCCATGGTCACAAGGAGGGAGGTCCCTAACTCTTTGGTTAGTTGCACTGCGGCCTTAGTAATGTCGCCTTTATTCTTTAACTTACCTCCGGTCATGGTTAAGAACTCCTTTAGGTTCGGGGTTATGACGTTAAGTCCGCGCAACAGGCTCTTATGGACCGGCTTGGGATCGGCAAGGACGTGCTTGCCGTCGAATCTCTGCAGGATCATCTGCATAGTGTCCTTTGAAAGTAGTCCCTTGGCGTAGTCGGAGATTATAATGAAGTCGATGTCCCTCGGCAGTCGTCCCAGTTCCTTAGAGAAGGACCGTAGTTCCTCTCGGTTGAAGGGCCTGGTCGTCTCTGTGTCGACCCTTGCTATATACCGCTCGCCGTCGAACACCCTCGTCTTTATGGTAGTGGGCCTATAGCCGCTCGTAATCAGGCGGCTATCGATCTTTGTGGGCTTGGCAAGTTCTTTGAGCACGGACCCGTTCAGGTCATCGCCCACGCACCCCATGAGTACTGCTTTGGCCCCAAAAGACACTATGTTATTTGCCACATTGGCCGCTCCGCCGAGCATATATTTTCTGTTCTTTACGAGAACGATGGGGGCCGTGGGAGACTCCGGAGACATGCGGGTGGAGTTGCCGAACACATACTCGTCGAGGATCAAGTCTCCGACTATAAGGATAGTTTTGTTCTTGAAATCAGCCGTGAAGTTTCTCATACGAGATGATCTTTTCAGTTGCTTCGGCGATGTTCCGTACCGATATGTCTGCCATGGGCGATGCTTCCGCATGCCCTATCAGGACCGTCATAATTCCGGCTGCTCGGCCGGTCTCAGCGTCTTTTATATGGTCGCCGACGAAGAAGGATTTTGCAAGGTCGATCCCGAACTCCTCCGCTGCTTTTAATACGAGGAAGGGCTTAGGTTTGCGGCATTCGCAACCTTCCTCCGGAGCGTGCGGGCAATAATATATCTTTTCTATGCGCACCCCCCGCTCTCGGAGCATATCGGTTATTCTGCTGTGTACGGCGATGGCGTCCGCCTCAGGGAAATATCCCCGGCCTATGCCCGACTGGTTCGTCACTACGAACAACAGGAAGCCGGCGCGTTGCAGGGCCAAGAGCGCATCGAATGCCCCAGCGACGAACTTAACGGCGCTTGCGTCGTGGGAATATCCGCCATCGTCGATCAGCGTATTGTCCCGGTCCAAGAAAACAGCCTTCTTAGTTTTTGGGAGAGTCATCCATCTTGCGGCTCTCTTCGATACGGTAGCTGTCTTAGTCCTCATGATGCGTGCTGATCTCGAGGATGAGGGAATCTTCGATACCGGCGAAGCGGTGTTTCGTCCCGGGAAGTATGCGGACGAAGTCTCCCTCGCCGAGGGTCATGGTGTCATTTCCCAGCTCAAGCTTTATCCTTCCTTTTGTCACGAGGAACGTCTCGTCCTTGTTCTTGTGGTAGTGAAGACTGCACTGATAGCCCTTGTTGAGGGAGAGTATCTTGCAGCAGTACTTGTCGTTGTTCTCAAGCCACTTCTCATAGCCCCACACCTTGGGCACGATCTGCACATTGTTTACGTTCTCCATGATCTGATTATATAACTTGCGCCGGAGATAGGCGAGATTCAGTCATTCCATTCATATGGGCCTTCTTATATACTAATGGCAGATTTAGCCCTCCCCAGCCCATGAAGAAAAAGACCAATGAAATCAAAAGCCTGGCTGCCGTTGTTAGATTTTCCGCAGCTGAGAGAAGGAAGGGGAAGAAGATAGTCACGACCAACGGCTGTTTTGACATTATCCACGTCGGCCATACGCGCGCGCTAAGGAACGCTAAAGCGTTGGGAGATATCCTTATAGTCGGCATAAATTCCGATAAGTCGGTGCGGGCAATCAAGGGCAATAATCGTCCGGTAGTCCCGGAACGCGAGAGGGCGGAAGTGATTGCCGCTCTCAAACCCGTGGATGCGGTCTTTGTCTTTGGAGACAAAGACCCCAGGAAGTGGCTTGCTAAGGTAAGGCCGGACATCCATGCCAAGGGTAATGATCGTACTATGGACGAAATAGTTGAGAGGGATGTTGTCGAGCGCTTCGGCGGGAAGGTGGTACTCCTCCGTTCATGGAAGGGCGGTTCGACGACTGATATCATAAAAAAGATCCTGCGGGGCAAGTAAACAGACATGTTACTCAAGAAGCACCTCAAACTTCTTCGCAGGTTCTTGGGCAATATAGCGCGCCCCCGCTCCGGGTTGAAGAAAAACTCCATAAAGATAGCGAAGTTCATTTACCTGCTGGTCGAGTGGCCGTTCGAGCTGCTCGGCGACGTGCTTTTCTTCTGGAAGAGATTGGGAAAGGGCGGAATCAGGGATCCTCGTAAGATATTGATCGTTAAGGTAGACCAGCTGGGGGACGTATTGTTCTCTACGCTGCTCCTCCCGGCCATAAAGCTCAAATATCCCGGTGCTAGGATCGACTATCTGGTGAACCCCAAAGCTACGCAGATCCTCGAGGGTAATCCCCATGTGGCCAATGTATATCCTTGGGAGAACGTGTTCCTGCGGCTTCTCCCCGGCCGCGGCAACAAAATGTCAGGAATACTGCGGCTTATGGGAGAAAATCGGCAGACTATGCGCAAGCTGCGCGCGCAGAACTACGACGTGGTCATAAATGCCCGGGCCTTCGCCCCGAGCTCAAACATACCCCTGCGCAGCATGGGCAGGGACCTAATAGCCTTCGACATTTCGGAACAGAGTTTCGCCGCGAATTATTGGGCAGAGTACGATTTCGACAACGAGGAGTGGGAGAACTACCTGAACCTGCTCAAGCCATTGGGCATAGACGTCGGGTCAGCAGGCTTCTCCGAAGAATTTTATAACGACGGCGGGCCCAATCCGATGAACGGCGGGAACAGATATGTCCTGGTATCCCCGGTCTCGTTCGATTCCGACCGCGAGTGGGGCGGGGATAATTGGAGCAAACTCGTATCGTTCATAGTATCGCAAGGAGTAGGCGTCGCATTTACTGGCATGCCTGCTCAGAAGGAACATCTCGAAAGCCTGGCGTCCGCGGGCGGAGATATGGCAAGGGTGTTCACCGGGCTTCGCCTGTCGGAGCTCGGCGCACTTATGAAAGGCGCGGAATTTTTCATAGGCATAGATTCCTTCCCGGCCCATCTGGCGCTCGCTGAGGGAAAACGCACTGTGGCTTTGGTAAATCCTGCGGCCTATTACCTGAAGGGCTATTCTCCGAAAAGATTTGCGGTCGACGCCAGGAACATGCTGCCCGTTTCAGGCATGGTCATGTTCTTCGACGTCAGATCCGCTAAAGTTGAGGACCTTAAAAAGGCCGTCAAAGAGATTGTCGGCGGTTGGTAGCGGAACCCTCAGCCCTTGCGCCTTCTGGCGTGGAAGGCGTGATGTATCTCTCTTAATTCCTTGTTGGTAACGTGCGTATAGACCTGAGTGGTCGAAATGTTCGCATGGCCAAGGAGCTCTTGGACCGAACGCAGGTCTGCGCCGTTCATCAGAAGGTCGGTAGCGAACTGGTGGCGGAGCTGATGGGGGGTTATGTGCTTAGGTATGCCGGCCGCCCTGGAGTAGAATGAGACCAGACGTTGTACAGCCCTGGGGGTTATGCGCCCGATCACTTTCGGCTTCAGCCCTTTTGACAGGCTTGGGAAAAGCGCCGGTTCTGCATCGGCTCTTTTACTGAGGTAGTCTTTCAATACTTTTTTGGCCCTGTCGGATATAAATACGACTCGCAGTTTCTCCCCCTTCCCCCGTACGGTGAACTCGCCGCGATCGATGGGGATAGATCGGTCCAGTGCACACAGTTCTGATATTCTGAGCCCGGTCGAGAACAGTATTTCCAGAACAGCTCGATCGCGGATAGCTCTCAGTTCTGTCCCCTTTGGGGCGTCGAGCAGCCTTTCCAGGTCGTTGTATTCCATTACCTGGATCTGGCGGCTAGGTATCTTGGGCAACTCCACTGTTTCGGGGGACACCACATCTATCCCGCGCTTTATCAGATATTTAAGGAAATTGCGCAGTACTATTACGTAATAGGCCTGCGTGCCCTTTTTAACCTTAGTCGCCGCATCGGACAGTTTTATCCGAAAGTCGCGCACCGTTTTCTCATTGAGGTCTCCGGTCGTTTTTGCCCCCGAATATTCAAGGAACTTCCTGAGGCAGTGCTCATAGCTCCGTCGGGTAAGAGCGGACCGGTTCTTCTCTATTGATAGATAGTCGAGATATTCGTTGAGCAACCCTTCCAGTTGGGACATAATTATATTATACGACATCAAAGCTTTGACTGCCAGCTAAAAAGCTGATATAGTGGCCCCATATGTTAACTGTTCGCAAGAAGCAAAACGTAATAACCGAGCATCGTTCTCACGCTACCGACACAGGTTCGACCGCCGTACAGGTGGCTCTTTTGAGCCGCCAGATCGACGAGTTGGCCCTACATTTGAAGAAACACCCCCAGGATAACCACTCTCGCCGTGGCCTTTTGGGCATGGTCAGCAAGCGTCGCAGACTATTGAAATATCTCGAAGAGAGCAACCCCAAAACCTACGCCGCGGTTACCAAAAAGTTGGGATTGAAGAAATAGATGTCACCGGTTCCCCATAAAGACCAACGTCTTGGGGTTTTTATAGATATACAAAACCTCTATCACTCGGCCAAAAATTTATATAACGGTAGGGTCAACTACGCAGAACTTATGCGCCAGCTGGTCGGCGAGAGAAGGCTTGTCCGCGCGGTCGCATATGTAGTTAAGAGCGATCCGTCCACCGGAGAGGAAAGTTTTTTCGACGCTTTGGAGAAGGCGGGCATCGAACTAAGGTCCAAAGATATTCAGGTCTGGGCCGACGGGAGCAAGAAAGCGGATTGGGACGTAGGGATGGCGGTGGACGCGATCCGCATGGCCGATATGGTAGATGCCAT